>Ga0079225_10002647_pt1 | contig 10365 bp, 10 predicted proteins | sample Poulit2012_FD_76344 | JGI IMG/M metagenome (GOLD analysis project Ga0079225, IMG submission 76344) | Agricultural soil microbial communities from Georgia to study Nitrogen management - Poultry litter 2012 | ecosystem: Environmental > Terrestrial > Soil > Agricultural land | place: USA: Georgia...
ATATAGCCTTCTTTAATGGCTTGAGCCAGAAGTTTTTCTTGAACTTTTTCTAAGATATTTGACCCACTTAATTTTGTGAGAAGTCTTGAGTAAGAAGATTCTGACGGAATCTTGTCTGAAATAAGAAATCCACAATTTAATTTAAAAGCAATGTCATTTCTTAGGCGTTTGATTAAATCTTTAATTGTTGGAATACGCTCTACATATCGAATGAAAATAGAAATAATCATAGCAGGATAATTCAACTCTGTAGGCGCAGCAAATCGAGATTTTTTACTAATTTCATAATAAATAGCAACCACATTTATCGCCGAAATAATCGCATTATATTTTTGGGTAGCTTCCATGTCATATAATTTTTGGATAGTATTGGATAGCTACCATTATACAAGATTTGGGAGGGGTACTTCCTTTTTTGTACTCTGTAACCCTTGCCGAGTGAGGGCTAGGAATTATGAAATTCAATCAAGTAAATACAATTTTTGGTAGTATTGTTATTAAGGTTAATATATTATTAAAAGATAGGATCATTTTATCTTCTGGTATTTTTCTTCAGATTCTTACTGTTTGTCTAACTGTTGGTTGGTAGATGATATCCTTAAATACTCCAAACCCATTACTTTTGAAGATAGATTTTATGAGTATGAGTTTGTAGATGGTATAACAGAAGAAATTGAATCTGGGGAGACAGTTAAAGGACAAAGGATTTTGACCGCCTGAGTCAGAAAGCTCTGAGTTTATATGATATTTTAGTACAACTTTCGGGAATGCAGAGGATTTAAATTGGATGATTACAGAGTCTGAGGCAAATTAAAATAGAAAAGATCAAAATGGTTTTTAAGTTTGATAGAACCACTCTGAGAAGAGTTGAGTTGAAAAGAATCAAAAGATGAACACACGAAGCAATCATAAAGTAAAGGGTAAAAGTGTCTTTTATCTGTATGGGGAGTTTTTTTGATTATGTGGGATAACTTCTTCAGAAACATGAAAGGGGAAATCATGATAGAATCAAAAGAGGTTACACAAGAAAGGAAAACAAATAAGTACGGATTAGAAATGTTTTCAAAAGAAAAGTCACAATTCATTGCTTTTTATAAAGAGCATTTAGAAGCGGAGTTAGAAAAGTTAGAAATTAAACGACAACAATTTATGAAAGGTTTAATTCCAAGAGTTATTGCGGCTCCGTTTCTAATTATGATCATTTACTATGCTTTTCATGAGTTTACAATATTTGTAGTCCCCGCTGCACCAATCGCTGTCTTTGGATGGATTGGATTGTACTGGATGCGGCATAAAAGTAAGCTTGAAGCACAAGCAAAAGCCTTGATCATTCCTGAATTAATCCAATTTATGAATCCGCATTTTACCTATGACCCAGAAGCTTCCTTAACGCTTAAAGATGTGAACAGTATGCACATTTTTAAAAATAAGGCTGATAATATTGTCGGTGATGATTTAATAGAAGGTTATGTATATGATGCGCAGGAACAAGCAAGGACGAAGGTTTCCTTTAGTGAAGTAGGTGTCTTGAACACAAGAAAGATTTATCAGGGGAAAAAAATCATATCGAAACCACTAGGTGTGTTAGCAATAGGTTTACTGTTTAAAGCGGATTTCAATAAAGACTTCGGAAAGTCCTTCACAATGATAAAGCCACGTTGGTTACTGAAAAAAAGAAAATATCGAAAAAAGTTAAGGTTATTTGATAAGCATAGTAACATGCAAGAAGTACATTTAGAAAATCCAGAATTTAGCAAGCAGTTCATCGTTCACTCGAATGATCAAATTGAAGCGCGTGTGATTTTACAAGCAGATACGATGGAGAACATTTTAGCCTTCGTCAATTATTTGCCAGATACAATCGAGCGCAAACCTAAGAGAAGAAAGAGAAGTCGCTTTATTCCCTATATTACATTCCATAATAATCAAGTTTATGTGCTCATCCATACAAAATCGAATCATTTTATATTAAATATTATGAAGAAGTTAGATATCGATACAGTCTATGATTACTTTAAAGATATTAATCTCGTTTTGAGATTTATAGATGATTTAAACTTAAATTTAAAATTATATCAAAAATAAGAAAGAGGGAAGTGTCATATGGTATATATTATTTCAATCCTTGTTATCGTCATCTTACTCATTTTGTATACAGTTTCTACCTACAACAAATTAAAGTTACTTGAAGTGAATGTAGATGAGGCCTTTGGTGGTATTGAAACCTATTTAGAGGAACGCTTTGATATGTTAACAAAACTTATTTCGACTGCGAAAGAGGAGTCGAAAAGGGAAGTTGGGTTTATTACAGATGTTACCAAGATGAGAAGTGCTTTTGATCATGCGAATTCGATAGAGGAAAAAGTGGAAGCTGGCATGAAAATTGAATCGGAAATGCCGAATTTATTGGCAACGATGGAGAATTATCCAGATCCAAAATTCAACGAAGCATTTCGCAAGGTTCAACAAGGCATTCTTGCAATCGAAGATAAATTATCAGCAGCAAGAAGAAATTACAATAGTAATGTGTCGATTTACAATAAAAAAGTAGTGGTGTTCCCAGCGTTAGTGATTGCAAGTATATTTGGATTTAAAAAGAAGATGATGTTCGAAGCGACAACCCATAAGCGAAATGATATAGATGTCGATACAATGTGGGCCTAAAGGCTAATTGTATTTGTTAATGGATTTCATAACGGTTGCTTCATGTATAGAATAAAGCGAAGGTATTGAATGATTCAATATTCGTTCGTAGGGATGACGGAGGGTAGATTCACAAATATGAATCGCTATGTATAGTATTAGAAAGGAATCTTCGACAGGTTTTATCATGGGGATTATTTAGACTTCATTTTTATTTAATTCCTTGTTCAATTAAGAGCCGTGTTGCAGCATAAAAAAGAGGAAGGGCGGAAGCGGAACTTTCTGATCAATTGGCCAATAAGTTGAAGCTAAGTTGGTCGGTGAAGACGCGGAGGGGTTTCTTTTTTAGGGCTAATGAATTTAATAATTTTATTAGTCACTTAAGAGATATAAAGCATGAGGCCAGGGCGGAGATTGACCGGATTGTAGCGGAAAAAGGGAGAAATAGTTTAGAGGTCATGCCCTACGCTCGGACCCTGGCAGATTTAGAGGGGCTCTACGGGGAAGGCCTGGAGTTTCGTTCGCACGGGGAGAGTTTTCTAGAAATGTTTACGTCTAGATTTCAGCCAGGGGGCCTATATATTTTAGATGAACCGGAGGCGCCCTTATCGCCTCTTAAGCAGTTAACCCTGATTTCTTTGCTTAAGGAGATGCTAGCATCTGATTGTCAGTTTATAATTGCTACCCATTCGCCGATTTTGATGTCCTTTCCGGATGCTGATATCTTATCCATTATCGATGGCGAGCTAAAACGGACTTCCTATGAGGATTTAGAGCATGTAAATGTGACCAGGGATTTTTTAAATAGGCCGGAGCGCTTTCTGCGGCATTTGTAAATATCGATCAATGTAATCTTTAGCAATAGTTTAGGAGGTATAAGATGATAGAACCACTAGAAAAGGGAGATTCAATTGCTATATACACACCTTCTTCACCAGCAACGGTATGGGCAAAGGTAAGGTTTAAAAGAGCAAAGGCCTTTTTAGAAGGGAAAGGTTTTCAAATAGTAGAGGGAAGTTTAACAGGAAAGTCTGACGGTTATCGTTCAGGTACGCCAAGGGAACGAGCGGAGGAACTAAATACTTTATTAAGAGACCCTTCGATAAAAATGATCATGTCGACCATAGGGGGTACAAATTCAAACAGCCTGCTGCCTTACATTGATTATGCTGCCTTTAAACGACAGCCTAAAATAGTAGTTGGCTATTCTGATGCTACAGCTATCTTACTAGCTCTTTATAAAAAGACCGGCATCTCAACCTACTATGGACCCGCCCTAGTACCTTCCTTTGGAGAGTTCGAGCCCCTAGTAAAGGATACATATTTATACTTCGAGCAGTATTTTATAAAAAAGAACCCATTGCCTTACCAGGTCCCTATGCCTAAATATTGGTCTGACGAGCCAGTTAATTGGCTAGAAAAAACGAGGGAGAAAAAGCTGTATAAAAATGAATGGATCACTGGAAATGCAGGAATGGCTGAAGGTAGATTAATGGGTGGTAATGTCAATGCCATGTATGGATTTATTGGAACACCCTATTTCCCAGAAATAAGAGAAGGAGATATTTTGTTACTAGAGGATTGTATGAAAGATGCTGCCACCGTTGAAAAAAACTTTGCCATGCTAAAGGTCCATGGAATCTTTGATAAAGTTGCTGGTATTCTTTTAGGCAAGCACGAGCTTTATGATGATTTAGGTACAGGTAAGACACCACTGGATTTACTAAAGGAGCAATTAGACGGTATAGACATACCTATCCTAGCAGACTTCGATACCTGTCATACTCATCCTATGCACCCTTTAGCTATTGGAAAAAAGGTCAAATTAGACGCTGGCAATAAACAGGTACTTTGTACGGAGGAATGGATATGAAACTATTTAAGTCAATGAGTGATCAGGAGCTTTTTACTTTGCCTTCAATAGATTCATAAAGTGTTCATAATTCATTTGTTAGTCCTAAAAAAGGTTGATTTAAATCACAAAGGCCCCTCTTAAGAGTCGTTACAATGAACAATAGGGGGGGTATTGTGACCTTCATTCAGGGGGATAGGAATTTTTAGTCATGTTTATAGGAAAAACCTTCTTGCTTGGGCAGGAAGGTTTTTTATATCGGTAATTTAAAGGGAAGCAGATAGAATTTCGTCATCAGATAAATGATGACCGATGAAATGAAAATAAGTCCAACCATTACCCTAGGAAATTTCCGCTGCATAACAACAACCGCAATAAATTCCCGAATCAAGGCATTTAACCAAAAGTAGAACCGAGTCGGTGCACCAGCCCCATCACTTTTAACCCCCACCTTCCGAGCCCAAAGGAGCGACCGAAAGACCTGGAAATTATTCGTCACCGTTTAAGAACCGGCTCCCGGGCCACGCCTCGCTCCTTCCAGTCCTCATCAATTAACTTTTTAGAAAAAAGGAGGTTTTCCTAGGTGCTGACAGCCTGATCTTCAATAATGATATTCTCTTGATCGAGTCCTATTTCGCGCGTGTACCTTGCCATTGCCAGCCCTTAGGATAGTAACTCATTAGAGAAAGGAAGTATAAGACCTTTAAATCTTAACCAAACCTTAACCCGCCTGTGATAGTTTATTTATAAAGGTAGAAATACAAAGGAGTGTAAAGGAATGTTAAGTTTTTTCAGGGATGGAATGCTTGCCTTTGTTTTAGTGTTTGTGGCTTTTTTAGTAGCCTGTGGCGGTTCATCGACAGGAAATGATGGAAACTCAAATAACTCAGCAAACAATCAATCGGATAATCAAGCAGCTAATGATAACAGGGACTCAAGGGCTGGTGAAGAAGAGGGGATTGATTTACCTGAACTTGTACTAGAGGAAGGTGCTTTTGTTGTAGAAGGAAAGTCTATCATGGAAAGTATAGCAAAAATGAATATCGAATGGACCATAGAAGAAGATGCTTCATATAAATTAAATTATGAATGGCTAGGAGAAAGGGAAGTCGATGGGGAGTTAGTTGATCACTTCACCCTTGAATTTGAAGATGTTTCAAAGGGAAATAGTTTTGTATTAGAAGGGGAGATGTCTGATAATGACCCTAGTTATCCAGAATATATAGAATATGAGGAAGAAGGACCTACCGCAGATGATTACGATGCTAGTTTTGTTTACTATGCATTCACTCATTGGACTTTTTTATTCGAATACTTTAATAGTTACCGGAGCTTTTTAAAAGATGGCGATATACCTTTAGTAGATTACAAAACGGAAACAGAGACCTTGGGAAGTTCTGAAGTAGATGTTCATTATCTAACCCTTGGGGAAGGGTCCGGCTTTGTTGGATTAGGTTTTGGTGGTGAGCAATTAAAACTTGCGGTTATTGATGACTTAGAATTACTACTAGGAATTGAAGCAGAAGATAATGATAAGTTAACCGTGGAAGTCCATGCCTTAGAAACGAGATAGAAAAGGCAAACCACCCTTTACCACTTTTCAATAAAGGGTGTTTTTTATTAAATTCCTTTATCAAAGTTCTCGTAAAAGCAATCCAAAAGACGTCGTTTCCTTAATCGACTTATCGAAAAAGACCTACCGTAAAAGGGTTCAAAATTTATGGAGGGCGGCAGGCTATAATCTTTTAGCCAGTCCATTAACAGCTGGAGTCTTAGCACCAATCGGAGTTATTTTAAGGCCCGCGGTCGGGGAAGTCTCATGAGTTTAAGGACGATTATTGTCGCAATCAATGCTAGGTTATTTAAAATGTAGTCTAACTAAAATATAAGAAGGGAGATACGGAGGAAGGGGAAATTAAGAACGAAAAGACCATTAAATTTTTACAAAGCTTTGTTAAAAGCTTCTTTGATCATGTGAATACATTTTAAAAGCATGGAGATATTCATAAATTGAATATAAAGGATCTATTTAAGTAAAATATATTCATTAAAAAGTCGCTCCACCAGATAACTCATATGGTGGAGCGAACTTTTACTTATTCACTTTGTTCCAATTGACCATACCACCCTCTAAGACAGTAACCTTATAGCCGTGTTCGGCAAGAATTTCCGTACATCTCGTCGCAGAATTTCCGGAGGTGCAGGTGACAATTACTTCATGTTCGGGTGAAAAGGGAAGTTCAATACCGTCCTTTTCCTTTTCCAAAGCAAAAATCCTCTCTTTAAAGACATTGATATTTTTGGCATTAGGGTGTTTCAAATGGCCGATTTCGAATTTATCTTCTGTACGAACATCTAATATAGTTAATTCTTCTTGATCTAGCCTTTCTTTTAATTGCTCTGGGGTAATTTTATTCACGTATAGATCACCTCTTCCTGTAAAAGTTTAGAGTGAAAATTATCTTTCAATGTCTCCAGTCCAGGAAGACATTCCTTCCTTTACATTAATGACATGAAAGCCATTGTCAGTTAATATATTGCTTGCAGCGACGGATCGATTTCCGCTCCGACAAATAACAACGTATTTCCCATCCTTAGATATGGAGCTAAATTCACCCTTTTCCAAACCAGATAGTGGGAGGTTTATTGCCCTAGGAATGTGCCCAGAGTGATATTCCTCAACTTCTCTAACATCAAGGACAGCGTAACCCTTTTCTATGTATTGTTCAACTTCTTCAATCTCAATTGTTTGATAGTTAGTTTTATTTCCTTCGATAGTTCCATCAGAACAACCAGCAATTGACAAAAGTACTGTTATCATTATTAATAACCGTTTCATTTTGAGCCTCCAAGGTTGCCTTTTTATTATTATAATATAAAGAAAGTCTTATTTACTACTAAGGTCCTTTAGTAAGTACCAAGGTCTTTTTCCCCAAGGATCTTAGGCGTATAGATATATTTAGCATATTTAAGTAATATAGGTATTCTAAAAAGGTCTAGTCCCTATATTATTTAGTTTAGATAAAGAAAGGAGCCGGACGATGAGTTGGTCCGCCGTTATTGGCTATTATATTTTAGCCCTTTGCACCCTACCCTTGGCATATTTATCTAGTAAGGGCAAGGCTATCCCGAGAAAGTTAATGATTTGGGGATTAAGGATAGCAACTATTTTTAACCTCTTTCTGTCAATAGCCATCGCTTGCACGGTCATCCTGTTAGTTTCTAGTGGGTTAGGTATTTTATTTGGTGTTTACTTATTTTCGTTTATATTCGTCATTGGAGTAATAATCTTCCTCCTTGGTTTTATGCTGTCGCAAAAAAGGGAAAGTAAAACAGGTCTAAGGGCATAAAAAGCTAGCCGGCGACTAAAATAGCCCCTCCTGCTAGCTTTTCATTTATTTAATTAGGGAGCTAATTTCTCTAAAGTTCGGATGCTCTGCAGTTCCCATTAATTCAAATAAAACCATTTCAACGGATGTTGGTTGGGCCCCGAGCATTTTCATCTTTTCAATAGCGATTTCTTTATTTTCCTCCCTACGTGATGAGATACAATCTTGAATGAATTCCACGTGCTTTTTTCCTTGCAATAATTGTTTAACGGTTTGATAGACACAGACATGGGCTTCAATTCCTGCAAGGATAAAGTTCTTTCGGTCATATTCTTCCATCAAGGATTGAACCTCGTTATGTTCACAGGCGCTAAAATCCATCTTAGCAATTGGTTCATTATTTTCCCTGAGTAGTTTTTGAATATTTTCTACCGTTTCTCCAAGTCCCTTAGGATACTGTTCGACCCAAATTACCGGGACTCCAAGTAGATTTACGCCTTTAACAAGTTTTGTGATATTGTCATGGAGTTCCTTTTCATTATGCATGACTTCTGCTAACCGGCCCTGATAATCAACCAACATAAGAACAGTGTTATCCGTAGTTAACATGATAAAGCCTCCTTAGGATTAGTTATCCCTAGTTTAACATAGATTTAGACAGGGCTATGATGGGTTGCAATGTTCCTCCTTTCTTATCTCGTTCCCCCACCACTACCACCACCGAAGGAACCGCCACCGCCTCCACCGCCGCTAATCGATCCCCCACCTCCACCGCTACCACTATTATCCGTGTAGGACTTCGCACTAGAGACAGAGCTTGATAGAGATGTAGATAGGGAAATTACTGAATAAGTGTAAAGGGAATCCCTTTCATACTCTGGATATAGCTGGCGGAACTGCTTATAGACTTCATCGGCGATTCCGAGGAAGGCCGCCCAAATCATGAAGTCGTCCCAGAGTTTCACATTCACCGCATCATGTTCATTTAATAAGGAATAGTCCTGTAAATATTGATAAAATTTGAGTGTATGTTCTTCAAGTTGTTCACTTTCTCTAGTTTCCTCATAGGGCTTCCCAATAAAACTAAGAAATCCTCTGTCTTTTTCTAAGACAATTCCTTTCTCAATTAATATTTTTAATGAGGATTTTCGAACTCTATCCTCCCAATCACGCATCGTGCGTCGATTTCTCCTTGTCCATCTAACCATTTCATCTTTTTCTAATTCGTAATCATTTCCCGCAGCATCAATAAACATTTGGAAAAGTTCCATCTCTAAAGGGTCCTGGGGGGCTGAAGTTTTACTTATATAGACAATCGCTTCCTCCCGTTTAAAGAAAAGTCCAACTTCCTGTTTTTCGATTTCAATATATTCTTCCTTAATCCACTTCAGTAAAATAGCGGACAATAAGTTCTCAAAATCGGTCATTTGAAGATCCCCAAATAATCGGTACAGGTCAATAACATTCCCATCGTAGGGGATATCCCTTTCATATTCACCCTTAAATCTACTCTTTCTACGGCTTTGTTTAAACCCTAATGAAGCAACTAGAATAAAGATACTTGCAATAATTATGAAGGGTAAAAGGCTAAAAAAAGCGAGGATATTGAAGAATGGATTATGGTTGGTACCATATGGGATATTAAAATCCTCTTCATAGTAATCATTCTCCCAAGGGTCATAGTCATTTTCTTCATCATAGTAATAATCACTATCGATAAAGGCTTCTTCTTTAATTTCCTCAAAAGTGTAAAAGAGTCGGTCCTTCGCTTCGAAGAGTCCATCATTAAATCGAATGAGAATGGTTGCGTAATCCTCCCATGATAGTGGGCTATTACTTCTAGCGATTACCGTACCCTCTTCAAAATGAATGTCACCATCAAAGCCAAATCCCCAAATTTGCTCCTCTTCTTGTGTGAGTGCCTTATCAGCCTCAATTACAATCGTCAGTTGCGCCGGTGGTATGTTCGTTTGATCGTTTACATATCTCCAGAATAAAACTTGGCTATCTTCAAGTTGTTTAATGAAATTAGTAACGGTATATTGCAGAACGTATTCATGGTATCCATAATCTCCAATCCCCCAAACTAATTCATAGCCATCCTCCGTTTCAATGATCCCATTTCTATAGGCTTTATTCTCCCGCGAATCGTTGATGTCCCAGTCTTCAGTGAATTCATACTCTCTTCCGTCCTCTGTAACAGAGAAATCGATAATTTTAGATTCACCAAGGTTTTCGATGACATCGTAATTTTCAGTTCCTTCCGTTAAGTAGGCATGTCGATTTTCCGTAATCGTAGCGGATCCATCCTCATGGATATAAGTATGGATATATAAGTTCTCTAACCTATGATCTTCAGCTTGAACAGTTCCAATAGGTAATAAAATAATCAGCGTAAGAACAATTAAAAGACGTACAAGTTTTTTCATGGCGAACTCCTTATCAGTAGGATTTTATTTATTAATTATAACAGTAATTCCGTAATTAAAAACGGTATTTTTGCAATTTAGTGAAAATCAATCCATAAGTCCCTTTTGTAAT
>Ga0079225_10002648_pt1 | contig 10363 bp, 21 predicted proteins | sample Poulit2012_FD_76344 | JGI IMG/M metagenome (GOLD analysis project Ga0079225, IMG submission 76344) | Agricultural soil microbial communities from Georgia to study Nitrogen management - Poultry litter 2012 | ecosystem: Environmental > Terrestrial > Soil > Agricultural land | place: USA: Georgia...
CAAGTATCCGGACGTTTAGGCGGAGCAGATATTGCTAGAGCAGAACATTATAGTGAAGGGACAGTACCACTACACACTTTACGTGCAGACATTGATTATGCGCACGCAGAAGCAGACACTACGTATGGTAAATTAGGTGTTAAAGTGTGGATCTATCGTGGAGAAGTCCTTCCGGAAAAACCAAAACAATAAGGAAGGGGGATATGCATTATGTTAATGCCAAAACGTGTTAAATATCGTAGACAACACCGAGGACGAATGAAAGGTCATGCAAAAGGCGGTACAGAAGTAGCGTTTGGAGATTACGGCTTAATGGCGACAGAAGCATCTTGGGTCTCAGCTCGTCAAATTGAAGCTGCTCGTATTGCAATGACTCGTTTTATGAAACGTGGTGGGAAAGTATGGATTAAAGTTTTCCCAGACAAACCATATACTGCTAAACCCCTTGAAGTAAGAATGGGTTCAGGTAAAGGTGCCCTAGAAGGATGGGTAGCAGTTGTTAAACCAGGAAAAATCTTATTTGAAATTGCAGGTGTAGAAGAAGAAGTTGCACGTGAAGCACTACGTCTTGCTTCTCATAAACTACCGATAAAGACTAAATTTGTTAAACGTGAAGAAATTGGTGGTGAAATCAATGAAGGCTAAAGAAATAAGAGAGTTAACCACTGCCGAAATTGAACAAAATGTCAAATCAATGAAAGAAGAATTATTTAATTTACGATTTCAGTTAGCGACAGGGCAATTAGAAAACACAGCACGAATTAAAACTGTTAAAACAACAATTGCTCGTTTAAAAACTGTTATGCGTGAACGTGAAATAAGTGTAAATAACTAACCTTGAGAGGAGGTTGCCACAATTATGTCTGAACGTAATAATCGTAAAGTGTACACAGGCCGTGTTGTTTCCGATAAAATGGATAAAACGATTGCAGTTTTAGTGGAAACTTATAAAGTGCATCCTTTATATGGGAAACGTGTTAAATATTCTAAAAAGATGAAAACACATGATGAAAATAATGTAGCTAAAAACGGGGATATTGTTCGTATTATGGAAACTCGTCCATTATCAAAAACAAAACATTTTCGTCTAGTTGAAGTAATCGAAGAGTCCGTTATTATCTAGTAGTAAGTGGAGTTGCTGAGAGGAGGTAAAGACTTATGATACAACAAGAAAGTCGATTAAAAATTGCAGATAACTCTGGAGCACGTGAAGTTGCCACAATCAAAGTATTAGGTGGAACTGGTAAGAAGACAGCTAATATTGGTGATGTTATTGTTTGCACAGTAAAACAAGCAACACCAGGAGGCGTTGTCAAAAAGGGTGAAGTTGTTAGAGCGGTTATCGTAAGAACAAAAACAGGTGCCCGTCGTAAAGACGGTTCATATATACGTTTTGATGAAAATGCAGCAGTAATTATTCGTGATGATAAAAGTCCAAGAGGTACTCGTATTTTTGGACCAGTTGCACGTGAATTGCGTGATGCTAAATTTATGAAAATCGTATCTCTAGCTCCAGAAGTATTGTAATTGTAAAAATGTTAACTATGCGATTACAAATTAAGTAGTGTATAACAGGAGGTGCGTTATTAATGCATGTAAAAGAAGGAGATAAAGTTACAGTTCTTTCAGGAAAAGACCGTGGTAAACAAGGGACTATTTTACAAGCCTTTCCTAAAAAAGAACGCGTTCTTGTTGAAGGTGTAAACATGGTGAAAATCCATGCACAACCATCACAAGAAAATCCACAAGGTGGAATTCTAAATGTTGAAGCTCCAATTCATGCTTCGAATGTAATGCCAATCGATCCAAAGACTGGCGAGCCAACTCGAGTTGGTTATGAAGTTAGAGATGGAAAAAAAGTCCGGATCGCTAAAAAATCTGGTGAACCTTTAGATAAATAGAGCGAAAGGAGGGTGACATAAATGAACGAACTAAAATCAATTTATCAAGAGAAAGTTGTACCATCATTGATGGACAAATTTGAATATAAATCAGTAATGGAAGTACCGAAAGTCGAAAAAATCATTATTAACATGGGTGTCGGTGATGCAGTGCAAAACTCTAAACTACTAGATAACGCTGTAGAAGAGTTAACATTGATCTCTGGACAAAAGCCAGTTGTCACACGTGCGAAAAACTCAATCGCAGGCTTTCGCCTAAGAGAGGGCATGCCAATTGGAACGAAGGTTACACTACGTGGCGAGAGAATGTATGAGTTTTTAACAAAGTTAATTCGTGTAGCACTACCTCGCGTACGTGACTTTAGAGGTATTTCAAATAAAGCTTTTGACGGTAGAGGAAACTACACATTAGGTGTGAAAGAACAATTGATTTTCCCAGAAATTAATTATGATAATGTGAAGAAGATACGTGGAATGGATATTGCGATTGTAACAACAGCTAACACGGACGAAGAATCTCATGAGCTATTACAACAGCTAGGTATGCCATTCCAAAAATAAGAAGCTAATTTCTTTTAAGGAGGAAAATTTGTGGCTAAAAAATCAATGATAGCAAAGCAACAACGCCCACAAAAGTTTAAAGTACGTGAATATACACGCTGTGAACGCTGTGGTCGTCCGCATTCAGTAATTCGTAAATTTAAACTATGCCGAATTTGTTTCCGTGAACTTGCCCATAAGGGTCAAATTCCTGGCGTTAAAAAAGCTAGTTGGTAATCGTAAATTCGGGAAGGAGGTAATGATTAATGGTTATGACAGACCCAATTGCGGATATGTTAACACGTATTCGTAACGCAAACGTAGTACGTCATGAAGTATTAGAGCTACCATCATCAAAACTAAAAGCTGAAATCGCCGATATTTTAAAGCGTGAAGGTTATGTACGTGATTATGAAGTGGTAGAAGATAATAAACAAGGTGTATTAAAAATATTCTTAAAATACGGCTCAAATGATGAGCGTGTCATTACAGGAATTAAAAGGATTAGTAAGCCTGGTTTACGAGTATTTGCCAAAGCAGATGAAGTGCCAAGAGTACTGAGCGGTTTAGGCACAGCAATCGTATCTACATCAAAAGGTGTTTTATCAGATAAAGAAGCTCGCTCTCAGCATGTTGGCGGAGAAGTACTAGCATACATCTGGTAATATACACCGGTAATTAGGAGGTGCAGTGAATGTCACGAATTGGATTAAAACCAATTGAAATCCCAGAAAACGTTGAAGTGAAAGTTGACGGTAATACCGTGTCTGTTAAAGGACCAAAAGGTGAATTAAGTCAAGTAATTACGGACAAAATGGGAGTCAATATTGAAGGTAACATCATTAATGTTGAGCGTAAAAGTGAAGATCAGGAAAGCCGTGCATTACATGGAACGACACGTAGCTTAATCAGCAACATGGTCGAAGGAGTATCAACAGGCTTCCAAAAAGAACTAGAAATCATCGGAGTTGGATACCGTGCGCAAATGCAAGGAACAAAACTTGTTGTTAACGCAGGTTATTCACACCCAGTTGAAATAGAACAAGAAGCAAACATTGAATTTGAAGTACCGAAAAACACAGAAATAATCGTTAAAGGTATCGACAAAGAACGTGTTGGAGCAATTGCAGCTAACATAAGAGCAATTCGTTTCCCAGAGCCTTATAAAGGAAAAGGTATTCGCTACAAAGGCGAATATGTACGTCGTAAAGAAGGTAAAACTGCTAAGTAAAGGCTAGTAGGTTGAAAGGAGTGGCAGCTAAATGATCACGAAACCTAGTAAAAACTATGTTCGTAAAAGAATACATGGTCGTGTACGTAGAAAAATTAGTGGAACAGAAAGCCGTCCGCGTTTAAACGTATATCGTTCAAATAAACATATCTATGCGCAACTAATTGACGATGATAAAAATGTAACAGTAGCAAGTGCAAACACAAATGAGAAAGACCTAAATCTTGAAGCTACAAGTAATGTTCAAGCAGCAGAACAGATTGGAAAGTTAATTGCAGAACGTGCTATGGATAAAGGTTATAAATCAGTTGTTTTTGACCGTGGAGGATATTTATATCATGGGCGTGTAAAAGCAGTAGCAGACGCAGCTCGTGAAGCAGGATTAGAATTTTAAAAAAGGGAGGGAATCATTACGTTGAGTAAAAAATTCGATGCAAGCAAAAATGAATTTGAAGAACGAGTAGTTACAGTAAACCGTGTAGCTAAAGTAGTAAAGGGTGGACGTCGCTTCCGTTTCGCAGCTGTTGTTGTAGTCGGTGATAAAAATGGGCGCGTTGGTTTTGGAACAGGAAAAGCATTAGAAGTACCAGAAGCTATTAAGAAGGCAATTGATAATGCGAAGAAAGACCTTGTGGAAGTACCAATCGTTGGAACGACTATTCCACATGAAATTAATGGACGATTCGGCTCAGGTAATGTTTTAATGAAACCAGCAGCAGAAGGTACAGGAGTTATCTCTGGTGGACCAATTCGTGCGGTATTAGAATTAGCTGGTGTAGGTGACATTTTAACAAAATCTTTAGGCTCGAATAATCCAATTAATATGATCCGTGCAACGTTAAATGGTTTAGAAAACCTTAAAACAGCAGAAGATGTTGCTAAATTACGTGGAAAATCAGTAGAAGACTTATTAGGATAGGGAGGGAATGACAATGTCTAAACAATTAGAAATCACCCTCAAAAGAAGTGTTATCGGACGTAAAGAAAATCAAAAGAAAACAGTTCAAGCATTAGGACTTAAAAAAATCAATGATACGGTGACTCATAACGATACACCTACTGTAAGAGGAATGGTTAACACAGTATCACACTTAGTAGCGGTGAAAGAACTGTAAGTAGTAACTTAGAGAAAAGGAGGCGCGAATGATGAAACTTCATGAGTTGAAATCGAATGAAGGAAGTCGTACGAAGCGTAAACGCCTAGGCCGAGGAATGGCTTCTGGACATGGTAAGACTTCAGGAAAAGGACATAAAGGTCAAAATGCTCGAACAGGAGGCGGAACACGCCTTGGATTTGAGGGAGGACAAACGCCTTTATTCCAACGCTTACCGAAACGTGGATTTTCTAACATTAATCGAAAAGAGTATGCAGTTGTTAATTTAGAAGCTTTAAACCGTTTTGACGAAAATACAGAAGTAACGCCTGAATTATTAATCGAACAAGGTGTTGTAAGTAACGAAAAATCGGGTATTAAAGTATTAGCGAAAGGTACACTCGAGAAGAAATTAAACGTGAAAGCACATAAGTTTTCAAATGCAGCAAGAGAGGCGATTGAAGCAGCAGGCGGGAAAACCGAGGTGATTTAATGTTCCGTACAATTTCGAATTTTATACGAATTGCGGATATAAGAAAGAAAATCATTTTCACGCTTTTAATGCTAGTTATTTTTAGAATTGGTACATTTATTCCTGTACCATATACAAATAAAGAAGCGATTGACTTCATGAATCAACAAAATGTATTTGGATTTTTAAATACATTTGGTGGAGGAGCACTACAAAACTTCTCCATATTAGCGATGGGAATCATGCCATATATTACTGCATCTATTATCATGCAGTTATTACAAATGGATGTTGTCCCAAAGTTTACAGAATGGAAAAGCCAAGGTGAAATGGGACGTAAAAAGTTAGCCCAAGTAACCCGTTATGGAACGATTGTTCTTGCATTTATTCAAGCAATTGCAATGTCAATCGGATTTAACGCAATGGCTGGAGGATTATTAATTGCTGACATGAGCGTTGTGAAGATTCTTGTTATAGCTATTACATTAACAAGTGGAACAGCATTTTTAATGTGGTTAGGGGAACAAATAACAGCGAACGGAGTAGGAAATGGTATATCAATCATTATCTTTGCTGGTATCGTAGCTGCTGTACCTAATGGGGTGAAGCAATTGTATGCACAATACTTCATCAACCCAGGTTCAGATTTGTTCATTAACATCGTCATTGTTGCATTAATTATCTTAGTTATTATTGCAGTAACAGTAGGAGTTATTTACATTCAGCAAGCAGAACGTAAAATTCCTATTCAATATGCAAAGAAACTAGTAAACCGCTCACCAGTAGGTGGTCATTCAACGCATATACCGTTAAAAGTAAATGCTGCAGGAGTTATTCCAGTCATTTTTGCAGTAGCATTTATTATGGCACCTAGGACGGTTGCTACATTTTTTGAGGGAGGTAAAGTAGCATCTGTAATCGAGATGATGTTTGATTATACACAACCAATCGGTATGGTCTTATATGTCATTTTAATTATTGCCTTTACTTATTTCTATACATTTGTGCAAGTGAATCCTGAACAAATGGCAGAAAATCTCCAAAAACAAGGTGGATATGTTCCTGGTATCAGACCAGGTCGAAATACAGAAACATATTTAACACGTGTCATGTATCGACTAACATTTGTCGGGTCTATCTTCTTAGCAGCTGTATCAGTATTACCGATCATATTAGGTGGAGTTGCCAATCTTCCTACTGCAGTTCAAATCGGTGGAACTAGTTTACTAATTGTAGTCGGTGTTGCACTGCAAACGATGAAACAATTAGAAGGTCAATTAGTTAAACGACACTATAAAGGATTTATTCGTTCATAATATAGTGTTAACGTGAGAGCGAGGGGAAAAGTATTGCAATTAATCTTAATGGGATTACCAGGGGCTGGTAAAGGAACACAAGCCGAGAAAATTAATGAGAAATATGGTATTCCACATATTTCTACTGGAGATATGTTCCGTTTAGCGATAAAAGAAGGTACACCATTAGGCAAAGAAGCACAAGCTTACATGGATGAAGGTGCATTAGTTCCAGATGAAGTAACAAATGGTATCGTAAAAGAACGTTTAGCGAAAGACGATTGTAAGGAAGGCTATTTATTAGATGGCTTTCCAAGAACAATCCCACAAGCAGAAGCACTTGAGGATATCACTAAAGACTTAGATCGTAAGCTCGATTACGTTATTCATGTAGATGTACCCGAAGAAAAGTTAGTACAACGTCTAACAGGACGTAGAGTTTGTCCGGAGTGCGGTTCAAGTTATCACATTATCTATAACCCGCCTAAAGTAGAAGGGGTTTGTGATAAAGATGGCACAGAATTAATACAACGTGATGATGATGCAGAAGAAACAGTTCAGAAACGTTTAGCTGTAAATGTCGAACAAACAAAACCTTTACTTGATTTTTACAAAGGAAAAGGAATATTAATATCGGTTGATGGAGATCAGTCGATAGATAAAGTGTTTGCCGATATTCAAGCAAAGTTGGATGAATAAACCTGATTATCATGTAAGCGAAGGTGATCGTTGTTGAGTGATTCCCATACCGGTCCACAAATCGGGCAAGTTGTTCAAGTGACCAAAGGTAGAGAGCGAAATCAGTATGCAGTAATAATCAACATATTGGACGGTCGTTTTGTATTACTAGCAGATGGAGAAAGACGAAAGTATGATTGCCCAAAGAAGAAAAATGTGCTTCATATTGAGTTAACTCCATTTATATCGAATGAAGTGAGAACGAGTCTTTTGGAGACTAATCGTGTCTCCAACGGAAAGTTACGATTTGCTCTAGCGAAATATAGAAGTGAAGTTGTGACTGCTTTAGAGAAGGGAGACGGAAACGATGTCTAAAGACGATGTAATTGAAATAGAAGGCGTTGTAACAGAAACATTACCAAACGCGATGTTTCATGTTGAGCTTGAAAATGGTCATACGGTATTAGCACATGTATCAGGTAAAATCCGTATGCATTTCATCCGCATCTTACCAGGAGATAAAGTAACAGTAGAATTGTCACCTTATGATCTAACAAAAGGGCGCATCACATACCGTTACAAATAGTTAACAAGCTCCGATCTTAGAGGAGGTAAAAAAGATGAAAGTAAGAGCGTCAGTAAAACCAATTTGTGAAAAATGTAAAATCATTAAGCGTAAAGGTAAAGTCATGATTATTTGTGAAAATCCTAAGCATAAACAAAAACAAGGATAATCTTTGGAGGTGAAATAACGTATGGCACGTATAGCAGGTATTGATATTCCTAGAGATAAACGTATTGTCATTGCACTTACTTCTATTTATGGAATTGGAAAAACAAGTGCACAAGAGATCTTACAAGCAACAGGAGTGTCTGAGAATACACGTGTAAGGGACTTAACAGAAGAAGAGTTAGGGAAAATCCGTAGAGAAGTGGACAATAACTATACAATTGAAGGGGACTTACGTCGTGAAGTTTCATTAAACATCAAACGTTTAACTGAAATTAATTCATACCGTGGAGTAAGACATCGTAGAAAGCTTCCGGTAAGAGGTCAGAAGACAAAGAATAATTCACGTACTCGTAAAGGTCCTCGTATTGCAATTGCAGGAAAGAAAGACTAAGGGAGGGAAACAACCAACATGGCTCAAAAGAAACAAGCAACACGTAAACGTCGTGTGAAAAAGACGATAGAAACTGGTATTGCACATATCCATTCTACATTTAACAATACAATCGTTACGATTTCGGACTTACAAGGTAACGTAGTTGGATGGAGTTCAGCAGGTGCGCTTGGATTTAAAGGTTCTCGTAAATCAACACCATATGCAGCACAAATGGCAGCAGAAGTAGCAGCAAAATCAGCATTAGAAACAAGCATGAAAAACCTTGAAGTTTCAGTTAAAGGTCCAGGTGCTGGTCGTGAAGCTGCAATTCGTTCGTTACAAGCAGCAGGCTTAGAAATCACAGCAATCCGTGATGTAACACCTGTTCCACATAACGGATGTCGCCCACCAAAACGACGTCGTGTATAATCTTACCGTTTAGAATTTGTCACTCTGTCTATAATGGTTAGTATAAAGCTATATCAAGTGTGAAGATGAAGAATTATTGTGTGAAAGATAGGAAATAATCAATCATCAAATAATCAATGATAAAAAGTTTTGAAACACCTAGAATTAGGTAATATTACCTTTATAAACAGTATGAAGCAGATAATGGTAATACCCTTCTAAAAGGTCTACAATGGACTTTTAGATAAGGTCGTTAGTTTTAAAGGAGGGCTTAATGGAATGATCGAGATTGAAAAACCAAACATAGAGACGGTTGAAGTTAGTGATGATGCTACATTTGGTAAATTTGTAGTTGAGCCACTCGAGAGAGGATATGGAACAACACTTGGAAACTCTTTACGCCGTATCCTATTATCCTCACTTCCAGGTGCCGCCGTTACATCTGTGCAAATTGATGGAGCACTTCACGAGTTTTCGACGATTGATGGAGTAGTAGAAGATGTAACAACAATCATTTTGAATCTAAAAAGGTTAGCTCTCAAAATCTACTCCGATGACGTGAAAACATTAGAAATCGACACTCAAGAAGAAGGGGTAGTAACAGCTGCGGATATAACATTTGACAGTGATGTCGAGGTGTTAAACCCTGAACTACCTATTGCAACATTAAATAGTAATGGCAGATTATATATGAGAATAACGGCTGAACGTGGTCGTGGTTATCGTACAGCTGAAGAGAACAAACAAGATAACCAACCAATTGGAGTTATTCCAGTTGATTCGATCTTTACACCTGTTTCGCGAGTGAATTATCAAGTAGAAAATACTCGAATTGGTCAAGTGGCTAATTATGATAAATTAACCTTTGATGTGTGGACGAACGGAAGCATACGCCCCGAAGAAGCAGTTTCTTTAGGTGCTAAAGTGTTCACAGAACATCTGAATATTTTCGTAGGGTTAACAGATGATGCACAAAAAGCGGAAATCATGGTGGAGAAAGAAGAAGACCAAAAAGAGAAAGTGCTAGAAATGACAATTGAAGAGTTAGATCTATCTGTTAGATCATATAACTGTTTGAAGCGTGCAGGTATCAATACGGTACAAGAACTAGCAACGAAGACAGAAGAAGATATGATGAAAGTGCGTAACTTAGGTCGTAAGTCATTAGACGAAGTGAAAAACAAATTAGCAGAATTAGATTTAAGTTTACGCAGTGACGATTAATATCGCGCTTTTATGGATAATCGTCATGTAGTGAAAAGGAGGGAAACTCATGGCAAGAAAGTTAGGACGTGCAACAGATGTGCGTATGGCTCTATTACGAAACTTAACATCAGACGTCATCTTACACGGACGTGTGGAGACGACAGAAGCTAAAGCAAAAGAGCTTAAAAAACTTGTTGATAAAATGGTAACACTAGGAAAACGTGGAGACCTACATGCTCGTCGTCAAGCTGCTTCATTTTTATATAAGAAGCAAGACGAAAATGACGAACAAGTAATTCAAAAGTTATTTGGTGAAATCAGCGAGCGCTATGAGAATGTACAGGGTGGTTACACTCGTGTTCTTAAATTAGGACCTCGTCGTGGAGACGGTGCTAACATGGCAGTTATCGAACTTAGAGAATTAAATGAGAA
>Ga0079225_10002649_pt1 | contig 10358 bp, 10 predicted proteins | sample Poulit2012_FD_76344 | JGI IMG/M metagenome (GOLD analysis project Ga0079225, IMG submission 76344) | Agricultural soil microbial communities from Georgia to study Nitrogen management - Poultry litter 2012 | ecosystem: Environmental > Terrestrial > Soil > Agricultural land | place: USA: Georgia...
AAGGATTCTCTGCCGCCTTCATCAGGATTTCCCACTGCATTGCTTGAAGTCATATAAGCACCAGCATGAGACGTTTGCACCTGACCGACCAAGTCTGTTTCTTCAGTCGAAATTCTGTAGTCACCCGCTTCAATATCATGGCCGGCTACATGCATGCCGGCAGGCAGTTCATCGCCATACTTTCCAGAGACCGGCGTCAGTGTGAAACTGTCATCATTTCTAACTTCCAGATTATCCCCCTCACTTATATACACCAGTAACTCTGTAGGATAATCGGCAAAATCTTCTCCGCTGTCTTCATTCATCAGCGCTTCCCCCGCAACATATCTGTCCTCATCATTGTAAATACTCAAATATGACCTATATTCCGAAGAAGTTGTAATGCTGTAGCGCCCCGGCACTATATCATCTCCCACAGTATAATCGCCTTCTTCTATCGTTATTTCTTCACCTTCACCGTATAGATGACTGTAGTCGAACGTTTCATACCTCGGGTCGTTATCTTCATCAGTTTCCTCTGCAGGCTCTTCCTCCGGTGCCTCTTCGGCGACTTCTTCATCTGCCGTTTCTTCTTCGACTTCCACAGTTCCTTCTTCAGCCTCTTCACCATCGGCATTTTCATCGCCGGTCTCAGTTTCTTCCGTCGACGTTCCGAGACCTAAAGCATTGTTTATATCATCTGCAAGTTCATCAAACGGATTACTGCAGGCCATAAGTATGATGCTGCTGAAAGCCAGTGCAGCCATCAGACGCATTTGTTTTAATTTCATATGTAACCCCTTTTTCTTTTTATGATTATGTTACCACATTCGCATATTTAACAGCGGCAAACTTTAAAATTAACATTCCTCATCTTTATTATATAATAATAACGACAGAAAATTTAGGGGGATGTCCATGACATTCGATGAATATCCAAATAATATCGGTGATAAATGGAAAGATAGCTTTTTAAAAACATGGAATACGGTAGAAGAACATCTGTCTGATGGATTCATAATGGATATACAGCATGGCATGCCTGGATCTGCAGTTCCAAAATCCACTTATCCCGAGGGGTGCCACGTCAATCAGACACCATCCCTTCATAGGAAACAGCCTCACAAAACGCCACCTCACAGTCTGCCATATGGGCATGTACCGCGATGAGTAATTGGATGAATGGTCCGTCAATGAGTATCCGAAACATATGAACATTAAATTGAATATGGAAAAGAGTTGTATACGACTCACCAATCCTAAAAAAGTGCCTTATGAACTACTGGGTGAACTCTCAGAAAAAACGACTGTCGAAGAATGGATTGAACTGTATGGATCATGTCTGAAATGATCCGGTGTAAATAAAAGATTCATCTTAACAAACTAGAGATGAACATGAAGGAAGCACCATCTGCTCGTGACTTCAGATGGTGCTTTTATATATATATAAATCATTGGATGTTTTGTTTATAAACATATTATATGACAGTTCTGCACAAACTTTTGTGATTGTAATCACAAAATAAGATTTATATCATTTTTTCATGTTCATCCGCCAGCTTAAATTAAAAAAAGAACCGGGCATACTTGAAGTATGCTCCGGTTCCGGACTTAAATCCATAATTTTATCCTTCTGTGTTCCAGCGTAAAACAGGCTTACGTGAAGCTGTTGTTTCATCCAGACGTTTTACAGAAGTTTTGTGTGGTGCACTGTGGATGATATCCTGATTGTTTTCAGTTTCATCAGCAATCTGGTTCATCGTATCTATGAAGTGATCTAAAGTTTCTTTAGATTCAGTTTCAGTAGGCTCGATCATAAGTGCCTCATCTACAATTAACGGGAAGTAAACAGTAGGCGGGTGAATATCGAAATCCATCAGACGTTTCGCGATATCCAATGTCGTTACACCTTGTTTCTTCTGTTTATTGCCGGAAATTACAAATTCGTGCTTACAATGCTGCGTGAACGGAAGTTCAAATTTGTCTTCAAGCCCGCGCATGATGTAGTTAGCATTCAGCACAGCGCTTTCGCTGACTTTCTTAAGTCCTTCTGCACCCAGTGTACGGATGTACGTGTATGCACGGACGTTGATCCCGAAGTTTCCGTAGTAAGTTTTTACCATGCCGATTGATTGTGGAAGGTCATAGTCAAAGTCATATACGCCGTCTTTTTCAGTGACAACCGGTTTAGGCAGGTAAGGTTTCAGTTCTTCAGTTACACCGATTGGACCTGAACCTGGACCACCGCCGCCGTGAGGACCTGTAAATGTTTTATGCAAGTTCAAGTGAACTGCGTCGAAGCCCATGTCTCCCGGACGAGTGTAACCCATGATAGCGTTCAGGTTAGCACCATCATAGTACATTTTACCGCCCGCTTCATGAACGATTTCTGACATTTCAAGAATTTCAGTTTCAAACAGACCTAAAGTGTTAGGGTTTGTCAGCATAAGCGCTGCAGTGTTTTCGTTAACTACTTTTCTTAAGTCTTCAACGTCGACCAAACCTTTGTCGTTCGATTTAACTTCAACCACTTTAAATCCTGCTACGGCTGCTGAAGACGGGTTGGTACCGTGTGCTGAGTCAGGTACGATAACTTCGTCACGGTGTGAGTCACCATTGGCGTTGTGGAAAGCTTTAAATATCATTAATGCTGTCCACTCACCTTGTGAACCTGCTGCCGGCTGCAATGTAATTTCATCCATTCCGGTAATTTCTTCAAGGTGTACCTGCAGATCGTACATCATTTCAAGTGCACCCTGGATTGTGCTTGTATCCTGATAAGGATGGATGTGACTGAATCCAGGCAATCTGACAACATCTTCGTTGATTACCGGGTTGTATTTCATCGTACATGATCCTAATGGATAGAATCCTGATAAAATACCGAAGTTGCGGTTGGATAACCCTGTATAATGGCGCATTAACTCCAATTCATCAACTTCTGGAAGATTAGCTTCGACTTTACGTACGTATGCAGCATCAACTTCTTCTTCCAGATTTACTTCCGGAACATCAAGTGCCGGCAGGTTGTAACCGTTTCTGCCTTCTTTACTGCGCTCAAAAATTAGTGGAAAGTTTTCATTAGCCATTATTGATATCCCCCATTTCTTTTACAAATGAATCGATCTCTTCTTTGGAGCGGATTTCAGTAGTAGCTATCAGCATATGATTTTCGAATTCAGGATATACTCTGCCAAGGTCAAAACCGCCGACAAAACCTTTTTCAAATAACTTCTCATTAACCTCGGAAACCGGTTTTGAAAGTTTAACTACAATCTCATTGAAGTATGCTCCGCTGAATGCAGCAGGAAGTTTTGCTTCTGACAGCTGATTCTTAGTATATCTGGCTTTTTGCATGTTTAATTCAGACATTTCTTTAACACCATTTTTACCAAGTGCACTCATTGCAGCTGAACTTGCCACTGCGTTCAATGCCTGGTTGGATGTGATGTTTGAAGTCGCCTTTTCACGTCTGATATGCTGTTCTCTTGTCTGAAGAACTAATACGAAACCGCGCTGACCATCTTCGTCGACTGTTTCACCAACGAAACGACCAGGAACTTTACGCATTAATTTCTTAGTGGTCGCGAAATAACCACAGTGTGGTCCGCCGAACTGTGCAGGGATACCAAACACTTGTGTATCACCAACAACAATGTCAGCACCGAATTCTCCCGGAGGAGTCAAGTAACCGAGTGATAACGGGTTGCTTGAGACAACGAACATTGATTTAGGCTGTTTTTCAGCAATTTCATTTATTTTTTCAAGTGGTTCAATCTGTCCTAAGAAGTTTGGGTATTGGACGATAAATGCAGCAGTATCTTCGTCATACTCTTTTTCTAAGTGGTCAAGGTCCGTCTGTCCGTCTTTAAGGTCGATTTCCACTACTTCAAGGTTTTTACCTTTTGAAGCCGTTTTAACCAACTGACGATGCTCAGGATGGAGAGCAGATGAGATAAGCACTTTCTTTTTCTTAGTCTGGCCGACACTCAGGTTTACAGCTTCAACAACTGCTGTACCACCATCATAGAGTGACGAGTTTACAATAGGCATAGCTGTAATCTCAGAAATCATTGTTTGGAATTCAAACATAGCCTGCAGCTCACCCTGCGTCATTTCAGGCTGATATGGCGTGTAAGAAGTATAGAACTCCTGCCTTGAAATAACATGGTCAACTACTGATGGAATGAAGTGATCGTATACCCCGGCACCTAAGAACGAAGTGTATTCTGTCAAGTTAGCGTTCTTTGCAGCCATTTTTGTGAGTTCTCGTTTTAATTCATACTCACTGGTAGGTTTTTTAAGCTGTAATTCTCTGTCCAGTCTGACTTTTTTAGGAATATCTGAAAAAAGTTCGTCTGTGGACTTTGCACCGATTTTTTCAAGCATTTCTGCTTTATCAGTTTCAGTAACTGGTAAATAACGAAAATCCATTAAAATTTCCTCCTTATATCATTAAAGATAATTTGATTTCTGATATGATTAATTTATGCCATACATCATACAGTATAAATGATTTTTCCGAGATTAACAATTTTTTCACAATAAAATAAGTGAACAAATCAATGAACTGTATATATTTTAATTTTTAATTGAATCATTAACGGTAATTCCAGTCCTCATGATGTAAATTATTCACATCAGCTGCTGACAACATCATTATTTATGGAGCTCATTTCTTCATTGATTTCAAACAGTCATCAGAAAAAATTCAAATACCCTGACAGTTCATTTTGCTTGATATCTTCCCGCTGTTGATTGATGCCTGAACATCTTTTCCACACCTAATATCGTTTCTTCATCCTCAAGTTTCAAAGGTACTGCACCTGGTGATATATTATCGTAGGAAATTTTTGCATCAAATGCTTTTTTTAAAAAATTGCGCTGCCTGTTCCATGTCCGGTATTGTCACACCGATATGGTCAATACCTCTTGTGTCTATATAGAGACAAACGAGGTAATTGCCATTAATACTGTTCAAATCCATCTTTACTCCCCCACAAGAACCAGCGGATGTAAAAGAGCCGAATCTGCTTGACTCAGCTCTGAACCGACATGCGCAACCCGTATTCGGCCAGCAAGCTCATCCTGAAATTCACGATAAATCTGCTGTACTCTTTGAATCCATAGCAAAGAACCACGCTTTTATAATGCAAATAAACGCACCGCTCCAACTTCATTAATCATCTTTTTGAATTAAATGGTTATCAGTGGACCATGAATATTGAAGAAGAAAAGAACTTTACGGTTGATACTGTCAATCATAGATATACTTTTGAAGAAATGACTTCAACAATTAAAAATCACACTGAAAAATATAAATCCATTCTCAACAAATTAGAGAACGGATTTTTGATATATGATATTTTAAAATGTTTAACCATAAATGTTCTTTCGGTGTCCAACTTGCACAGCCAGTACAATCAGCTGCTCATCTTTAATTTCAACTATAATACGATAATTTCCTACCCGGTATCTCCACAGCCCTTTATGGTTTCCTTGTAGAGCCTTGCCTTGTTTTCTTGGATCATCTGTGCCATCGACATGTTGATAAAGCCACCTGGTAAGCAGAGTCCCCTGACGACTATCCATCTTCCGGAATTGTTTTTGAACTTCTCTCGTGAACTCGAGTTTATGTTTCAAAACTAAAGACCACCGAATTCATCCATAACTTCTTGCATTGAAACGGTTTCTCTTCCGCCTTCCACCCACCGTTTGTGAGCAAGATCAGCAATTTGACTATCATATTCATCTTCTAATTGTTCGATTGAATATTTTTTAATCAACTCCGATATTGTGATTCCATAAAATTCAGCCATGTATGAGAGCCATTCTTTTTCTTCATCACTTACACGAATAGTAATTGTAGCCATGATACCCCTCTCCTTTTGTATTACATTATAACACAAAAATATATGAATCATCATTCATCCGGAAACACAAATCCTCTTTCATGTTCCAGTGTTCTTTCAATTCCCTCCAGGACTGCTTTGACATCCGGAGGGTTGGAAATCTCATATTTATCAATGTCCAGATTATACACAGGTGAGATTTCCTTTTTCTGATATTCTTTTATGAACTCATTTTCGTAAATGTCATATAATTCCTGATAATATTGTAACAGTCCCGGATCTCCCTCAATCTGTTCATATGACCTGCCGCGCTTTTTTATTCTTCTTATCGCTTCATCAAAAGAGCCGTGAACAAACACCAGCAGATCAGGTGACTTTTTAAGTTCGACCTGTTGTCCATACAGATCATGCAGTTCCTGCATCATGTTTTCATGCAGCTCCAGATAAGTATTGTATTCCGCTTCATCCATGGAGCCATTCTCGTGTTGCAGCCTTGCAAATACCATGGCATCCTCATGAATGGAACGCTCCAGAACTGTATTTGGATGGTTCATTGCCTCTTTGAGTGCTTTGAATCTATGGTTTAGGAAATACACCTGCAAATGAAAACTGTATCTTTTCGGATCTTCATAAAATTTTGCAAGGAAAGGATTCCCCTCCACTTTTTCTATCAGTAATTCAGTTCCGAAATGTTCTGCTATTATACCGCCCCATGCCGTTTTACCTGCGCCTATCGTGCCTGCTAATGTTATCAATGAATTTTCCTCCTATATGTTGCCGCCGATTCTGTATAACAAACGATATACCACTTATGAATAATAAATGACCCCTTCACATATTCGTGCAAAGGAGCCTTTGTTCATTCATTTGCATTATTCGTTTCATCCGTATGAATTTTCAACTCATTTACCTCTTTTTCAGCCAATCCTGTAAATTCAATTACTTTTGATACATCCGTATCATCAGAGAGTATATTGTATGCAATCAATTCTATACTTTTTCCATGCCCTTCTCCATTCCTTTACGCTCATGAAAAGTCATCAACTCCATGACTATATTCCCTTCTGGATATGCTTGTTAAATCCAACTTGACAAGCTCCCGTTTAAAATTATCATTTAACTAAATAATAATATATTACACTCATGCATTGAATGATACGAATGACTATAAATTTCCGTAAAAAATGATTTTCACCGGTGTTTTAAGGGAATAGGAGTGAGTGAAGAAAGGATGATTTCAGATGAAAGAAATTAAGACCTATCAGTTGAACGATGGCAGCACCACTCCTGCAATCGGTCTTGGGACCATCGGCCTCAAAGGGGCCACCGGAGTCAACAGCCTTATAACTGCAATGGAAAAGAATGGCTACCGTCTCATTGACACTTCTACCAACTATATGAATGAAGGCGCGGTTGGCAAAGCGATCCAAAGGACGACCTTACCAAGAGAGGAATTGATCATCAGCTCGAAGCTCCCCGGCTCCGACCACAATTATGACGGCGCCATCCAGATGATCCAGGAATCATTATACCGGCTGGGACTTGATTACTTTGACAAATACCTGATTCATTGGCCGCTGCCGAAACAGGATCAATATGTCGAGGCATGGCAGGCGCTTATAGACGCACAAAAATTCGGTCTCATAAAAACGATCGGCGTCTCCAATTTCCTCACGGAACATCTTGAGCGCCTCATTGAGGAAACAGGCGTGACACCTGCGACCAACCAGATAGAACGCCATCCATACTTCAACAATAAGGAACTTGTCAAAGACTGCTGGAAACTTGGTGTCGTTCCGGAAGCATGGAGTCCATTCGGACGGGAAATCAATGATGTACTGGAAAACGAAACCATTCGAAAAATTGGCGGGAAATACGGTAAGACGCCTGCACAGATCATTGTACGGTGGAACATCCAGAATGATGTACTGGTCATTCCAAAATCAGGTTCACCGGAGCATCAGCATGATAATCTGGATGTCTTTGATTTTGAATTGTCGAAAGAAGATCTGAACGCCATCGATGATCTGGACAAAGGTGAACCAGGCAGGGTCGAAGATCAGCACCCGAACGAATATGAAGAATTTGTCTAGTGTAAATCTCTTATTGCTCAAAATGCGTCTGTACAAAATATTGTGCAGGCGCACTAATATACATATAAAATGATAGCTGAAAAACTGAAATTATGATTCTTTTCTGGTCGATTGCAGGACGACGTTATAAATCAATCCAGGCTTAATTATCAGATTAATTACTATATGCGCAATTATAGCAGGCAATACTATCCGACCAGATACTATGAATACCAGCGATAATAATATACCTAAAATAGAAGTGCTGATAAAGACTGGCATGAAAAACCCCCATACTATATGAGCAAATGCAAATATCACCGCCGAGATCAGGATTTGTACAAGGAGACCGTAATCCCAGCCATCAAAAGCGTCCATTACAATCTTTCTGAAAAAATCTTTCTCAACTATTCCGGATAAGATTACCAAAGGAATACAGAGCAGGCGTAACCATTAAAATTTAAAAATCATCGTACGCATAACAGGTATTGCCCCATAAAATATAAGCCGTAAAAAATATAGTTGCTACAATTGCCGGCACCCAGCTTGGTATAGGAACAGGTTCTCCTAATCCGACAATATTAATAAAGAACCTGAGAGGCTCGGAAACATGAAAATCACTATTGAAACAACGAAGATAAATTTATTATAATAACGATACGCATCGTTCTTCTTCTGGTCAAATCCGATCCAGCCATTAAAACCACCACCCCTATATATAACATTTCCCGGAATATATTTATGTCAAGTCCAGCGAAAAAAATATCGATTTTCCAAGCAGAAATGATTCATTTCGCATATAGGCTGATATAATCATTAATGTACAAAATAAATAACATATCTTACTTTTGGGAGTGAAATCTTATCTATAGCGAACAACACGATTTATTATTACATAACCCGACAGGGAAGAAACGCATGCAGCTGGCTTTCCTTCTTGGTCTGCTTGCTATTTTGGGTCCGCTCAATATTGATATGTATCTGCCTGCATTCCCCGGCATCGCGGAAGACCTCGGAGCAAGCGCGACGATGGTACAGTCAAGCCTGACTTCATGTCTTCTCGGCCTTGCAATCGGGCAGGTGGTCATCGGACCGATCAGTGACGGCCAGGGCAGAAGGAAGCCTTTATTGATAGCCACTTCCCTTTTTGCACTGGCATCAGTGCTTTGTGCCTTTGCGCCCAATATCACAACATTGATTGCCGCACGTTTCGTACAAGGTTTCACAGCCGCTGCCGGCGTTGTTTTGTCCAGAGCAGTCGTACGTGATGTTTTCAGCGGTAAGGCACTGACAAAATTCTTTGCACTCTTAATGGTCATCAATGCCGTTGCTCCGATGATGGCACCGATAGCAGGCGGAGCGATTCTGTCGTTTGAATTTACAAACTGGCAGAGTATTTTTATTTTCCTCGCGTTTATCGGTGTTTTAATCGTTGTCATCATCGCGCTGATGTTGAAGGAGACACTGCCTCCGGAAAACAGAACTCCGAGTTCACTCGGCGCTACCGTCATGACAATGGGCAATTTACTTAAAGACCGCTCATTCATCGGTTACGCGCTCGTAGTCGGTTTCGTACATGGCGGAAGTTTCGCCTATGTGTCCGGCACACCATTCATTTATCAGGAAATTTACAGTGTGTCGCCGCAGACGTTCAGCATCCTTTTCGGAATAAACGGCATGGCCATCATAATAGGCAGTTTCTTAATCGGCCGTTTCGGCGGCATCATCCATGAAAGAAAACTGCTTCAGACGGCGGTCACGATTGCTCTCGTAACAACTTCAGTTCTGCTTGTCATGACGATTATTGAAGGACCGCTCGCTTCCATTGTCATACTGATTTTCATATACATGACGACTATGGGAATGGTGGTTACAAGCACGTTCACCCTCGGCATGTCCAACCAGGGGCACCGTGCAGGAAGTGCCAGTGCCGTACTCGGCATGCTGCCTTTGACTCTGGGTGCCATATTCACACCGCTCGCGGGTATTGATGAGTCATCCGCCGTACCGATGGGTCTGATATTATTTTCCACGGTGCTGATCGGATTTGCAGCTTTTCACCTGCTGGTTAAACAAGAAGCAGCCGGAGATTAAATTCTATAACCTGTAAGATTTTACCTCCTTCACTTTGCCGGACTTTGCGGCACTGCTGAAAGTATAGACATCACAAAAATCAATTTTAGAGCCGTCTGATAATGTAATCAGACCATTTATAGACGCAAATTTCCCATGGGTGATGATCTGGTAAACTTCAAGCGTATCAATTTCATCACTTTCATTGTTCAGATTATCCAGCAGGGCATCACGCCCTGCTGTTTCTTTTTGTTCTTTCAAATCATTCCAGACGATATCTTCATGGCTATAGTCCTCAATGACGCTTCCTTGTGATGTTAATACACCGATTGTAAAATCAATCACGATTTGTTTTCTTGGTGCATTGTCACAGCCTTTCGGA
>Ga0079225_10002650_pt1 | contig 10357 bp, 8 predicted proteins | sample Poulit2012_FD_76344 | JGI IMG/M metagenome (GOLD analysis project Ga0079225, IMG submission 76344) | Agricultural soil microbial communities from Georgia to study Nitrogen management - Poultry litter 2012 | ecosystem: Environmental > Terrestrial > Soil > Agricultural land | place: USA: Georgia...
CGCGTCCGACTCGGTCTCGAGCCAGGGGATGTCCGGCGCACCGGCCCGGGCGGTCTCGGCGAGCTCGGCGCTGACGATGCCCAGCCGGGCCCCGGAGTGGTCGATCGTGTACGCGACCTCGGGCGCCTGCATCTTGTGGTTGACCGGCACGACGGTGGCCCCGAGGTACCAGGCGCCGAAGGCGGCGAAGACGAAGCCGGGGACGTTGAAGGTCATGATGCCCACGACATCGCCGGGGCCCACCCCGCTGTCCTCGAGCACGCGGGCGGCCTTGAGCGCGCGGCTGCGCAGCTGTGCATAGGTGAAGCGCTCGTCGCCGTAGACCAGCGCCTCCTTCTGCGGATCACGGTGGACTGTCGTATCGAGCATCGTGCCGAGCTTCATTGCTTCTCCTTGTGACGAGTGTCATACTCAATACAATTGAATCACGATTCATTTCTTGAGGGAAGATGCATTTCCGAACGGAGTCCGTCGCCGAGGAGGGGTGAGGAATGGTCTACCGACCGACCGCACGCACCCGGGCCAATGCCCAACAGCGGCGGACGAGCATCGAAAGCGCCGCACGCCATGTCATCGCCCGAGGCGGGTTCGCCTCCGCCACCGTCGCCGCCGTCGCCCGCGAGGCCGAGTGCAGCGCCGGGCTCATCTACACCTACTATCCGAATCGCGATGAGCTGCTGCGATCCGTGTTCGCCCGCGCCTCCGGCCACGAACTGGCCGTCATCGAGGCGGCCGTTACGCAGGCGGGCAGCGCCGCCGCGATCGCGGAGTCGGTGACCGAGGTCTTCGTCCGCCGCGCCGTGGCCGGTCGCCGTCTGGCCCACGCCCTGCTGTTCGAAGAGGTTCCCGACGCTGTCCAGCTCGAACGCCTCATCCTCCGCCGCGGCTACGTCGCGGCCATCGCCGCCGGACTCGACCGGGTCCGCGGCCGGGCCGGCGACCACGCGCAGACCACCCCCGCCGAGGTGGCCGACGCTCCGTCGCAGACCGCCGGGGGAGCAGGACCGGCCGCCCCTGCCGAGGTGGTCGCTCGGTTCATCGTCGGCGGCATCGCGGAGAACCTCGTCGACGTCCTCAACCCGAGCGCACCGGCACCGTCCGATATCGAAGCGCTCATCAGCGCCCTGTCCGCCTTCACCCGATCCGCTCTAGGAGAGACATGACCGCCGAACCCGTCACCGCACCCACCGCGCCGCACACCACACATGCGGTGTTCAACCAGGCGCCGCCTCGGCGGGACGTCAACGAATTCACCCTCAACACCGCTCTCAATGAGGCCGTCGACCGCTACGCACCGCAGGCGCCGCGGGACGACCTCGAACGCCTCGGCGGCGTCGTCGGCAGTGCGGGCTTCATCGATGACGCCCGGCTGGCCAATGAACACGGCCCTCGGCTGCGCACTCACGACGAGTGGGGCAACCGCATCGACGACATCGAATTCCACCCGTCCTACCACCGGATCATCGGCGAAGCACTGCGCAGCGGCGCCCACTCGCATGCCTGGGCGAACCCGGGTCCGGGCGCCAATGTCGAGCGGGCCGCACGGTTCATGCTGCTGTCCCAGATCGAACCCGGCCATGCCTGTCCCGTGTCGATGACCCACGCCGTCGTGCCCTCGCTGCACGCCGACCGGCAGCTCGCGGACTTCTGGCTGCCGAAGGTGACTTCGCTCGACTACGACCCGCGACGCATCGACCCGGCCGAGAAGTCCGCCGTGACCTTCGGCATGGCGATGACGGAGAAGCAGGGCGGATCGGACATCCGCGCGAACACCACACGGGCCGTGGCCGCGGGCGATCACTACCTCATCACCGGCCACAAATGGTTCTGCTCGGCCCCGCAGTCCGATGCCTTCCTCGTCATCGCCCAGCTCGACGAGGGGCCCAGCTGCTTCGTCGTGCCCCGAGTGCTGCCCGGCGGAGAACTCAATACGGTGCGCATCCAACGGCTCAAGGACAAGCTCGGCAACAAGTCCAACGCCTCCTCCGAAGTCGAGTTCGACTCGACCGTCGGCTGGCTGCTCGGCGAGCCCGGCAGGGGAGTGCGCACGATCATCGAGATGGTCTCCCGGACCCGGCTCGACTGCGTGCTCGGAACGGCCGCGGGCATGCGCCAATCCGTCGCCGAGGCGGCCTGGCACGCCCGGTCCCGCGCGGCCTTCGGCACCACGCTCATCGACGCCCCGCTCATGCGCGCAGTGCTCGCCGACCTCCAGCTCGAGACCGAGGCCGCGACCTATGCCTCACTGCACCTGGCAGCCGCCTACGACGATGAGAGCTCCGATGCCGCGGACTTCCGGCGACTGGCCACGGCGGTCGGCAAGTACTGGATCTGCAAACGCGGTCCCGAACACGCCTATGAGTCCCTCGAATGCCTCGGCGGCAACGGATACACGGAGTCCTTCCCTCTGGCCAGGCGCTACCGCGAACAGCCGGCGATGGCCGTGTGGGAGGGCTCGGGCAACGTCATCGTCCTCGATGTGCTGCGGGCCCTGGCGCGTGAACCGCGGACGGCGAAGTCGTTCCTCGGCTTCCTCGAGACCGGTCTGGGCCGGCATGCGGACTTCGACTCCGCCTACGAGTCCCTGGCCCGATCGCTGCAGTCGGCGGTCGAGGACGTCTCCGGAGGCGATCCGAGCGCGCTCGCGGCGCTGCAGTCCCGCGGCCGAGTGCTCGTGGAGAAGATGGCGCTGCTCATGCAGTCGGCGATCCTCTTCGAATCGGCCCCCGCCGAAGTGGCCGCGAGCTTCGCCACCGCCCGCCTGGGCGCCGATCGCGGTCGGGAATACGGTGCTCTTCCGACCGGGGTCGAGATCGACTTCCTCGTCGATCGGGCCTGAGGGGCCGCGGCAGGCCCGAGGGGCGATGCGGGCCCGAGGAGTCGACGCAGGCCCGAGGAGCGATGCGGACCCGAGGGGCCGATGACGGCTGCGGTCGTCCGGCCTCGGGCTCAGCTGCGGCGGTGGGCCGACAGGCAGCGACGGCGATCGACGCGCAGGGGCCGGGAGCCGATCCGGCGTCGGCGCAGAGTGCAGTCGGCAGGACCGTCGAAATCGGGTCGGGGAGTGCGGGACACCACCGGCGGGCGACCGTCGGCGTTGTCGGCATCGGCCTCCCACTCCGCGGTCCGACGGGCGGCGAACTCGGAGCCCTCGATGAAGGACTTGAGCTCGTCGACGAGGCGCTGCTGCGTGTCGAAGAGGCTCTCCGCGCTGCCTGGATAGTCGAGGAGGACCTCGGCGGCCTCTCCGCAGACGACGACTCGGACGATGAGCCGGCGTGCGTCCTCGGGGTCGCGGATCAACGCGATGGAATCCCATTCGTCGTTGGCGAACAGGCCCAGAACAATCGGAGTGACGACCTTCTCACTGAAAAATGTCTCCGTTGATTCGGTGTGGTCCATGGCCTCCAGCATAGGGGCTGACCGGTCGAGGAGTCGTCTCGGCCGCGCGGATGTCGCGGCTGCTGGCAGGTGCGCTCAGCCGTGCGGAGAATCCTGCCCGTCTCATGGTCGTAGACTGAGGGCATGCCTCGCAGTCCGCTTCCGCCTCGAGAGGGGATCTCGGCCACCGCGCTGCGCGCCCCCGGCGGGAGGGCCACCCACGCGAAGAACCACCTGCCCGTTCCCGACTCGATAGGGGAGTGGCTCGAATCCGAATTCCCCGAGGCGAGTCCGGCCGCGCGCCGCAGCCTGCTGACCGAAGGCGATATGCGCGACGAGGCGGGCCGCGCGGTGGCCTGGGATGATGCGGTCATCCCAGGCGGGTTCTACTTCTTCCATCGTCCGGTCCCGGCCGAGGAGCGGATCCCCTTCGAGGTCGGCATCGTGTTCGAGGACGAGGACCTGCTCGTCGTCGACAAGCCCCATTTCCTCGCCAGCACCCCCAACGGCCGGTTCGTTCGCGAATGCGTCGTCACCCGCCTGCGCGTCGACCTCGATCTGCCGGACCTCGTAGCCATCCATCGTCTCGACCGGATCACCGCAGGACTGCTCATCCTCTCGAAGAGACCGGAGACCCGCGGCCGCTATCAACGACTGTTCCAAGACCGACTGGTCACGAAGACCTACCGGGCATTGGCGCCGGCCCCACCGGAAGGACTGGAATTGCCGCTGGTGCGGCAGTCGCGGCTGGTCAAACCCGACGGAGGCCGGCAGGTCCTCGAAGTCGACGGCGAGGCGAACGCGACCAGCCGCATCCGCCTGATCAGGACCATCACCCCACCGGAACGCTCCGCGGTCAGCGCAGGGCCGCCTCGGCGAGGGACCGAGGCGGGAGATCGGCAAGTGCGCGAGGCGGGGGTCGCCGAGTACGAACTCGAACCGATCACGGGCAGGACCCACCAGCTGCGGGTGCACATGAACGCGCTCGGGCTGCCCATCCTCGGCGACCCGGTGTATCCGGTCGATCTCGCCCCGGATCCCTACGACTTCAGCTCACCGCTGCAGCTGGTGGCCGCGGAGGTCGCATTCGCGGATCCGCAGACGGGACGTCCGCGCCGATTCACGACACAGCTGAGCCTCGACGCGGCCTCCGTCCCGGTGACCTGAGCCATCGGGCTCGGCCGGACCAGTGCCGCAGTTGACCCCACGTTCGACGCGGACACGGTAACCTGGTGCCATGAGTCCAACTGCCCCCGGATGCACGTCAGAGGCCATCGTCGACCTTGTCCGCACCCGCATCACCAACGGCGAGTACCCGGCCGGGAGCCCAGTCCGCGATGGCGCCCTGGCCAAGGAATTCAACGTCTCGCGCAACACCGCACGCGAATCGCTCAGCCTCCTGCGCCACGCGGGACTGCTGACCCAGGAGCCCAACCGCGGATTCTTCGTGTCGACCTTCGGCATCGAGGAACTCAAGGACTTCTACCGTGCCCGCCGAGTCTTCGAGATCCGCGCCGTCCAGGAATCCCAGGACGCCACCGACGAGGCGATGGCCGCCGTCGAAGCCTCGGTCATCCGTGCCGAGACCGCACCGAAGAACGAGACCTGGGCCGATGCGCAGGAGCATTCGGCCTCCTTCCACCGGGCCATCGTCGGTCTGCTCGGTTCCCCGCTGCTCGACGAGTTCTACCTCAACCTCATGGCCCGGCTGTCGACGACGTTCTCCCGCTCGCCCGAACCCGGCAAGTACCACTCGCACTGGGCCGACCCGCACCGCGAGATCCTCGAGAAGATGAAGTCGGGCGACCGGCAGGGAGCCGAAGGTCTGCTGCGCATCCACCTCGATGATTCGGAAGCCTCGACACTCGACCTCGCGCGCTCGGTCGGGGAGGGCCGCTGAGGGTCTCGGGCGTTCGTTCCGGACCCGTGGGGTCCTGAGCCGACTGCGTGGAGTCCAGCCCGGGGCGGGTTCGGGCCGACTACTGCTCCACGGTGATGCCGTACTGAGCGACCTCATCGGCAAGGCGACGTTTCGCTTCGGCTGCAGCCAACTCCCACACGCGAAGATTCTCGTTCGAGTCCCACCCGGTGGGAGTCGGCGTCGTCCAGCAGCTGGTCTCATGTCGTTCCCAGAAGTCATAGAGCGACCGAAGCTCCAGAGTGAGGTCATCGGACAGATGGAGGTCAGAGGGTTTGAGGCACAGTTCGTCGTGAAGCACGTCGCCCCACAGCGGCCATCGGTGTCCGTGGTCGGGAAACATCCGGATCTGAGCAGTCTTGATCACGAATCCAGGCTACCGGCGCAGATACCGGTGCAGAGGGCCTCGGCTGCTCGACCTCGTAGGATCGGTCGGCGTGGGGCCCGCGCTCAAGCCGTTGCCGGCACCGCCGAACCGTGTAGTCAGTCTCACAGTGCTCGGTATTTGAAACCATAGCCGCTGCCTCTTCGACTCCGATACCATTGACGCACCGTATCTTCGCGTCGAAAGGCTGTTTTCATGGGGAATCCTGAGCAGGAATCACCGGCCGCAAACGATCCGTTCTCCCTCACGGGACTCACGTATGACGATGTCCTCCTCCTGCCAGGCGACACCGATGTCATCCCCTCAGAAGCCTCGACTGCAACTCGCCTGACCAAAGAGATCGAGATCAACATTCCGCTCGTCTCCGCAGCCATGGACACCGTCACCGAATCGCGGATGGCCATCGCCATGGCTCGCATCGGCGGCCTGGGCATCATCCACCGCAACCTCTCGGCCGAGGACCAGGCCGACCAAGTCGACTACGTCAAGCGCTCCGAATCGGGCATGATCAACGACCCGCTGACGATCACCGCGGACAAGACGCTGACCGAACTCGACGAGATCTGCGGCAAGTACCGGATCTCCGGACTGCCCGTCGTCGACGACAACGGCGTCCTCCTCGGCATCGTGACCAACCGCGACCTGCGCTTCGTCACCCGCAGCGAATTCCCCACCCGCACCGTGGCCGAGACGATGACGAAGATGCCGCTGGTCACCGCCCCCGTCGGCGTGTCCGCGGAGAAGGCCTTCGAACTGCTGGCCGAGCACAAGGTCGAGAAGCTGCCCCTGGTCGACGACAACAATGTCATCAAGGGACTCATCACCGTCAAGGACTTCGTCAAGACCGAGGAATACCCCCTGGCGACGAAGGACGACGAAGGCCGTCTGCGCGTGGGTGCGGCCGTCGGCTTCTACGGCGACGCCTATGACCGGGCCGGAATGCTGGCCGAGGCGGGCGCGGACGTCCTCGTCGTCGACACCGCCAACGGCCACGCCCGCGGAGTCACGGACATGATCAAGACGATCAAGTCCGATCCGGCCTTCGCCGGCGTCCAGATCATCGGCGGCAACGTCGCGACGAAGGAAGGCGCTCAGGCACTCATCGACGCCGGCGTCGACGCCGTCAAGGTCGGCGTGGGGCCCGGATCGATCTGCACCACCCGCGTGGTCGCCGGCGTCGGCGTCCCCCAGGTCACCGCGATCCACATGGCCGCGCAGGCCGCCCGCGCCGCAGGCGTCCCGGTCATCGGCGACGGCGGACTCCAGTACTCCGGTGACATCGGCAAGGCGCTGGTCGCCGGTGCCGACACCGTCATGCTCGGATCGCTGCTGGCCGGCTGCAACGAGTCGCCCGGAGAGCTCATCTTCATCAACGGCAAGCAGTACAAGGCCTACCGAGGCATGGGCTCGCTGGGCGCGATGGCCCCGCGCAAGGGCAGGTCGTACTCGAAGGACCGCTACTTCCAGGCCGATATCGCCACCGACACCGACCTCATCCCCGAGGGCATCGAAGGCCGCGTCGCCTACCGCGGACACCTCAAGCAGGTCGCCCACCGGCTCACCGGCGGTCTGCGGCAGACGATGTTCTACGTCGGCGCGCGCACCATCGACGACCTCAAGGCCAAGGGCAAGTTCGTCCGCCTCACCACCGCGGGGCTGAAGGAAAGCCACCCGCACGACATCCAGATGACCGTCGAGGCCCCGAACTACGTCGTGAAGTGACGCAGAGGGGGCGCGCCTCTGGGCGAGATACCTGCTTGAGGGCGCGGGTTCCCTCATCGGGCCGCAGTCGCCTGTGGTCTGGGCGATGCCCGAGTTTGTGCAATGCCGCAGTTTCCGCATTTTTGCGGAGGCTGCGGTTTCTGCGTGTCTGGCACGGGGGTCGGCGGCGGAGAATAGGTCGCTATCGGATACTTTCCGGCAGCAGAAGCATCCGATCGCGACCTCTGTTTGGGCGGGGGAAGCCGGCGGCGCAACGAGCGGTGCACTGATAGGCAGGCCGTTGTGGACGTCCCCCTGCGCCTCGACGATCGCCCGGCGAGCAGAGCTTCAGCGTCGCAGTCGATTCTCCGGGCGATCCAGTGCGGTTTCCGCGGCAGGATCGCTGTGGATCGACCAGAGAATCGCCAGTTCGACTGCTCGGGCTGTCTCACGATGCTGGATGACACACCCTGATGTGACGAATGCCACGCGCTCGTTTTGCGGCCGATGCACCCGTAGTGTGAGCGGTCGCCTTGCCTGGGAACGCTGGGAAGCAGTGGTATCGGCCCCGGTCAGACGTCTACTTCCGTAGTGGCCGGAGCCGATGAGCCCCTTCGAAACGAACTGGAACTTAGGGTAGGTTTCCCTAATGCGAACCGCGATCCGCTGTTCGTCCATCGAAGGAGGAAACCTCACAGTGACGACTTCTCTGCTCTACGACACCGAAGCGACACCCGTCTCAGCGCCCCTTCATACCCTCGACCATCCCCACACCGATGCTCTGCTCGGCGCCCACAGCGCTGACGAATACGCATCACTCATGCACAGCGTCGTCGACTCACTCGGCGAACGATTCCGCACAACTGAGCGGGCAGCCTCGGCGAAGGACCGCACCGGCCTGCAGGCCGCGGTCGACGCCGTCGACCTCGACACCGCCGGAGTCGGCAACGCCGAAGCCCTGCGTGAAGTCGACGCCCTCTACGCCGACAACGCCGTGTGGTTCCACCACCCCAGCTACGTCGCCCACCTCAACTGCCCCGTCGCCGTGCCTGCCGTCGCCGCCGAAGCGATGCTCGCGGCCATCAACACCTCGGTCGACACCTACGACCAGTCCGAGGTCGCCACCCTCATGGAGCGGCGGCTGATCGACTGGACCTGCGACCACCTCGGCTTCGCCGACGGCGACGGAATCTTCACCTCCGGAGGCACCCAGTCGAACCTCCAGGCGCTGTTCCTCGCCCGCGAAAACGTCCTTGCCGGACTCGCCGAAGGACGCACCGCTGGGACCGCCGCTGCTCGGGCCGGCGGAGCCGGTGACGCACCCGCGGGCACCGGTGACGCACCCGCGGATGGCGGCAGCGCCACCCGCCGAGGCGGCCCGTCCGACCGGCCCACCCGCCGTGACCGGCTGTTCCGACTGCGCATCCTCGCCACCGACCAGGCCCACTTCTCCGTGGCCCGGGCCGCGTTCCTCCTCGGCCTCGACGCCGAGGCGGTCGTGACCGTGCCGACCGATGCCGCCGGACGCATGGACGCCGAGGCACTGCGAGCGAGCCTGCTGGCGATCGAGGCGAACGGGGCCATCCCTATGGCCGTCGTCGCCACCGCCGGAACCACGGATCTCGGGGTCATCGACCCGCTCGAGCCCATCGCCGAGGTCTGCGAAGCCGCGAACGTGTGGCTGCACGTCGACGCCGCCTACGGGGGAGGCCTCCTCTGGGCCCCGCGCCGAGTCCACCTGCTCGACGGGATCGGGCGGGCCGCCTCGGTGACCATCGACTTCCACAAGACGTTCTTCCAGCCGGTGTCGTCCTCGGCGCTGCTGGTCAGGGACGCGAACCTGTTCACCCCGACCATCCACCACCACGACTACCTCAACCCCGAGGCCGAGGCGCAGTCGGCCGAGGCCGAACCGAACCAGGTCGACAAATCCCTGCAGACCACCCGCCGCTTCGACGCGCTCAAGCTCTGGGCGACGCTGCGGGCCCGCGGCTCGCACGAGATCGGCGCGATGATCGACACCGTGTGCGACCTGGCCGATAGGGTGCGCGAACTGCTCGAGGACCAGTCCGACTTCGAAGTCCTGGGCGGCTCGGACCCGTCGACCGTGCTCTTCCGCTTCGCCCCGCCGAACGCGGACCGGCAGACGTGCGATGACCTCGTGCCGATCATCCGCCGCGTCCTCTTCCGCTCCGGTCGGGCCGCCGTCGCCCGCACCGTCATCGCCGGCACCCCGTGGCTCAAACTCACCCTGCTCAACCCCGACACCGGACTCGACGACATCACCGCCGTCCTCGACCTCGTCCGCGCCACCGGACACGGAATCCTGGCCGGACGCACCCTCGAAGGAGGTGCGGCATGAGCACGCATGACATCCACGACCTCCTCGGCATCGGCATCGGACCCTTCGGCCTCGGCCTGGCCGCACTGTCCGAACCGCTGGCCGACGTCGACGCCGTCTTCGTCGACCAGCGCCCCGAATTCCGGTGGCATCCGGGCATGATGATCGAGGGCTCGACCATCCAGGTGCCCTTCCTCGCCGACCTCGTCACCATGGCCGACCCGACCTCGCCGTACTCGTTCCTCAACTTCCTCAAAGAGCGCCGCCGGCTCTACCCCTTCTACATCCGCGAATCCTTCTACCCCCTGCGCGCCGAGTTCGACGAATACTGCCGGTGGGTCGCCGCCCAGCTGGACTCGCTGCGCTGGAACCGCCGCATCGTATCCGTGACCAGGGAAGACGGCGTGTTCACCGCGATCGCCGAGGTGACCGATGCCGCGGGTGAGATCGTGGACACCGAGACCTACCGCGCCCGTCATCTCGTCCTCGGCGTCGGCACGAACCCGGTGCTGCCACCTGCCCTGCACGGACTTCGGGGACAGGCCGGTGCCGGTCACCGTGCGGCGGGCTCGACCGGTGCCGGCGCCGACGGATCGGCCCGGACCGCCGGCTCGGCCCGGACCGCCGGCTC
>Ga0079225_10002651_pt1 | contig 10354 bp, 9 predicted proteins | sample Poulit2012_FD_76344 | JGI IMG/M metagenome (GOLD analysis project Ga0079225, IMG submission 76344) | Agricultural soil microbial communities from Georgia to study Nitrogen management - Poultry litter 2012 | ecosystem: Environmental > Terrestrial > Soil > Agricultural land | place: USA: Georgia...
CGTCCCCAGCAGCTACACCACGGAGACCGAGGCCCCCGCGACGGGCAGCGGTCAGAGCATCACCGCCCCGGGCCAGGCGCTCGGTCGCCGCAAGGAAGCGGTTGCGCGCGTCCGACTCGTCCCCGGGACCGGCCAGTGGCGCATCAACGGCCGCTCGCTGGAGGACTACTTCCCCAACAAGCTCCACCAGCAGATGGTGAACTCGCCCTTCGCGCTGCTCGACCTCGAGGGCCGCTTCGACGTCATCGCCCGTATCAACGGCGGCGGCATCTCCGGCCAGGCCGGTGCCCTGCGCCTGGGCGTGGCCCGCGCGCTCAACGAGATCGACGCCGAGGCCAACCGCCCCGCGCTGAAGAAGGCCGGCTTCCTCACCCGTGACGCCCGCGCCGTCGAGCGCAAGAAGGCCGGGCTGAAGAAGGCCCGCAAGGCCCCGCAGTACTCCAAGCGCTGACCCGCGCACACGAACGGCCCCGTCCGGCAGCAGCCGACGGGGCCGTCGTCGTGCCACCTGGCACGATAGGTCCGTCGCCCGCTGCGGCACACCGGCCGCTCTCGACCCGAAGGAACCTCCCCATGCCCCGACTGTTCGGAACCGACGGCGTGCGCGGACTCGCCAACCGGGACATCTCCGCCGAGCTCGCGCTCGGGCTGGGGGCCGCGGCCGCGCGGGTGCTCACCGCGACCACCGAGGGCCGCCGTCCCCGCGCCGTCATCGGACGCGACACCCGTGTCTCCGGTGACTTCCTCTCCTGCGCCATCGCCGCGGGCCTGACCAGCGCCGGCGTCGACGTCGTCCAGGTGGGCGTGCTGCCCACCCCCGGCGTCGCGCACCTCACCGCGACGACCGACGTCGACCTCGGTGTGGTCATCTCCGCCTCCCACAACCCGATGCCCGACAACGGCATCAAGTTCTTCGCCCGCGGCGGCTACAAGCTCGAGGACGCCATCGAGGACGCCATCGAGGCGAGCCTGGGCACCAGCTGGGAGCGACCCATCGGGGACGGCGTGGGCCGCATCGAGGAGGACGCCCGGGCCGCCGACCGCACCTACATCGACCACCTCGTGGCCGCCACCGGCCGGCCGCTGGAGGGCCTGCGCATCGCCATCGACTGCGCCAACGGCGCGGCCAGCGACATCGCCCCGCTCGCGCTGCGCGAGGCGGGGGCCGACGTCGTCGTCATCAACGCCTCCCCGGACGGCCGCAACATCAACGACGAGTGCGGCTCGACCCACCCCGAGCAGCTCCAGGCGGTCACGGTGGCCTCCGGCGCCGCACTGGGCGTGGCCTTCGACGGAGACGCCGACCGCTGCATCGCCGTCGACCACACCGGCGCGATCGTCGACGGCGACCAGATCATGGGGGTGCTCGCCACCGCGTTCAAGGAGCACGGACAGCTCGCGCAGGACACGCTCGTCGTCACCGTGATGAGCAACCTCGGCCTGCTCCTGGCGATGCGCGAGGCCGGCATCCGCACCGTGCAGACCGCGGTGGGGGACCGCTACGTCCTGGAGGCGATGCGCGCCGGGGGCTACACCCTCGGTGGCGAGCAGTCCGGGCACATCATCGCCTCGGCCCACGCCACGACGGGCGACGGCCTGCTCACCGCGCTGCTGCTCGCCGCGCGGGTGGTGGAGACCGGACGCCCGCTCGCCGACCTCGCCTCCATCGTCACCCGGCTGCCGCAGGTGCTCCTCAACGTCCCCGGCGTCGACAAGACCCGCACCACCACCGACGAGGCGCTGCGGGCGGCGGTCGCCGCGGCCGAGCGGCGCCTGGGCGACTCCGGGCGGGTGCTGCTGCGGCCCTCGGGCACCGAGCCGCTCGTGCGGGTCATGGTCGAGGCCGCCACCCAGGACGAGGCGGACAGCGTGGCGGCCGAGCTCGCCGACGTCGTGCGCACCCGGCTCGCGCTGCCCTGAGAGCGCCGGCGAATCAGGGGGATCCCCGATGACACCGGTGGTCCCGGCACGGTTGAATGATTCGGTGGTGATCTCATGAGCGAGGCCATGGCCGTCGTCGAGGCCTGGGTGCTCGGTATGGCCGAGTCGCCGTGGATCCTCCTCGGGGTGCTGCTGCTGGCGACGATCGACGGGTTCTTCCCGCCGGTGCCCAGCGAGTCCGTCGTCATCGCGGTCGCCGTGCTGGCGATGACCGGCACCGGGCCGAGCCTGTGGCTGCTCATCCTCGTCGCCGCCCTCGGGGCCTTCACCGGGGACGTCATCGCCTACACCATCGGCAGCAAGGTCCCCGTCCACCGGATGCGGCTGTTCCGGGGCAGCCGCGGCCAGGCGAGCCTGGCTTGGGCCGGGCGGGCGCTGGCCAGTCGCGGCACCGTCTTCATCCTTTCCGCGCGCTTCGTCCCGATCGGCCGCGTGGCCGTCAACATGACCGCCGGCGCGGTGCGCTACCCGCGCGCCCGGTTCATGGTCATCGCCGGGATCGCCGGTGTCATGTGGGGCTGCTACTCCACGCTCCTGGGCATGGGCGCCGGGGTGTTCCTCCACGACCACCCGGTGGTCGCCGTCGTCGTCGGTGTCATCGGCGGGGTGCTCCTCGGCTTCGTCGTCGACGCGCTCATCCAGCGCCTCCACCGCCGGTTCACCCGGCTCGGGGCGGGGCTGGCGGACCTCAGCCGCGGCCACGTCCCGGCCGAGGAGGCCGAGCCGGAGCCCGGGACGGGGCCGGCGAGCCCCGAGACCGGCGCCGAGCACTGCGACGAGCGCACCAGCACCCCCGGCTGACCCGCGCCTCCGGGCGGCCGCCCGCTGAGCCCGGCACGCCGGGTGACCGGTCAGATCTTGCGCAGCCGCATCCGGTGCATCCGGTGGTCGGACGTCTTCGTCAGCACGAGCGAGGCCCGGCCGCGCGTGGGCAGGATGTTCTCCACGAGGTTGCGCTCGTTGATCCGCGTCCAGATGTCGGTGGCCGTCGCCACCGCCTCGTCGTCGCTCAGCCGGGCGTAGCGGTGGAAGTAGGAGCGCGGGTCGGAGAACGCCGTCCGCCGCAGCCGCAGGAAACGGTCGACGTACCAGCGGCGCACGTCGCTGGTCCGCGCGTCGACGTAGATGGAGAAGTCGAAGAAGTCGCTCACCGCCAGGCTCGGGGAGCCGTCGGCCGTGGTCCGGGCCGGCTGGAGGACGTTGAGGCCCTCGACGATGAGGACGTCCGGTCGTCGCACGACGATCCGCTCGCCGGGGACGATGTCGTAGGTGAGGTGGTCGTAGACCGGGGCGGTGACCTCCGGCAGCCCCGACTTGACCGCGCTGAGGAAGCGCAGCAGGGCGCGCTGGTCGTAGGACTCCGGGAAGCCCTTGCGGTCCATGAGCCCGCGCCGCTCCAGCTCGGCGTTCGGCAGCAGGAAGCCGTCGGTCGTCACCAGCTCCACCCGCGGGGTGCCCGACCAGCGGCGCAGCATCTCCCGCAGCAGCCGCGACGTCGTCGACTTGCCCACCGCGACCGACCCGGCGACCCCGATGACGAACGGGGTGCGGCCGGTGCGCTCGCCGAGGAAGGTCGAGGTGACCGAGCCCAGCCTCCGGTAGGAGGCGACGTACAGCGCCAGCAGCCGCGACAGCGGCCGGTAGACGGTGTCCACCTCGTCGAGGTCGACCGGGTCGCCCAGGCCGCGGAGCCGGTCGATGTCCGCCGCCGTCAGCGGCTGCGGCGTCGACGCGGACAGACGGCTCCAGGTCTTCCGGTCGAACTCCAGGAAGGGGGAGACGGAGGGTTGCGTGGCTGGCGTCACTGGCTGCACTGACACGGGTACCAGTGTGACCTACCCGCGGGCCTGCCTGTGACGTGCGCCCACGGGGCGTCGTGCGCGCGGGCCCCACCCCGGCCACTACGCTGGGGAGCCATGTGCGGAATCGTGGGTGCAGTGTCCGGGACGACCGCGGGTACCCCGCCCTCCGTCGCCGTCCTCGACGGCCTGGCGCGGCTGGAGTACCGGGGGTACGACTCCGCCGGGGTCGCCGTCGTCTCCGACGGCGCCGTGACGGTGCGCAAGAAGGCCGGCAAGCTCGGCGGGCTGCTCGAGGAGCTCGAGCGCAGCCCGCTGCCCGAGACGCAGGTCGCCATCGGGCACACCCGCTGGGCCACCCACGGCGCCCCCACCGACGCCAACGCCCACCCGCACCTGTCCGACGACGGACGGGTCGCGGTCATCCACAATGGCATCATCGAGAACTTCGCCGCGCTGCGGGCCGAGCTGGAGGCCGACGGCGCGACCTTCGCCTCCGACACGGACACCGAGGTCGTCGCCCACCTGCTCACCCGCGCCTACGCCGGCGACCTCACCGCCGCCATGCTCGCCGTCACCGCCCGGCTCGAGGGCGCCTTCACCCTGCTCGCCCTCCACGCCGACCACCCCGGCACGATCGTCGCCGCCCGCCGCAACTCCCCCCTCGTCGTCGGGCTCGGCGACGGCGCGAACTACCTCGGCTCCGACGTCGCCGCCTTCGTCGCCCAGACCAAGTCCGCCCTCGAGGTGGACCAGGACCAGGTCGTCACCATCACCGCCGACTCGGTCTCCGTCGTCGACGCCCAGGGCAACCCCGTGGAGCCGCGTGCCTTCACCGTCGCGTGGGACGCCGAGGCGGCCGTCAAGGGCGGCTACGACTCCTTCATGGACAAGGAGATCCACGACCAGCCGCAGGCCGTGGCCGACACCCTGCTCGGCCGCACCGACGAGCTGGGCCACCTCCAGCTCGACGAGCTGCGCATCGACGAGGCCATCCTGCGCAGCATCGACAAGATCATCGTCGTGGCCTGCGGCACCGCGGCCTACGCCGGCTTCGTCGCCAAGTACGCGATCGAGCACTGGTGCCGCATCCCGGTCGAGATCGAGCTCGCCCACGAGTTCCGCTACCGCGACCCGGTCGTCGACGAGAAGACCCTCGTCGTGGCCGTCTCCCAGTCCGGGGAGACGATGGACACCATCATGGCGGTGCGCCACGCCCGGGAGCAGGGCTCCAAGGTGCTCGCCGTCGTCAACACCCACGGGTCGACGATCGCGCGGGAGGCCGACGCCGTCCTCTACACCCACGCCGGGCCGGAGGTCGCGGTCGCCTCCACCAAGGCGTTCCTCGCCCAGATCACCGCGACCTACCTCCTGGGCCTCTACCTCGCCCAGCTGCGCGGGAACAAGTACCTCGACGAGGTCGCCGACTACCTCACCGAGCTCGGCCGCATCCCGGCGCGGGTCACCGAGGTGCTCGCGCGGCAGGACCACGTCCGCGACGTCGCCCGCTCGATGAAGGACGCCACCTCGGTGCTCTTCCTCGGCCGGCACGTCGGCTACCCCGTCGCGCTCGAGGGGGCGCTCAAGCTCAAGGAGTTGGCCTACATCCACGCCGAGGGCTTCGCCGCCGGGGAGCTCAAGCACGGCCCGATCGCGCTCATCGACGAGGGACAGCCGGTGTTCGTCGTCGTCCCCACCCCGCGCCGGCCCACCCTGCACGCCAAGGTCATCTCCAACATCCAGGAGGTGCGGGCCCGCGGTGCGCGCACCCTGGTCATCGCCGAGGACGGCGACGAGGACGTCACCCCCTACGCCGATGTCGTCTTCCGCTACCCGGCCACGCCCACGCTCATGACGCCGCTGGTGTCGGTCGTGCCGCTGCAGATCTTCGCCTGCGAGCTGGCCAAGGCCAAGGGGTACGACGTCGACCAGCCGCGCAACCTGGCCAAGTCGGTGACCGTCGAGTGAGCCGGGCGTGATCATCGGGGTCGGGATCGACGTCGTCGACGTCGACCGGTTCATGGCCACGCTGGAGCGCACCCCGCGGCTGCGGGAGAAGCTCTTCACCCCCGAGGAGCGCGAGCTCCCGCCCGCCTCGCTGGCCGCACGGTTCGCGGCCAAGGAGGCGATCGCCAAGGCGCTCGGCGCACCCGGCGGGATGTCCTGGCAGGACTGCACCGTGGAGCGGGTACCGGGCGGCGCCCCGGTCGTCCACCTGCGGGACACCGTCGCCGCCCGCGCCGCCGAGCTCGGCGTGCGGACCTGGCACGTGTCCATCTCCCACGACGCCGGCATCGCCTCCGCCATGGTCGTCGCCGAGACCTGACCCGCCCGGGACCGCTCGGTAGGGTCGGCGACATGGAGCGTGCCTACGAGGTCGAGACGATCCGGGCAGCCGAGGCGCCGCTGCTCGCGGCCACCGCACCCGACGAGCTGATGAAGCAGGCGGCCTTCGCCGTGGCCACCACCGTGTTGGACGAGCTGCGCCGGCTCGGCGCCCGCCGCAGCGGCAGCACCGTCCTCCTCCTCGTCGGCGGGGGGAACAACGGCGGTGACGCCCTCTACGCCGGGGCCTACCTCGCCCGCCGCGGGCTGCAGGTCACCGCCGCGCTGTGCACCGACCGACCCCACGAGCGCGGCCTGGCCGCAGCCACCGCCGCCGGCGTGCGGGCCCGGCCCCTCCTCGGCGACACCGGGCCGCACTGGGACCTCCTCGCCGAGCTCGCCGCCCGGGCGGGGGTCTGGGTCGACGGGCTCACCGGCATCGGCGCCACGGGGGGCCTGCGGGAGCCGCTCGCGGGCATCGTCACCGCCCTCGTCGCACACCGCACGGCGATGCCCGACGAGCCCACCGTCGTCGCCGTCGACGTCCCCTCGGGCATCGGCGTCGACGACGGGACGCTGCCGGGGCCGGTCCTGCCCGCCGACGTCACCGTCACCATGGGCGCCGCCAAGCCCGGGCTGCTCGTCCGGCCCGCCGCGGCCCTCGCCGGCCGGCTCGTCGTCGTCGACATCGGGCTGTGGCCGGGCCTGCCCGCACCCGCGGTGCAGCGCCTCACCCCGGCCGACGTCGCCGACCTCCTGTCCTTCCCGGAGCCCAGCGACCACAAGTACACCCGCGGTGTGCTCGGGCTGGTGGCCGGGTCGACCACCTACCCCGGCGCGGCCGTCCTCGCGTCCGCCGGTGCCCTGCACACCGGGCTCGGCATGGTGCGCTACCTCGGCCCCGACGCCATCTCCCGGCTCGTCCACCAGCGCTTCCCCGAGGTGGTCCTCGGGACCGGACGGGTGCAGGCCTGGGCGGTGGGCAGCGGGGTGGACCCGGCGGACGGCGAACGTGCCGAGGAGGTCCGCGACGCCGTCAGCCGGGCGCTCGCGGACGGGCTACCGGCAGTGCTCGACGCCGGCTCCCTCGCCCTGGCGCCCCCGCGGCTCGCCCCGAACCTCGTCCTCACCCCGCACGCCGGGGAGCTGGCGCGGCTGCTCACCGACCGGGGGCAGGGGACGACCCGCGCCGACGTCGAGGCGGCCCCGCTCCCCACCGCGCGTCGGGCCGCCGTGCTCACCGGCGCCGTCGTCCTGCTCAAGGGGGCGACGACGGTCGTCGCCGCGCCCGGCGGGACGACCTTCGCCCAGGCGGACGGCACCCCGTGGCTGGCGACCGCGGGCACCGGGGACGTCCTCACCGGCGTCCTCGGGGCGCTGCTCGCCGTCGCGGGGGAGGAGCTCACCGCCGACCGGGACGCCGGCGGCGCCCGCACCGCCGCGCGCGCCGCCGCGGCCGCGCTCGTCCACGGCCGGGCCGGCGCCCGCGCCTCCGCCGGCGGGCCGGTGACCGCGCTGCAGGTGGCCCGGGCCGTCCCCGCCGTCGTCGCCGAGCTGCTCGCGTGACGGCCGACAGGTGGGAGACTGGGGGTCGTGAGCTACTACCCGGCCCGGGCGGTCATCGACCACGCCGCCATCCGTGCGAACGTCGAGCGGCTGCGCGCCGCCGCCGGGCACGCGGAGGTCATGGCGGTGGTCAAGGCCGACGCCTACGGCCACGGCGGCGTCCCGGTGGCCCGCACCGCCCTCGCCGCCGGCGCCTCGTGGCTCGGGGTCGCCCAGCTCGGCGAGGCCCTCGCCCTGCGCGCGGCGGGGATCGACGCCCCGCTCCTCACCTGGCTCTACGCCCCCGGGGCGCCGCTGGCCGACGCCGTTGCCGCCGGTGTCGACGTCTCGGCCTCCGCGCCGTGGGCGCTCGACGCCTTGGCCACCGCGGCCCGCACCGCGGGACGGCCCGCCCGCGTCCACCTCAAGGTCGACACCGGGATGGCCCGGGGCGGTGCCCGCCCCGAGGCGTGGGAGGAGCTCGTCGCCCATGCCGCCCGCCTCGCCGCCGACGGCACGGTGGACGTCGTGGGCGTCTGGTCCCACCTGGCCCGGGGGGACGAGCCGGACCAGCCGACCACGGACCGGCAGGTGGAGGTGTTCACCGCGGCCGTCGGCGTCGCGGAGCGCGCCGGGCTGCGTCCCGCGCTGCGGCACCTCGCGGCGTCCTCCGGCACGCTGCTCCACCCGAGCACCCACTTCGACCTCGTCCGGCCCGGCATCGCCGTCTACGGGCACAGCCCCGCCCCGGAGGTGGCCGACGCCGTCACGCTCGGGCTGCACGCGGCGATGCGGCTGGAGGCCGAGGTCGTCCTCACCAAGGACGTCCCGGCAGCCACCCCCGTCGGCTACGGCCACACCTTCACCACCCCGGAGCCCGGGCGGCTGGCGCTGCTGCCCCTCGGGTACGCCGACGGCATCCCCCGGCACGTGAGCAACGCGGCACCGGTGCGCCTCGGCCCGTACCGCACCCGCGTGGCCGGCCGGGTGAGCATGGACCAGATCGTCGTCCTCCTGCCCGCCGGGGCGGAGGTGTCCGTCGGGGACGTCGCCGTGCTCTTCGGCGACGCCCGGGACGGCCACCCCACCGCGCAGGACTGGGCCGACGCCGCCGGGACGATCAGCTACGAGATCGTCACCCGGCTGAGCAACCGCGTCCCACGCGTCCACGTCTCCCCGGAGGACCCCCAGTGACCACCTGGCAGTTGCCCGACCCCGCCGCCACCCGCGAGCTCGGCCGGCGCCTGGCCGGCGTCCTGCGCGCCGGCGACCTCGTCGTGCTCACCGGCGACCTCGGCGCCGGCAAGACGACGCTCACCCAGGGCATCGGCGCCGGGCTCGGGGTGCGCGGGCAGGTCGCCTCACCCACCTTCATCATCGCCCGCGCCCACCCGAACCCGGGCAGCGGCCCCGACCTCGTCCATGTCGACGCCTACCGGCTGGAGTCCCTGGCCGAGGTCGACGACCTTGACCTGGACAGCTCGCTGGAGGACTCCGTCACGGTCGTCGAGTGGGGGTCGGGGCTCGTCGAGGGGCTCGCCGAGGACCGGCTCGAGGTGCGCATCGCCCGCCCGCGCGGCGGCCTGGACACCGCGGAGGAGGTGGCCGACGCGGGTATCCGCACGGTGACCGTCGCGGCCCACGGGCCCCGCTGGGAGGGCGTCGACCTGGCGGCGGTGCTCGGGACCCCCGCGGAGGAGCGGTGACCCGCCGCCTGGTCGGGCTGCTCGTCGGGGTGCTGCTCCTGGTGCCCGCCCCGCTCACGGCCGCCACCGAGGACCCCGGCCCGCAGCTCGGTGCGCCGGCCACCCCCGACGTCTCCGACGTCCCCAAGGAGGTCGCGGCCTGGTTCGCCGAGGTCGGTCCAGAGCTCGCGGCCGACGCCGACCTCACCGACGAGGAGGAGGTCGTCGTCGGGGTCCCGCGGCAGGTCGCCACCTGGGCCGAGGACTACCTCTCCGGGACCGACCTGGGCGAGCCCGCCCAACCCGTCGACCAGTGGGTCGCCCCGGTCCTCGTCCAGTCCGTGGACACCCCCGAGGCCGTCGGGGCGGTGCTCGCCGGCCTGCCGGACGGCACCGGTCCCCGGGCGCTGGACGTCATCGCCGACGAGGAGCTGGGCGCCGCCCTCTACGGGGCCACCGCGGGCACCGTCTTCGTCTACGACGCCGACGTCGAGGGCTGGTTCGCGGCCCTCGACGGGAAGGTGTGGCCGGTGACGGAGGGGGCGCGCACGCTGCTCCACGGCCCGCTGGCCGCGGAGGTCTTCCAGGAGTTCCTCGCCGTGTGGCACGGGGAGCCGGTCCCCACGCCGGCGCCACCGGCGGCCGACTCCGCCGACGGCGGGCTCTCGCCCCTCGTGCCGATCGTCGTCATCCTCCTGCTCGGTGCCGGGGCGGCGTGGTGGCTGGCGCGTCAGTACCGGCAGGCCGACTCGCGCATCGTGGCGGACGTCCACGCCGGCATCGCGCCACCCCGTGAGGACGAGGAGGCCCCGCGCCCGCCGGACGACGGCCCCGGCCGCGAGGACGGGGCGGCGTAGCGCCGGCGGTGCCCCGCCGGGCGGCCGCGGACTACCCTGGGCGGGTGCGAACCCTGTGCATCGACACCTCGGCCGGCAGCTCGGTCGCGCTCCACGACGACACCGCCGGGGTGCTCGCCCGGGCCCACAGCGCCGACCGGCGCGGGCACGCCGAGCGGCTCGCCGGGCTGGTCGCCCAGACCCTGCGGGACGCCGGGCTCAC
>Ga0079225_10002652_pt1 | contig 10352 bp, 2 predicted proteins | sample Poulit2012_FD_76344 | JGI IMG/M metagenome (GOLD analysis project Ga0079225, IMG submission 76344) | Agricultural soil microbial communities from Georgia to study Nitrogen management - Poultry litter 2012 | ecosystem: Environmental > Terrestrial > Soil > Agricultural land | place: USA: Georgia...
CTTTTTGATCGCCTCGACCAGTTGACGATCTCTCTAGACATGAAGTCTGAGAAGGACAGCGGAAACTTCTTCTCGCTCGCATTTGGGCAGGACAATCAGAAGTACTACTTCTTGCGTGCTCGCGGCGGAGACTTCCGTTCTGCTGTTACGAGCAATTCATGGAATAGCGAATCTGCTGTTACGGGTGAGGTTATCGATGGAGCATGGCATCACTATGACGTTGTTTTCGACGGCAATGTGATGACTGTTTACGTCGATGGCGTGAAGGTCGGAATACACGACGATCTAAGCACCAATGTCTCCGGTCTGGGTCGTAACTTGCTGGGTTACCTCGGTAAGTCCTTTTACAACGAAGATGGCTACTTCAAGGGCGCCTACGACAATGTCCGCATCTTTGATGTGGCACTCGGTGACGACGAGCTGCTTGGCGAGGACCAGCTAACTGATGTCTCGCTCACTGACGCCGATGTGCTGAAAATCGATCCGATTGTCGCCGCCACCCATCGCGCCGTGACGTTCCCCGTTGTTCCGGGAACCGATCTAACCGCCCTCGCCCCGACCTTTGGAACTGCGAAGGGTGTATCCGTAACGCCCGCCTCAGGTGAGCAAGTCGACTTGAGTACACCGGTTACTTACACCTTGACGCTTAGCGACGGCTCCACGAGCGAGTGGACGATGAAGGCCATTGAGATGCGCAGCCCCGTGCTGCCCGGCATGTATGCGGATCCCAACATCGCAGCCTTCGGTGACACTTATTACATCTACGCCACCACCGACGGTGTTCCCGGCTGGGGCGGAAACACCTTCTATGTATGGAAATCTAAGGATCTGGTGAATTGGGAACGCGCGGAAGAGCCGTTCCTGACCCTTGATGGTGAGAACGGCAATGTGCCGTGGGCATCTGGAAACGCGTGGGCGCCCACAATCATTGAGCGTGATGGGAAGTATTACTTCTACTTCTCCGGCCACAACGATTCGGTGAACCGCAAGACCATTGGAGTTGCAGTAGCTGATCACCCGGAGGGTCCGTTTACGGCAGAGCCGGAAGCCATGATCCTCAACAATGAAGAGGTCACTTCTGGTCAGGCTATTGACCCAGCGGCTTTCCACGATCCGGAAAGTGTAAAATATTTCCTTTACTGGGGTAATGGCAATCCGGTCTACGCCGAACTGGCCGACGACATGGTGTCCCTCAAGCCGGGAACATTGGAAGAGATGCACGGCCTCGAGGGCTACCGCGAAGCAACCTTTGTGAACTATCGCGATGGTCGCTACCACCTGACTTACTCGATCGATGACACCGGTTCACCGAACTACCGAATCGGATACGCGACCTCGGACAGCCCGCACGGTCCCTGGACCTACCGCGGCGTCATCCTCGAGAAGGACCCGTCGCTGGGCATCTTGGGAACCGGCCACAACTCTGTGCTGCAAGTTCCGGGCACCGACGACTGGTACATGGTTTATCACCGCTTTGCGATGCCCGAAGGTGCAGGCCACATGCGGGAGACCACGATTGACCGTCTCACATTTGATGAAGACGGCTTCATGGAAAAGGTCATCCCAACGCTCGAAAGTGTCGACGCGCAGTTCATCGACGCAGATCCCGTACCGGATCCGGATCCAGACCCCAGCCCTAATCCTGATCCGGAACCCACCCCCGACCCGGAACCGGGCGATGGCTCAGGTGGTTCGGATGGCTCGAGCGGATCAGATGATTCAGGATCCTCCGACGCTGGCGCTAGCGACGGAACCGATCAGCTCCCGCGTACCGGTGCCGATAATCTCGCACTGGTGGCTCTAGCCCTCGGCCTCGTCGCAGCTGGCGGTGCCGCAGTCTGGGCTCGCGGGCGCGAGCACGGAAGTGAACTAGTGAAATAGTTCGCGCTACGACGGTGGCGCAACAGCCACCTAATACGTAGGTAGGGGCCTGGCGAGTTTCTCGCCAGGCCCCTTTTCTTTGCGCAGCGCACGTACATCCAGCCCGCACGCCCGGCCCCGCGCCATCTATTGCACCCATAGATGTTCGGGTTAACGGCCAAAATCTGTGTATGGGATTCGGAGTTTTCCACGTGTTGGTGCCGGAAAGTCAGCGTGTACATGCTTTTAAGCCTGTATCTGTTCTCTGCCTGCTAACCGCTCACCACGGGACATGCCTACGCCACACAGACGTTTGGCTTGGAACCCCCAAGGGACGGTGCGCTGCAATCGGGCTTCTCTTCGCCTGTGGGAAGTTGGCCTCCCACAGGCACAAAAAAGTGGTCGGGCGCTGCCCTCCCCCTTCAAAGAGGAACAGCACCCGACCACGTTTAGCGGCTTGCTAGTTGTTTATTGCCTTTCGACGCATGGCGATCAGCACGCCACCGCCCAAGCACAACAGCAGCGCCAGGATTACAACGGTTGCGATTTCGGCTCCTGTGCGCGGCAGGTAATCGCCCGCGTTTGTTGAACCATCCGAATCGCCTGTATCTGTGCCGGCGTCGCCGTCGCCCGACTGGGCGCCATCGCCATCGCCGTCACCACCGTCTCCGGGTCCAGAATCGGTCAGGACCGTAATGCTGTCCCAACCAATCAGATTTCCATCCACGTCATAGGCCGCGATGCGATGGAGTCCCGGTTCAGCGTCAGTGGGAATCTGGACCGTTACCGTGCCTGCCGCATTGACGGTATGCCAACCGAGATCAGTTGGAGTGGAGTAGAACCAGACCGAAACCGACTCACCGGCGTAATCGGACCCGACCAACACATCGACGTTGGATCCGGCGGTGGTGAAGTCCGGCACCGAGATATCTCCGGCGTTCTCATCATTCAACTCCGACTCGTCAACCGGATTTATCGGGTCGGGATCAGTCGGATCCGGATCGGGGTCTGGGGTTTCAGCACCCGCTACCACGTTGATGGTCAAGGACAGTGTCAGCGAGTCTGAGACTTCGTCGGCAAAGTTCATGTCGAAGACCGGCATGCCGTCGGCAGCCCAGTGCACGCGACGAATAAATGCGTCGCGACCACCGTAGTTGCTGTAGCCCGGAGTTTCGTTGGCATAGGCGTGGAAGACGTAGATGGTTTGCCCATCTTCATCTTCAGACCACATACCGTGACCGGTGCCCAGCTGCCACTCATCATTGACCACGCTCGATTTTTGGATCGGGTAGTTCAATTTCTCCCACGATGCAGGATCGGTCAGATCGCTTGCACCGGAGGCGTCAGCCGTTGCCAAGCCGGTCGCATACGACCTTCCGACGGCCGAACCCGAGTACATCATGAAGAGGGTTCCTTCATGATTGATGACGTTGGGACCCTCTGCGATGGCGTTATCCCAAGCGTATTCCGGCGAGATGACGAGCACGGGTTCACTCGTCAGCTTCGTCGGGTCGGCTGGATCCATCTCGGCAATGTAAATTGCACCGAGCTGCTGCCATACGTAGTACGACTGTCCCTGCTCGTCCTGGAAGTACGTCATATCGAGGGACATCCCGACACCGCCACCGAGTTTCTTGGCCAATGGCGAACCATCAGCGCGAGTCACCGTAATTGGAACAGTCCACGATTCGGGCTTGGTCGGATCGAGATCGTATCCGTTTTCGTCCTGCTTCAACTGCATGATCGCTGCTGCACCGTCTTGCCAATTATTGGCGTAGCTGGGCATGAAGAGAATTGACAAGGTGCCATCAATTTCGTGGAACTCCGGCGCCCACAGGCTGCCCGTAATTACCCGACCGTTGGCATCTTTGTCGCCCGCCCGCAGGATGATGCTTTCCTTCGGGTTAGTTCCGCCGTTGTCTATCAAGCCAGACGGATCGTTCGGAGTATCGGCAAGTTCGATAATCGTGTCCGCCATACGCACCGGCATCCGAGGATTACCGCGTTGCCACACCACGTCGCCGTGGATATCGTTCGACGCGATCATGAGGTACTTCGTGTGGGTACCGTCTTCGCGTTCCCATTCCCACTTCTCAACGACCGGGTCAGCCCGCTCTTCTGCGAAGGGCATGGGGTACTCGGTTTGCTTGATATTGGGCGATACCTCGAACGTTCCTTCTTGCGACAAGTCCAGGTCGGACAGATCCCAATCGTCCACTGGGAGCACGCCCTGCGAGCCATCGGAGTAGGTCAAGGTCACTTCATCGGGCAATTCGAGATCAGCCACGTCGGTACCGGCCTCGACCGTAATTTCACCCAGGTCTTCAGCACCGTTGTTAACAATTTGGCCGAAGCGTCCTTCCAACGTGACGGCTTGATCAGTCGTTACCGGAATTTCCCGGCCCGCAACATAGTTGTCAACGCCCGGGGCCGATGCCACATCACCCACAGTGGCAAATGCGCCGGTGTATACGTCGCCATGCTCGGAATCGCTGTCAGACAATTCCGCAAACGTCGTGTACTTCGGAACACCCGCATCATTCGTCCAGCCCACTAGGTACTGTTCGGATGCCGTGTCGTAAACCGCGTAGGGCTCATTGACACCGTCGGTTTCGCCTACGTTGATGATGCTCTGAGAATTCGGCAACTCTTCATATACCAGGAGGTCCTGCGAGGTAGCGAACAGGATGCTCGAATTGCTCGTCTCATCGTTGTGATCCGTTCCGCGGTTGGTGCGAACGGAAACCACTCCATAGTCCCCATTTTCGAGGTAAAACACCGATGGTGAACGCAGACTGCGATGCGTGTGCAGTCTTTCTGCAACGTCAACACCATCAGTAGGAGGTATCGACGTGCGGGGGAAGAAGATGCCGTAGTTCTGGTTCAGCGGCAGCCAGTCCTCGTCCTGCTCCAGCGCCAGGTGCATCGAGTATGCAATGTCACCGTTATTGGCTGTGAACTCGTCTGTGGCGGTGCGGTGATAGCTCAGCAACTTCTGTGAATCGTCCGCAGCCAACACATCGACAGCAAATTCTTTGGTGACGGTCAGATCAGTACCGCTCAAGGTGAGTTCGGCGGAAATGCTTCCGGACGACGTCCCTTCGCTTTGGCCTGTTACCGCGCCTTCGCTGATGTTGATGTCTCCGGTGGCTGCGTACTCAACCGCCAGGCCGGATTGCGCAGCCGGGAGAGCGTCACCAGATTGTAGGACCGGCGGGATTACGTAGCCGGCTGCGAGAGCATCGAGGCGCTCCTCCGGGGTACGGGTATCGGGGCGCACGGTCGCCGTGATGGTCTCCGTTGCGCTCACACCGCGGATTGTTACCGTCGCGGTGAGTTCAACCTCGACGGGATCGGATCCCGCTGCGGGCTGGGTAACGTTTCCTGCATCCGTGATCACATCAGGATTACCGGAGCTCCAGGTGATTGCGCCCTGCGCCGTAGGCAGGCTGACATATGAGTCATCGACTTCGATATCAGTGAGATCCGCGCCTGCAAGGATTTCTTCGGCGTAGTCACGGAGGTCATCTTCGACGAGTTGTGCGTCCTCTGCAGCTATCTGCGCAATTGCTTCTGCGCTGAGCGCCTCATCATAGATCCGCGCGGTGGCGATTTCGCCCTTGAACAGGGGGTCGGGCCACGGCGCGCGGCCGATCGTGTTGAGCGAGTGGTCCTCGATCTGATCGGGGCCACCAGCAACAGAGCCGTGCGAAATGCGCTGACCATCTTGGTAAAGAGACACAGTCTTAGCATCCCCATCAATCACCGCGGTGATCGACTGCCAGCGATCAGGCTGTCGGGCACAATTACCAGACTGGATCAGTTGTTCATCGCCAGAAATCTGCACACCAACGAGCGGTGTACGACCTAAATTGCACGAAAGGGAGGCGAAGAAGTATTCGCTTTGCGAATCGCTTCCGATGTTAAAAAGGAAGTGAAAGTAGTCGTATACATCGGCATGCGGCTTGACTTCCAGTTGAATCGTGGCCGAAGCCGAATCCTTCAGGAGGTCTTCCGGCAGTTCTACCCAGGAGCCGGTATTTTTGTTCCTGCCGGTCAACTCAAAGCCGGTGCCGTTCCACAGGTCGGCAGCATTCTTCTGAACGACTGCTGGCCCAAAATCACTATCTTCTGCCTGATTTGGCACATTATTACCGTCTGGTGCCTCAGTGAAGTTATATGACGCAATCAGACCGGTTTCAGGTACAGCCAGAGCCGGGGTTGCTGCAACGATTGCGGTGCCCAAACCCATTACAGATGCGGTTGTTAACGCAAGTAGTTTATTTCTACTTATCTTTCCCATAAATCTTCCTTGATTGGTGCTGGTGCTGGGTACGAAACCCAGCACCAGCACGGAGGGATATTTTTTAAATGCGGTGGGACTTCGCGGCTAGTTTGTTTCCCGCTTGGAAACGCGCGAGAGCCCCAAACCGAGTGCGCCGAGCAAGAGGGCTACGCCCAAAAGCAGCAGCGTGCTCGCACCGGTACGCGGCAGTGACTCAGGATCCTTCTTGCCAGCGTCTGTACCGGCACCGTCCTGATCGGCATCACCGTCGTCGGTGTCATCCGTGTCGTCGCCCGGTTCTTCACCGTCGCCTGGCTGCTCACCGTTGCCGTTGTCACCGTCGCCCGGATCTTCGCCATTGCCGTCGTCACCATCACCCGGCTCTTCGCCATTGCCGTTATCGTCAGCGGCGATAACCGTTACTTCGGCAGTAACTGGGAATCGTGACGCGTCTTGGGCGGTGCCGGTCAATGTGACTACGCCTTCGGCAGCCAAATCGTCCGCATCTATGGCATCCCACATGACCGGAACTTCCTGAACGGCGCCGTCAAACATCGTGAGTTCGATGGTCTCGGGCAGTTCGGGCACTTCGCCTACTTCGGTCTCAGCAGCAATGCCTTCGGCGCTTGCAACCGCGAGATCGGGCTGGAAGTGCTCCAACACGCCTTGATACTCGCTGCGCGTGATCGGAATCACCGTGCCGTGTCGGGGCTTACCGCCGTCCGCGTTTTCCGGAAGGGTCTCGATGAGCTTGTCTGCCACAGGCACCCAGTCATCGCCACCCGTTTCAGCCAGCGACTTCTCGGTCGCAAACGGAACGTAGTGGTTCGGCCCGCCGTGATAGTCAGGCTGATCGATCCAGACGTACCACTCATAGCCGTTCACATCACCCGGGTTGGCCGGGAAGATTGATGGCCCTTCGCCCTGACGGAATGTGCCGCCGGCGCCGTTGGGAAGGCCCGCCGCGAACTTGTCGACAATTAGGCTCCAACGATTTTCATCATCGTGTGTTCCAGGAAGTGCGGATTCTCCGTTGTGCTTAGCCAGGAACGTCTTCGACTTTTCCTGGCGCAACGTCATATCCGATTCGTCCTTGTAGACGCGGTAGTACCAGTCGCCCTCCTTAGCGGAGGAAACGTCGATGGTCCCGTTTCCGTTCCCCTGATCGACGTCAATCCAGATTTCCGGCTCAGTGAAGTGGATGAAGTCCTCAGTGAGGGAGTACATCATGCGGTTGTACGTAACGCCGCCGCGATTTGCGGGATTGGGCTCGTCGTAGAGGTTTGAAGCCCAGTAGACGACGTACTTGCCGGTTTCATCATCAAAGAATGCTTCCGGCGCCCACGTGTTACCCGCATAAATGGAAGAGACTTCAACGTGGCGCTGTTCGCCCCAGTTCACCAGGTCGGTGGATTCCCAGATTTCCAGATAACGCGATCCAGAGATCTGAGCAGTGGTGAAACCACCCGCGAGGCCATCGATCTTCAGGTCAGTGGCGATCATGTAAAACTTGTCGCCCTCTTGGGACCGAATGATGAATGGGTCGCGCAAGCCCTCGGTTCCCTCGGTGGATTCAATTACCGGGTAACCGTCGTTGAGGACGTTCCATGCCAGTGCATCATTCCCCTGGGAAGCAGCGAAGCTGGTCTTCTCAGCCCCTTGGCCTTCACCGGTGAAGAAGGACCAGAAGTAGGCTTCCATCTCCTCATCACTATCAGGTAAAGGTGTGATCACGAGCGGGAAAGTGAGCTCTTCTGATTCACCGTCTAATGAAACTGTTACCGACAACTCTGCAGTTGCAGGCGCCGCACCAGTTTCGGGACGTTCGACTGCCACGGTAATCAGATCGTCGGCGTCTGGGTTCAGTGTCAGGGGGCCAGATTCAACTGTCCACTCCATGACGGAACCATTTGCGCCGCGTGCTGGCACCGAGAAGTTCGTGCGGATGTCATCTGCATTAAGAATTTCGAGCGCAGCTACATCTTCTGCGAGTAGGTCGCTTAGATCCTTATCGGAAGCCAGGACGCTAACTTCGTAGTCCGCTGTTCCAAATTCCTCGTCGCCGCTGCTGAAGGTAGCCCGCAGCTTCACATTCGCATCGCCGGCGTCCTTCACCGGCTGCGTTACCCGTGCGATCGATCCGGATATAGAAATCGCATCGCCTGATTCTACGGACCAAGCAACGCGCATTCCCTCGGAGGAAAGCGGTAGGAAGAAATCTTCGCTGACCGAGTCAGGCAGCGTGATGGCTGCAGCGGCCGAATCCACGACCTCATCGAAATCACCGCCGCCGTCCTCGAACAGTGCCCGAACTTCGGCTGCGGTCAAAGCAGCATGGTCGACTCGGTATTCCTTAATGGTTCCTTTGAAGAACTGATCTGGATACGCCGAGCGCCCGATATCAGCACGCAGCGTGCCGAAATCGGTCAGGTTTGTTGTGATTGCATCTTCGGAGATCAAGATGCCGTTGACGTAAACGCTGAAGATACCAGCATCGCTGTCAATAACCGTCGTGTAGTGATTGAAGCCCTCAGCCGCTGCCCGACCCGGGTTAGCAGAACCGATCTCGGCGGCCCACGGGCTATCTGTCGGATTCTCCGCAGTCGCCGAAGTGATAACCGACTTCACCCGGCCCTCCGGGCTCGCCGGGTTGAACAGCCAGTAGCCGTTCTGCTGTGAGGTTCCCCCCACATATGCCGCTGCATAGTTGGCATCCCCAGTCTCGTTCTCGAGCCACATCGAAATTGAGACCGTCTCTTCGTTCTCAAACACTGCCGTGGGCACTTCCACTCGCGCAGCGTTTGAGCCACTAGACCCGCCAGGGAGCACAAGCCCGTCGTCGCTAAAGGTAACTCCCGTGCCGACGATCGTTCCGTCATAGTCGCCGGCAGAGTCGGTGACGTCACCGTCGAATTCGTAGAGCAGCGCGGGTTCGAGCTCGTCTACCGGCGCGGCATTCGCCGCCCCGACCGTGCTCGCTAGGAGCGTCGCCGTTGCCAGCGATGCTCCTAGCGCGAGCACGGTTGATCGTTTCCCGTTATTTTTCACGTGTTATTCCTCGCTTCATTGTGAGTGAATCAACTCTCGATAAACCGTGTTTTATGTAGTGGATTTACTTGTTTTCCAGCCTTTGGCGCGCAAGCACCACCGCAAGGCCGGTTAAGAGGATTGCCAACGCAAATGCCACCATTGGCAAAATTTCACTACCGGTGCGCGGCAGATTGTCTGCTGCGTTTCCGGTCTGGTCGGAACCTGAATCCGAACCGTCGCCGGTGCCGTCAGAATCCGTGTCGTCGCCCGAGTCATCTGATCCCGGTTCGTCCGAATTATTGGCGCCTGGTTCTTCACCGTCATCGCCGTCTCCGGCTCCGTCATCGCCATCGCCAGGCTCAGAATCGTCATCACCTAATTCGATTTCGATGTCGGCGGCCGAAGGCTCAACAATGCCGTCGACGTAGCCGTTGTAGGTGACAGTCACCGTGCCGGAAACAGCATTCGGCACGGAAACTTCTGCGGATTGTCCGTCGAGGGACACGGTCTCGGACCAGTCGCCCGACGCGAACGTCACGGTGCCGACAACGTCGCCCTCATCTGCGGCGGTAACGGTCGCGGTCGCAGTGCGTCCATCTAGTACCGCGTTCACCGTCGAGCCGATGGTCTCCATCTCGGTCCACCCGGTCACGGCATCGAGAACACGCTGCGGAACGTTTACGAACGCACCGTGCCGCGGGCTCTCCGGCAAACCGCTCTTGTCACCCGGCTGCCATGTGGGCTGCTTCGAGAGGCGGTTTTCCCAGGAACTTTCGGTAATTGCCTTCCCCGTAGTGAGGAACGGGACATAACCGCCGGCGCTGTAGTTATCAACTAGGAAGACGTAGCCGTCATCATCCGGCGTGTTATTTGGATCGTCCGTGTTGAGCTTGATGATCTCCGGCCCCTCACCGTGGTGCCCAGTGAGCGGCGTCGTCATGGCGGTGTCCATGAGTTCCCAGGTTTCATCCGGGTTAGCGGTGGGATCCGACTGATACGTCGGAGCAGTCAGTACGCTCGAGCGCTCCAGGAAGATGTCCTTACCGCGCTCCAGGCCATCAGCTGGGTCACCGGCCTCATTTTTGGTGAAGCGGTAGTAGTAGTCATCGATCTTCATGATGGTGGAGTCGATGCGTGAGTGACCCGTGTTCTGCCATTCAGCCGGTGGATAAGTGAA
>Ga0079225_10002653_pt1 | contig 10344 bp, 6 predicted proteins | sample Poulit2012_FD_76344 | JGI IMG/M metagenome (GOLD analysis project Ga0079225, IMG submission 76344) | Agricultural soil microbial communities from Georgia to study Nitrogen management - Poultry litter 2012 | ecosystem: Environmental > Terrestrial > Soil > Agricultural land | place: USA: Georgia...
ATTTGCCATGAATGTCGTACGCATTACTTTTCCCTCCAAAATTCGTATCAATTTCACAATAAAAATCTATATTCACACAATTAGTTTCCGGGGCTAATTATGGATTAGAAATAATTTGCCATATACCATCATACCTTAAATTCACAAGTTCTGTCAAGGATTTATAATTTTAAATATTCATATACTGGATAAACAAGTAAGCCTTTTAGCTACTCAAATGCCACTCATCGTATCTTTCTGATTTCTACCATACTCTAATAATTAATAATGTATCTTAATAATTATTTTTCTACGCTAAAAAAATCAACTATCCACAAAGTTTTGTGCTTCAACGACAATTAAAAAAAGGAAAAGTAGTGTATCTGTAATAAAGATGTTATGAATATATTGATGTACAATTTATTTATAGTTAAAAAATTGGAGAGTGATTAATTTTGTTCGATTTAGAGATAATGAATGCAGAAATATTAACGTCAAGCACTCGTTTTAAAGGATGCATTTCCGTTAAGGATGGAAAAATTGCCGCTATAAGCGAAAAACCGTTAAAAAATGCAAAACAATATATAAATGCAGATGGCTTGATATTAATTCCTGGAATGGTTGATCAACATGTTCATTTTATGGATCCGGGAGAAACAGATCGAGAAGATTTCATATACGGTTCAATGGCCGCTGCTGCGGGAGGAGTTACAACAGTTGTTGAGCATACACATGCTTTTCCAGTAGGAAATGTGAAAACATTTGATGAAAAAATTAGACATATACAGAATAGATCAATTGTTGATTTTGGTTTAACAGCACATGTCTTCCCTGAGGATATTGGTAATTTAAAGCCCCTTTGGGATAGAGGAATAATGATGTTTAAGATCTTTACTTGCACAACTCACGGTATTCCAACCATGAACAATGATCAACTTTTTAGGGTATTTGAAGAAATTTCATCCTTTAATGGTTCTTGTTTGATTCATTGTGAAGATGATTCAATTACAGAAGGAAATGAATTACGTTTAAAAGAAGCTATGCGTTTCGATAATGGAATTATCTCTGAATGGAGATCTGAAGTTGCCGAAGAAATCGCTGTTGCAAATGTTGCACTTATGGCCAGATTAACAAGTGTAAATGCAACAATAGCACATATTAGCCATCCTATGGTAGTGGATCTAATTAAACGTGAACAATTGAAAGGAGCGGATATATATGGCGAAATATGTCCTCAATATTTGTTTTTAGATGAAGAGTTCATAATTCAAAATGGACCTTTTGCCAAATTTACACCACCGGCACGTTCAGTTGAACAATCTGAAATTTTGCTTGATATGATAAAAGATGGAAGTATTCAAATCCTATCAACTGATCATGCACCTTCAACTATTTCTCAGAAATTGGAAGGCACAATTTGGGATTGTAATTTTGGTTTACCTGGTGTTGAAACTACTTTACCAATGATGCTAAATCTTGTAAACCAAGAGAAAATTACTTTAGAACAGGTAATTAAATTATATAGTGAAACTCCAGCAAAAGCTTTAGGTATCTTCCCAAAAAAAGGATGTATTACGATAGGTGCAGATGCAGACTTAGTGTTGCTTGATATGAAACACAAATGGACAATAAAAAACAAGAATATTATTTCTAAAGCCGGTTGGTCACCATTTGATGGTACGGAGATTACAGGTAAACCACTTTATACAATTGTTAGAGGGAACATTGTATTAGAGCAAGGAAAAATCGTTGGGGAACCTGGGATAGGAAGTCCTGTAAAAAGGGGTGTTAATTAATAGCTTTTTTCATAATTACGTGAAACTGAACATTTACATGCTTTCAGAGATTCCTCTGTTTGATAAAGACATTCGAAATGCCCTTGGTTTACATCGATTAAAGTTTCACATTATTCCATGTAAATAATAAGTTGAACCAACCATGCTGACTTTAGTTTTTTTGAATAGGCTGTTCCACTTTTTAAAATCATTTGCTTTTTATCCCCAAAATATATACTAACTCAGCTTTAAACTATATTCATGCAATTTTAGTGATGATGAATTTGATTATATAAAAAAATTACATTGATAATTTTTAGCCTAATTACTATCCATTAATACTTTTCTATTTATAATTACTGTATTTTTAATACTTTATTTTGTATAAAAATTCATGATTATAACTTAAGCCTTTGATAATAAGTACTTATTATGATAGAATTTCCTTAGTTTACCCCTCTATTCCTTGTATAAAGCGCTTTCATTTTCTTGCTATTGGATAATTTTTTGACAAACATGAAAAGGGGACAAAGATAATATATGATAACAGTAGAAAAAGTCCTGACAACCCCTGCATTTAATGGGGCTAAAGTTGTGGCAGGAAAATTCGGTCTTAAAAATTATGTTAAGCTAGTTACAGTTGCAGAAGTTCCTGATGCAGCAAATTGGTTGGAGGGTGGAGAACTAATATGTACAACTGCATATTTTATAAGTAAAGAAGTAAAGTATCAGATTCTATGGATAAAGAGTTTGAAAGAAAATGGGGCAGTTGCTTTAGCAATTAAAACTGATAGATTTTTAGGTAAAATACCTATCTCAATAATAGATATTGCAAATAGCCTTAATTTTCCTATAATTGAGATGCCATCTGATACCACTTGGCCAAACGTAATTGAATCAGTAATGAACCCCTTACTAAATGAAAAAATTAAAACTCTTAAAAGAGCTGAGGAAATTCATACTAAATTAACTTCTCTATTGTTGGAGAATGAATCCGTAAAAAAAATATCTGATGTGATATCCTTATTAGTTGAGAACCCAATAATTGTCGAGGATGCTAGACTTAACCATATTGCCACTAGTGATAAATATATTTACGAAACTGAACTTAGTGATGAAGCTATAAATATGCGCTTAAGTAATTCAATACGAAATAAAATAAAAAGCACTAATTTTTACCAAGATGTTATGAGGAATAAAGAAGAAAGTAGCTTTGAATTTATTCTTGAAATAGAAGATAAACAAATAACAAATATCATTACGCCTATAGTATCAAGGAAAGTGACTTATGGTTTTATTACTTTATTAAATGTTTCGGAAAATATATCTGAAATTGACTTTATAGCACTGAATCACGGGGCCTCAGCCATTGCTTTACAATTAATGAAAGAGACTATTCATAATCAAGCAATGCAAAATAATTATATTGCTTTAGTAGACGATCTAGTACATGGCCGTATTCATTCCGATTTAGTTAATGAATATATCGTACTTGATAATGTAAAAAGCACGTTGATGTGTACTGCGGTTGTAAACTTAAAGCTATACAATGCTGACGATGAAGTTTATACCTGGGAGAATAATGAAATCACATTAATTAACTTAATTAAGAAACATTTATTAAACTTCTTTGAACAAGTAATTATTGGAAATAATGAATTAACATTTATCATTATAGTATTTCAATCAAAATTAAAATCAGCGCAGATGACAAAATATTATCAAAAAAAATTAATAAACATTTTAAATCAATGTAGGGATAATAAGCTAATAAAAAATTACAGTGGTGGTATAGGAAGTAGTTATACAGAATTAATACATTTGAATAAATCTTTTAAAGAGGCCGAAACTGCTCTATCAATTACAAATTCATTTTCAAAAACCAATAATGTACCTATATTACTCTACGAAGAACTTGGTCTTCATCGTATTATCTCAATGATTTATGACTTTAATGAGTTAAATATATTTTGCGAAGAATTCTTAGGGGATTTATGTACTCACGATGAAAAAAATAATGATGTTTTAAAAGAAACATTATATATGTATTTAAAATGTAATGGAATAGTTAAAGACACTGCAAATAACCTGTTTATCCATTCTAACACAGTTAGATATCGTTTAAACAAAATACAAAAGATATTGAAACATGATTTAAACACTCTTGAATTTAGAGTAACATATTTATTTGCATTAGAAGCATTTTATTTTTTAAATAAAAAACATTAAATAATTATACAGAACTCCCACCAAAAGTAAAGTTGGGAGTTCTTGTATCTCTAAACCTGTTGTAGTTAAATCTATTATTTATTTAAAAGTACTTATCAATATTCTTTTGATTTGACGCAAGTAAAACAGCTAATTTAATTCTGGCTTTTTTGGAATCATAATCGTTACCAAGTATTACTCCACTATTTTTCATGTCATAAGCACTACCAGGAAAATCATACACTACCTTTACTTCTCCTTCCTCAGCACTAGTAGTAAGTACAATTTTAACACCTTTAGCAATAGCATATTTTACACTTTCCATTATGCTTGGTGGTGCATGACCTCGGCCTGGAGCTTCAATTACAATTCCCTTTATCCCAATATCTGTTGCATGCCTAATAAAATGTCCACTTGATCCAAGCGAACATTTTACAATTTCTACCTCCGGTAAATTTGTTTCCATTTGGAAAGTTTCTCTTTTTAAAGGTCTTTGATAAAATCTCACTGTATTCTGATCAATTATACCAAGATAACCAAATCCAAATGATGTAAATCCATCTACATTGGAGGCATGTTGCTTCTTTATATATTTAGCTGAATAAATTCTTTCATTAAATAAAACCAATAAACCATTATTTGCTGCTTCATCATTGGCAGCCAATAAAATTGATTGTCTTAAATTAACCAATGCATCTGTTCCTAATACCGTTGGGCCTCGTTGCGAACCAGTTATAACAACCGGCCTACTATCGGCAATAGTTAAGTCTAAAAAATATGCAGTCTCTTCTAAAGTATCTGTTCCATGTGTAACCACAATACCATCAATATTTTTATTTTCGAAAAGTTCCTCAATTTTTTCTTTTAATATTTCTAAATTATTAAATGTCATCCTATTACTAGGAATCTGGAATAAAGAAAGGACTTCAACATTGATTGACGATGGCAAATCACACATTGAAGAGAGTTCTTCCCCGGTCATTAGTCCTGCTGTCAACAAACCTGTTTCAGGATTTACCTTGCTTGCAATAGTTCCACCTGTACTAATCAAAATGACTTTTTTATTTTGTTTTCTATTCAACGTACTTCCACTCCTATAAATAACCTAATTAACAACTCTTGTTTTATTCATGTTTTATCAAAGTTTAAAAACTTATTCTAATTTAATGATGCTTTTTATGGACACAATAATGCTAGTAAAGTTTTATGGACAAATCTTAGTTAACTTATTTCAATCAAAATTAATTTACCTCTATTTACTATAACAAGACAATTTTATCCTCAAAGCTCCTCAAAAAACACAAGGTTGTATAAAGGCAAAAAGATTTATTCCCATTTTAAATAAATATAGAATAATTCCTAAATCATTTATTCTTCCTGGCATTTCTAACAGGCTCTAATAGGACTATTTTGTATTTCCTCCTATAAATTCTTAATAGTTCTGTCTATTAATTCATCTAAAGTTTCATACGAACAATAACATGATTACCATTTTATAAACACTAGCCTTATATATTTTAGCCTTTATACATTTAAAAGTTTATCTACATTTTTATATAAAATATTTTCTTTATCCTCATTAGGAATGTTTAATGATTGCACCATTTTAACTGCTTCTTCATCCCCCATATCAAATGGAAAGTCACTACCGAGAATAATTCTTTCCGAACCTACCAGGTTAACCAAATATTCAATCGCCTTCTTCTCAAAAGTTAATGTGTCAAAATAGAAGCGATTAAAATTCTCTAAAGGGGGCGCTGCCATTTTACTCTTTGGTTCTTCTCTAACTTTATATCCATGACGTAATCTACCAAATTGATAAGGTAAATAGCCTCCACCATGCGCTAAACATATATTTAGTTTAGGGTGCCTTTCCATAAAACCACTAAACATTAAATTAACTGCAGAAATTGTTGTATCCATTGGATTTCCTACTAAATTAGTTAAATAATAATCTTCTAATCCAGGTTTGTTTCCGATGTAATAAGGATGTAAAAATACAGTTACACCTAATTCCTCCGCTTTATTAAAAAACGGCTTATAAATTGGGTCAGCTAATAACCTTCCTTCAACATTAGTCCCTATTTGAACAAATTTCACTAAACCTGAACTCTTTTTCACAATTCGATTTAGTTCTTTCACTGCATGCTCTACGCTATTCATTGGAACTGTAGCCATCATGGAAAATTTGTCCTTATCTTTCTGGACATATTCTAGTAATTCGTCATTCACCATTTGTGCAACAAAAACGGAAAGTTCTATATCCGTCCAGTAATAAAATAAAGGTGGGGCCAATGACAGTACAGTCATATCTATATTTCCTTTTTCCATCTTTTCCAATTTAACAGACCGGTCATAAAATTCAGGTAGGCAAGGATATATATACCCTTGATCATGGGCAACAAATCTTTGCCCATCTTTTGTTACAATTTTCGCCTCGAATTTATTATTTTCTTCTTCTATTAAATCAATAAATGCCTTAGGGATATAATGACTATGCATGTCAATATTTTTCATTAATTAACACTCTCTTTCTACTTTTATATTAATGGAATTTCTCCCACTGTATCCGAAAATGCATGTTGGCTGTGAGTTCTATATAGTATCAAAATTGCTTAAATCATAAAACTTTAATTTTTTACCTAATTGTAATAATACCAATCATTTTATAATAAATAAAAATGTTCTAAACATACAACTGCAATGCTTTAAGGATATTCAATCGATAAAACATTAGGAAAGAGGACTTTTCCCTAACCTATTTAAACTTAGTATAAGTGTCAAGGGATTGAAGCCTCTTTCCGTTTTATCCATACATACAATTCATCTATGATATCTTTTCTAAATCCAATAAAAACTTTGCCATTGTTTTTATCATGTTAATATAATCATCAATTTTCACATTTTCGTTTGGAGCGTGGGTTCTATGACTTGGGTGTCCAAGCCCGTAACCTAAAACAGGTTTATTTAATACTTCTGCTGCTATCCACATTGGTGTCCCACCACTAGACAATGGTTCTATTACCGGTGTAGATTTAAAATTATACTCTATAGAATCAGTTAATATATTTAAAAAGTCAATGTCTATCTTTGATATTGATGGTTTGGAGCCATCACCATGTTTTAATACTACTTCTATATCATCAAATCCTCTTCTTTTTAAATGTTCACAAACCTTTTTATAAATACTTTGTACTGTTTGATTTGGTACAAGTCTCATATCAATTTTAGCTGTAGCTTCGGAAGGAATTACCGTCTTAGCACCTTCACCCAGATAACCTGATTTAAGGCTCGATAAATTACATGTAGGATTAACAACATACTGTGATCGAAACTCATCACCATCAACATTATGTATGAAATTATTAATCCCATATTCTTCTTTTAATTTCTCTAAATCTACAAAAGGCTGTTTAGTTAAAAATTCTTTTTCCTTATTTGATAATTCTCTTACATCATCATAAAAACCATCGATCAGAATTTCGCCTTGTTCATTTTTCATTGTAGCTAAAGCAGACAATAATCGCCAAGCAGCATTTGGATATACTCCTGCAAAACCGGAATGAAAATCAGTGTTTGCAGTTTTGCACTTAAGTTCAATAAAGCACAAACCTTTAGAACCAAGGGATATTAAAGGTTTGTCAATTTCTCGCAGAGTGTCTTCCCAGATTACCCAATCAGTTTTCAATAAATTCTTATGATTTTCAACTATCTCTTTTAACGATGGACTACCAACCTCCTCTTCACCTTCTACTAGAAACTTTACGGTTGTTGGAAGTGTACCCTTTATCTCTAAAATGGCTTTAATCGCAGCAAACCTTGCTGCAATATTACCTTTATTATCATTTGCCCCCCTTGCATATAGTCTACCATCCCTAATTGTTGGCTCAAACGGTGGAGAAATCCACTCTTCAAACGGCTCTGGTGGTTGTACATCATAGTGATTATAAAAAAGAAGATTCTTCTCACTTTCTCCTTTAACCTCACCATAAAATGCAGGAGTTGTTGAACTTTGCAAAATCTTTGTAGATAGTCCTATATCTTTTCCTTCTAGTTCTAATAATTCCAACATCTCTTTCATTCCAACACCTTGTGTTGATATACTCGGCTGTCTACAAAGTCTGATTAATAAATCAATAAAGTTATCACTGTGCTTTTCAATGTAGGACATAACCAGATTAGTAGCTTTTGTGTTATCCACTTTGTATCCTCCTAATTTAGTATTCAGTATTTTGCCAAATTACAAAGAGCAAAATGCAATTTTTACAGGACTTTGTTTCCCAGTTATACTACAAGTTTATTTAAGAGAATCTAGCCTATTAGTCTAGCTTAAGAAAAAATAGATAGCAATCCCTATATAGTTTCCTACGACATTTCCTAAAACAGATAATAATATCCCAGTCGAAACAAAACTTTTACTGTATGCTTGAGAAATAGCTACACCTGTACCTGCTCCACCTACTTGTGCATTAACTGAAACATTTACTATTTCAAACGGATCCTTAAATAGTTTTGCACCAATTATTACAATTGTCATATAAATTACCATAATAATTAACAACTGCAATAGTACTCCAGGTGATGTTAAAAGCGCAGCTGGAGATCCTGCTTTTAATCCCATTAAAAGTAAGAATAAATATAAAAATATTTCACCTATCATATTAGCACCTGGAACTTTTTGTTGTATATTACTGTATCGGCCTATGATAAGCCCTATAGTAGATACTAATATAATTGTAAAAAGAGTTCCCCCTAGAGAAGGGAATATTGAACCAAGATAACTCCCTACCTTCCATGATACCCACGCTATTGCACCTGCTAAACCCAAACCAATTAGAAATTCAGTTCCTTTATTAATTAGCATTGGCTTCTTCATTTCAATTTGTTGAAAATATTCATCCAAGTCTGCTTTCGGCTTCAACCAATTATTTATACCATTAGTTTTATTCTTAATTGCCATCATAACTACAAAGTGCAAATTAGCTATTACCATATTAATTCCCAAAACAACCGCTATAAAACTTGCATCTACGTTGATTGCTTCACTAATTGCTGCAAAATTTGAATTTCCACCTAACCATGTACCACTTATTAAAGCCGAAACCTGTGCTGCTTGTTCCTTCCCAATCAAATTAGCAGCAATAGGCGCTGAAACACATGCTGCAATAATCATTCCAATTACTCCTATAAAAAAAACCCTCAATACAGATGTGCCAAGCTTTAAAACATCTCTAATATCTATTACCATCATAAAGCCAGCTATACATAATAAAAGTGCTGGAAGATTTAATGTATCATATACAGGTGAACTTTGGGGCATTATACCTGTATTTCCTAGAATCATACCCCCTATTAGTACAACGAGGATAGGCGGGAAAAATCGAAGCCCTTTTATTTTTGGAACAAAATAAATACATAACGCTATAAATAAAAACATCCCCAAAAACAATGAAACATCATCTGCGAATAAATTCATGTTATATCCATTCCTTTCCCTCTCTCACGGTTCAAAATGATAGGAGATATTTGCACAAGTGATTATTTCTATTCTAGGTTTATAGGAATAAGGCAAATAAAAGCCCCTTCAGATTGAGTGAACATTTCAACCGGTGATAATAAAATCTGATTAGTTAATACCGTCTAAATCAATTGATATTGAAAAAGTTCTCTAATTATTTTGGAACTTAAATTGTAATTTGAATTTTCCTTTAGAAATCGATGTCTTGTAAATATTTACTTATAGGTTTCTACGATACAAATACACGTATTCTTAACTATCAAGGGAATCCTAGCTTTTTTCATCTTTAGAATTCAAAGTTATCCAATAATTACACCTGAAATTTGTTCTTATAATATATCAACCTCCATTTAATTCTAATCTCCTTTGACCTTTTGATAGTGCGCTTAACCAAAAATACTTCTTTTATTTTAATTAAAAGTAATCTATCTCCCCCTTATTTAAAGGATTGTTTATTTACTAATGAACTAAAAAACACAACTTATTAATCGCTTTCATTTGTAAAAAAACTAAGAGTTTTAGTTATCAAATAACAACTCTAAAGTTATTATACACCCATAAGTTTCGATATTAATTGTAACCAGCAAACAAATATATTAAATTAAATTTGTAATCCATTGATAATAATACTTATTGTTAGGAATAAACCGGAAGGATTAACAATATGTAATGGATTATTATTCATTAAACATTAAGTTATGTTTCAATCATTTGTAATTTGGGGTAAGGAAAGGAAGGCAAGAAAATAAATTAGGAACCGTGTTAATACAGCATAATATTTTGGGGTAGAATATTATGCATATACAACAAGATATAAATACAGATGTAGAGATTAACAGTCTTAAGGATTTATCAAAACTAAAA
>Ga0079225_10002655_pt1 | contig 10343 bp, 10 predicted proteins | sample Poulit2012_FD_76344 | JGI IMG/M metagenome (GOLD analysis project Ga0079225, IMG submission 76344) | Agricultural soil microbial communities from Georgia to study Nitrogen management - Poultry litter 2012 | ecosystem: Environmental > Terrestrial > Soil > Agricultural land | place: USA: Georgia...
AGGTCCGCCTGCGCCCCCACCCCCACGAATTCGAGCTTTACTACGATTTGTGAGGAGTGAGGCGGAGTGGAGCTGAGGCACGAAGCTCCGTGTAGCCGAGCCCCGCAAACAAATCGTCAACAACACAGCTCCGTGAAGGCGTGAACGGAGCTTGCGGAACTCCCGGGTTCGGTGTGTAGGCGCTTCCGCGGAAGCGCCTACACACTCAGGCCCACCTACGCCTTACCAACTCTCAAGGGGACGAATCCGCCGCTGCCCTGATCGGGATGTGCGGGGAATCGATTCGGCGCACGAGCCGAGTATGCCGGATAGACCTGGTATCTCGGCGGGCTCGTTCAGCTCGCCTTCGGTAGCGCGGGTTCCGGGACCTCGGGCCGCACCCTGTCCCGCACGGCGGTCAGCACCATGTCCTCGGCGCCCTCGGCTGTGATGTCCAGTGCGGCCGCGAGTTCCTCCCGGATCAGACTCATGCCCTCCCGCACGAGGCTCGCTTCACCGTAGGACACGCGCTTCTCGTCGTCGCGGCGGGTGACGTCGCGCACGAGGGCGGCGATGGTTCGGATGTTGCCGCTGCGGAGACGTTCGGTGTTTTGTTTCAGACGGCGGGACCACACCTTGTCGAACGGTTCGCTCTCGTCGGTGAGGACGGCGAAGACCTCTGCCACGCCGTCGGCATCGACCACCGAACGCACGCCGATCTCCTCGGCGATCTCCAGAGGGAGTGCGACGGTCATGTCGTCGCTGAAGATCCGTAGGGTGAGGTACCGTCGACTGGCACCCCCGATCTTCCTCGTCTCGACGCTCTCGACTCGTGCTGGACCATGTTGGGGGTGGACGACCACTTCGCCCTTTCGCGCCTGCAACTGCTTCCTTTCCCGGCACGGCAGTGTTCTGAACTGACCACTGCTGTACTGAACTGACGACTGCATCAGCCCGCTGCTGATGCTCGAGCCTCCGGACCGTACGGGCCGTGGAGATCTAACCAACCGCGGACCCGCGCGGACGCATGTATCGATCGGGCTCGATAGAACAAATGTCTCATAATTCGGACGATTTGTCTAGTCCCATTTGTCATGAATTTGCCGCGAACGGACCGCCGTGACTGACCCCGCAGGGCTGTCCCATCGCGTCACAGGTGAGGTTTCCGCACCAATTTCCGTAGCCGCCGTCGAGACATCGGGACCAGAACCACCAGTACACCGGTCGCCCCGGCACGGCCGTGCGTGCCGGAGCTTGCCCGTCACTGCAGAGACTCTTGCACAGTTGTCAATGACCAACTCATCCGGAGGTGGTGACGTGAGGCATCCTGTGGCCGTACGCCTGGCGCAGTCACGCATATTCGACGGGCCTGCGTGGCCTGCGCGGGCGGCCCGCCACTACTCCCCGGCGAAGAATGCGATGGCCAGTGCGCCCATGCCGGCGGCATCGCCGGTGTGCACCAGTTCGCGTGCCGAGTGCATCGACAGCAGCGGTACGCCCACGTCGACGGTGCGGATGCCCAGCCGGGTGGCCGTCAGTGGTCCGATGGTGGATCCACACGGCACGGTGTTGTTGGAGACGAACTCCTGGTGGTCCACGGCTGCCCGCTCGCTGAGACGTGCCAGCAGTGCCGCGCCCGCGGCGTCGCTGGCGTAGCGCTGATTGGCGTTGATCTTCAGCAGCACGCCGCCGCCGGCAACGGGCTGATTGGCCGGGTCGTGCTTCTCCGGGTAGTTGGGGTGCACGGCGTGGCCGGTGTCGGCCGAGAGGCACCAGGAGGCGGCGTAGGCCTGGCGCTGTTGGGAACGTGTCGCACCGAGGGCTTCACCGATGCGGGTCAGCGCGTCGTCCAGGATGGGCCCGCTGGCGCCCGAGCGTGACTGGGAGCCCAGTTCCTCGTGGTCGAAGGCCGCCAGCACGCTGATGTGCGGGGCGGTGGCCATGGCGCCGGTTCCCGCATCGGAGTCAGGCGTTGAGGTCTGGGCCCGTGCCAGCAGTGCCTGCAGGCCGGCGTGCACCGAGGTGAGGTTGTCCATCCGGCCGGCGGCCAGCAGCTCGTTGTCCCGGCCCAGTCGCGCCGGTGGTTGGGTGTCGGCGGTGAGCAGGTCGTAGCCGGCCACATCGCCGGTCGCCAGGCCGGCCAGATCGGCCAGGTGGGCCACCACGTCGCCATCTTCGCCCACTCCCCAGATCGGTTGCACGTGCCGCTGCTTGTCCAGCCGTAGGCCGTTGTTCACCTCGCGGTCGAGATGGATGGCCAGCTGGGGGATCCGCAGCAGTGGGCCGGTGCGCACGAGGTGCTCGCTGCCGTCCGCCGTGACCAGCCGGCCGGCGAGTTCGAGATCCCGGTCGAGCCAGGAGTTCAGCAACGGGCCACCGTAGACCTCGACCCCCGCCTGCAACCAACCGAACGCCCCGGTACTGGGACGAGGCTTGAGCTTGAATCCCGGTGAGTCGGTGTGTGCACCCAAGACCCGGAAGCCACTCGTGGGGCCGGCGTCCTCGGGCTGGTACCACGCAATCACGGCACCGTCCCGGAGTACGTAGTAGCCCCCCGCCGTCGCCGGCCATTCCTCGGTCTCCTCCCGCTGGGTGAAGCCGGCCTCGTCCAGACGGCGGGCGACCTCCCAGGCCGCGTGGTAGGAGGACGGCGAAGCGGTGATGAATGTGGCGAGGTCTTCGATGTACGCGTCAGCGGCAACCATGTCTTCATCCAACCACGGGCCCACTACTGCCTGCAGGCTGCAGGATCGTGGGTACCGATCCGGCGTCCTCATCCCGGGCGCATAGGGTGGCCGTATGCGTGACTACCTGCTGCCCGCCATCGGGGCCGCCCTGATTCTGATCGGAATCGTGCTGGTGGTGATTTCCACGCAACTGGCGACGGCGGCGCTCATCCTGGAGGGTATCGGGGTCGTGTTGCTGGGCGTCTTTCTTGGCATCAACTTCTGGCGGCGCCGGCCGCGCCGGTGAGGTGCCCCGCGGCCGGCGGGTGGTCGCGTGCTTGCCCGATGTGGTGACGGTGGGGTCTTCGGACCATGGCCCCGTCCACCTGGCCGTCGCTGGGCCCGATATGCTCGGGCCGATCCAGTACTTCTGTTTGCCTACTCAGGGGGATACCCGTGAACTGTCGGACATGTGGCAGCCAAGTCGATCCGGGGCAGGTGTGTGCCACATGCGGTACTCGTGCTGCGGCACAGCCCGCCGGAACAGCGCCGCCCGCCGGAACAGTGCCGCAGGCCGGACCAGTGCCGCCCGCCGGAACAGCGCCGCAGGCCGGACCAGTGCCGCCCGCCGGAACAGCCCCGCCGGCTGGTACCGGGCCCCAGGCCGGATCAGCGCCCCAGGGTTCATCGTCCTGGGGACTGGGCGCTGACGCGCCGCAGTCGGCACCGCCGGGCGCAGGCCCGTGGGCAGGACACTCAGCTCCACCCACCTACCAACCACCCGGGCAAACCGCCCCCGGTGCTCCTGCGCACAATCCTTCGGCTTCGCAGGCCTACGGGCCTCCGCAGCCCGGCTACGGTCCGCCTGCGCAGGGCTACTCGGCGCCGCAACAGGGCTACTCGGGGCCGCAACAGGGCTACTGGGCGCACCAGGCTCCTGGCGACCAGGCCTACCCTCCACCCGGAGCAGGGCCGATACCCGGAATGCCCATGCCCGCCTATGCCCGCGAGGCGCCACAGATCCCCACCCCATCAAATCTGAGCTTCGGCCAGGCGATTGGTGAGGTCTTCTCCAAATACGGAGTCTTCCGCGGGCGAGCCACCCGCAGCGAGTACTGGTGGTGGCAGCTGTTCTCCTTCCTCGTCTTCTGGCTGCCTGCCGTCGGGGCGGTCGTGATCTCCATAGTGGCCGGGGCGATGGAGAGCGCCTCCGGGGCCGACGTCGACGGCTGGTACGCACTCGGTGGACTTCTGATGGTACTGGGCGCCATCACCGGCTTGGCCTTACTGGTGCCGAACCTGGCGGTGGCGGTGCGGCGGCTGCACGACATGGATCTGTCCGGGTGGGTGTATCTGATCGTGCTGATCCCCTCGGTCGGTGGCGTGATCCTGTTCGTGATGTTCCTGATGCCGTCCAAGCCGCACCCGAACCAGTACGGTCTGCCGCCGGCGCTCAGGGCCTGACCGGGCGGTGGACACGGGGGTTTCGTGACCTGCGGCCAGGTTGAGCAGCGCCCGGAGAGGATCCGCGATTCAATGGGTGGGCGGGCTCGCCCCCTGGTGGCCCGTGACTCCGAGTGATTGGAGGCCGTCATTGGCTGCCGAAATGTACCACCCCACCACACCCGATGAGGCCAAGCGGCGCAAGGAATTGGCGCCGGACCAGCACGAGGCGTTCCAGGCGTTCAGCAAGGCGGTCTTCGCCGGCGGCGAGGTTGACGAGACGACCAAGCAACTCATCGCCGTGGCCGTGGCACACACCACCCAATGCCCCTATTGCATCGACGGGCACACCAAACTCGCACTGCGCAAGGGCGCCTCACCCGAGCAGATCATGGAGGCGGTATGGGTGGCAGCCGAGATGCGCGCCGGCGGTGCTTATGCGCACTCGACGCTGGCGATGTCCGCCATTGAACACTCCCATTCACGTCAACAGGAGGGATGAGGTGCAAAAGCCCAGTTTGGAAGCCATGGCCCGCCAGTTGTCCCGCCGCGCAGCCGAAGAAGGCAGCGGCCGGGCCGCAGAGACGATCTACGGCGGTCACGAGAAGCGCCTACGGCAGACGATGATCGCCCTGACCGAAGGATCGGAGCTCGGCGAGCATGACTCCCCCGGTGACGCCACCGTGCTGGTGGTGCAGGGCAGGATGCGGCTCGTAGCCGGGGACACGAGCTGGGAGGGCCGTTCGGGAAACCTCCTGGCCGTACCGGAAGCCCGACACAGCGTGGAAGCCGTGACCGACACGGTCTTTCTGCTCACCGTCGCGCGACGCTGAGGCCTCCCGGGGCGAGGCGGCAAGAAGCACTGCACCCTCCCCCGGGTCCTCCAGCCCCAGGTACGGGACGTCCCAGGTGCCCGGCCGCCCCAGGTGCCCGGCCGCCCCAGGTGCCGGGCCTCGCCAGGTGCTGGACGTCCGCAGGTTCCAGGCTGGCCGGGCGCTGCGCCTTCGCCCGGGCGCAGCGCCGGAACACGGCGGGGCCGAGCCACGGCTCGGTGGAACACCCCCGTGTTGGTCTCACCCGGCGATCGAAGGGCCCACGCGTTCGGGTGAGATGACGACGGCGCAGCGACGTTCGCGTTGCATGGCGTCCTGGTAGTCGTCCCAGTTCTCGTGCTCGCCGCTGGCGCGGCGGTAGTACTCGATGAGCACATCCATGGCCTCGGGCAGGGAGATGATCTCCACTCCCCCGGTGATCTGTACCCAGTTGCCGAAGAAAGTCTGGGGCAGGACCACCAGTGCCGCCCGGGGCTTTCGGCGCAAGTTGCGCACTTTGACCGCACCCTCACGGGTACTGATGAGCACACGCCCGTCCCATGGCACCGCCAGTACTGGGGAGAGCTGCATGTCCCCGTTGCTGCGGTGCGTACCGAGCACGGCATGGTGATTGTGGTCGAGGAAGTCGAGCGCGACGGCGGTATCCATCATTCTGGTCTAACACCGCCGCTCCCAGGGCACCAGCGCACGCCGTGCCCGGTCCGGCGTGACCACCCTGCGTGGCCAGCACGGGCGGACCCGCGTGACCAACCCGGCAGGCCCCTGCGTGGCCAGCACACGCGGTGCCGACGTGTCCACCACAGGCGGTTCCTACGTGTCCAACTCGGTCGGTCCCGCATGTTCATCACACGCGGTACTGATCATGGGTCGGTCCCGAATGAATTTGAGGTGAGCCTTACCAATCACTACTGGAATTGAGTTGAGGGTAGCCTTACCGAATAACGATTATTCCGCCGTCGAAGTTTTCAATATCCAAGGGTTTATACCTAGGTTTCCCTAACCTTCGTGGACGCTTTCTGATGCCTTTCCTAGAATAGGTTTCAGGAGGAAAACATGGCTACTGCAGAATTACCAGCACTCGAGGCATCGTCAGGTTCCACACTGTCCAGCAGGCTCAACTGGCTGCGCGCCGGGGTGCTGGGCGCGAACGACGGAATCGTCTCCACGGCGGGCATCGTGATGGGGGTGGCGGGGGCCACGGCGTCGGATACGGCGCTACTCGTTGCCGGTCTGGCGGGCCTGGTCGCCGGTGCTCTCTCGATGGCTACCGGCGAATACGTGTCGGTATCCACTCAGCGCGACACCGAGCGCGCCACGACCCTTCGAATTCGCCGCAGGCTTTCCCGGGATCCGCATCGAGAAAAGGCGAGCCTTGCCAAAGTATTCGCATCCGAAGGCCTCTCGGAGAACCTGTCCCATCAGGTGGCCGAGGAATTGAGCGCCAAGGATCCGGTGGCCGCGCATGCGCGTTTCGAAATGAACTACGATCCGGAAGAACTGACCAACCCATGGCACGCTGCATGGGCGTCGATGCTCTCCTTCACACTGGGCGCGCTGATCCCGTTGATCGCCATGGTCGCTTCCCCGCAGACGTGGCGAGTACCCGCCACCGTGCTGGCCGTGGTCGCCGCCCTGGCATTGACCGGATCGGTGTCCGCGGGCCTGGGTGGCGCTCCACGCGGCCGTGCGGTGGGCCGGGTGGTGGTCGGCGGCCTGCTGGCAATGCTGGGCACCTATGCGATCGGTGCCCTGGTGGGCCTGTTCGTCTAGTCCTGCCGCGTCAGCTCGCCGATCTGATCATGGTCGGAGTTGTAGAAGATCATGGTCCCGTTGCTGACGGTCGCGGTGGCCGGGTCCTTCAGCCACACTTGCCCGTCATTGCAGGCCTGCTCTGCGGGGGCCAGGCCGTAGAAGGTGACGGTGTCCGCCTTCTGGTGCCAATAGCCGGTGACTCGGTCACACCCATCCTGGCCGGTCACCACGCCCTCATGGGTGAACTCGAGCTGGGTCGTGCCCTGTTCGCCGGCCCATGTGCCGATTGCCGAATTGGTGATCGTGCCGCACCCGGTGGCCAGCAACGTCAGCAGTAACACGCCCGTGAGGGCCATCGCTCGGCGTAGCGTCCGCATCTAGGACCTCCCACATTTCTGTGCCGATGTCCTCAGCGTACGACTCTGCAGCCTCGCCGGCCCGGGGGCGAGCATGCCCGGAGGCGCCGGCCGGGTCAGCGTGCACCCCCGGGCGCCTCCACGGGTGCGGACCCGGACATGCCGTGGACCGCACCCGCCCGGGCGAGTCCGTTCAGCGCCCTTCTCGCAAGACCGTGCGGGCGGTGTTGCCGGAATAGTCCTGCAGAATCGCGACGACCTCGGTATCGGAGCCCTTCAGGGGTTGATGCAAGGAGCTGCGCATCACCCGGCCGCGGATCATCTGGTCACGCGTACCTTGAGAGTAGGTTGTCTCGAAGGTGAGGGGCTCACCGTCCTCCAGAATGGTCAGGGTGTGCCAATCGCCGGCCACCGGGCGCCGGATCGTCACTGCCCCATCCTCAAATTCGGCGAAATCGGCAGGGTAAGGCTCGATCTGCTGGTCCGCGAATTGATCGATCGCGGAAACCGGGGTGGCGTTTCCCGCCTCGAGCCTGGCCACGAATTCCGACCCGTCCTTCGGCACATCTGAGAACGTCACCGAGGTGGTTCGTTGGTGGGGTGGACCGTGTTCCGGCCGCACCGTCGTGCTGGTGGTGAAGGGATCGTTGCCGCTGTCCTTACCGACGAGGGTCACGGTGGCGGTGCTGTGCACCGGGCGCTCCCAGGAAACCTGCACGTCCCCGTTCTCCTGTACTGAGGTGGACAGATCGCCAGGTCCGCCGGCGAACCGGAAATCCGCGGTGGCCGGCTTGCTCTCACTGCCGTCCGGGCCGATCGCGACCAGTTGCAATGTTCCCGCCCGCTGGGTGAAGTCTTTGACATACAGCCGGTTGTTATAAGTCGATCCGAGGTACTGGCCGCCGGCATAGACCTCGTACCTGGTCACCTCACTGAAGGGAGCCAGATCCCAGCTCAGCGACAGCTCATCCGTGCCCGTCAGGGCCTGGTCGATGTGGAAGTCCTGCGGCACCTGCGGCTTCTTGGCGGAATCGGTGAACACGAGCTCACCGAGGTTGATCTGAAAGTCCTCGGTGCTATCTGCTGCTTCACCCGGGGCCAGCCCGAGTCCCAGAGTGAGCACTCGATCTCCGGCGAACTCGGAAAGGTCCACATCAGCGGTGCTCCACTGTCCATCGGAATCGGTCGTTTCGACCGGCACGGAGACAACTTCGTCCGGATCGGAGGCCAGGGTCACCTCGAGGGACAGGTCCACGGGGGCGTCCTCGGTCCGATACGTCACAGCGACGTCGGTGGTGCCGGTCACCTCCAGATCGGTCTTGTACAGGCGCAGGTGCGCAGGTTGTGCCAGCTCACCGCTGATCACCAGTGAGGAGCCACCCTGATAGGGCTCGACGTGCTGGTAGGAGAACCGGTCGGCACTGGTGTAGTCGGGACCGTAGTCGTAATCCACCTGGACCCCGTCGGCACCAGGACCGGTGAGCCACCACTGCCAGGAGACGGGGATGTCCTGAATACCGATGTTGCCCCACTCGTCCTGGCTGACCTGCTCCCCATCACGCCAGTAACCCAGGCCGTGGCCGGTGTTGAAACTGGTGGCGAAGGTCGTGCCGGTGATCGGTGTGCGAGCCGTGATGTAGGAGTCGATGCCTTGCCATTGGTCTTCTTCGGGTGTTCCCGCTCCCGTGGGTGTCCCGGTCCACCACCGCCGGGCACGATCGAAGGTCTGCCATTGGTGATCGTTCTCGGTCTTGTGCTCGGCATCTGCGTGCACGAAATCGGCGCCGAGAGTGGCGATGGCATTCATCGGTGCCCCCTCGGAGTCGAGGTTGTCCCGAAGGTCGTAGGGCTGGTCGAACTGGTACATACCGGCCTCGATGCCTGCGAACACGCTGGTGCGCGGATCCAGGCCCAGGGAGCGGGCGTGCTCGGCCGAATCGGCGAGCTTGACGTGGTCCCACCAGTAGTTCAGGAAGATGGAATCGGTGAGTCGGCCCAGATCCTCGTTCTTCACCCAGCCGCTGTTGGCGGAGTTGAACTCGTTCTGGTAGTCGATGTCGCCGGATTCGGTCACCGAGTCGTACCACTGCACGTACAGGCCTTCGGCGCGCAGTGCAGCCAGGAACTGCCGATAGGTGTGGATCTGCTGGTCCGTCATGGAAACGCTGTCCTGCTCCTGGTTGACGAAGTATCCGTCGAACCCGAAGTAGTCGGCGATCTCTGTGAGCTTGTCCACGGCGGGGAAGTTTCCCTGCTCATCGCGTACGAGGAGCTCGCGATAGTCCTGTGAGCCACGGTCGTTATCGGAGAAAAAGATCGTTCCCAGGGACTTCACGCCGTTGCGGTGCGCCGCGTCGGTGTAACCGGGGTTGGGCAGGTTGATGGCTCCGAATTCGAACCAGCGTTGGGTCCACTCCTTCTCTGGGTCGTACAAGCTCGGTGGGGTGCCTTGAGCAGCCATACCGTGCCAGGAGGCATAGAAATCCGTGTACTGCCAATAGTTGAACAGGTGCTGGGCGAAAACATTCGTGTAGGGATGAGACTCGAAGAACGCGTTCCCGTAGTCTCCTGCCAGCATGAGGTGCTGCGTCTGGGCCGGAAGCTGCGGGTTGCGCTGGGTTGCGGCCACCGGTTCGGCGCGTTGCTGCAACGGCACCTGGGAGCGCAGCAGCTGCGCATCCGGGTCGGTGGCTGGATCCCATCTGAGCAGCTGGTCGGGGTTGTACGCGTGCTGATAGGGCTGATTCGCACCTGGGGCACGGTCACCCTCCCAGGGCAGCGTGTCGCTGGCGCTCGCCGCGGAGGCGGTGACCACCAGCCCCACTGCGGCAGCTGCCGCCACCACGCTATGGCGAGTTGCCCGTCGTTTCGGATGTCTGCTCATGCTGTATTTACTCCTTCGTTCTGCAGCACTTGTCGACGCCGTTGCACCGGTGTGCACGGCCCCGGTCCCCGGCGCACCAGCTCTCAGGCCGGCCGTATCTCTTGGCGCCTGCCATCGATGTGGATCTCGGTGATGCTTCCGGCCTCACCGGGCTGGGCGAACACGCGCTCCAGGGGAAGCGGGAGCATCAGATCCATGTGTTGCCCCGCCCCCAGATCGATTCGTTCGAGTCCGATCAGCTCGGCCAGGCGCGGGATGGCGGCGCCCCCGCGCCGGGTCGCGAAGACCGGGAGGATCGCCTCGGCGGGAGTATCCGAGGCATTGTGCACGGCAATATGGACGTTCACCCGGTCCTCATCGACGTGCACGTTCAATTCGGTGATGTCCACCCTCCGGTCGGTCAGGCCGTGCCCGAACTGGAAGAGCACGG
>Ga0079225_10002656_pt1 | contig 10339 bp, 11 predicted proteins | sample Poulit2012_FD_76344 | JGI IMG/M metagenome (GOLD analysis project Ga0079225, IMG submission 76344) | Agricultural soil microbial communities from Georgia to study Nitrogen management - Poultry litter 2012 | ecosystem: Environmental > Terrestrial > Soil > Agricultural land | place: USA: Georgia...
CCCGGGGCACGCCCCGGGCACGCCCCGGGCACACCCATCGCCAGCGGGGGCCGGCCACGCGCATGACGGCACGCGGCGGCCCCCGCGGATCAGGCGATCAGAACGTGTACTCGCCGGTCAGGCTCAGCAGCGCGGTGGAGCGCTTCGGGCCTTCGAATTCGATGCCGGTATCCGGATCGCGCAGGTCACCGGACTTCGCCCGGAAGTAGTCGTAGTGCACGCCAAGCGAGAAGCGGTCCGTCACGTTCCAGCCCGTGCCCACGCCTGCATACCAGCTGTTGCGGCCGTCGCGGCGCCCGCTCTCCAGGCGCAGCTCCTCGCCGACGCGGTTGTAGTAGCGCGCGTTATTGTCCGAGGCACGGAAGTAGCCGCCGCGCAGGCCGACATACCAGGCCGGGGTCAGGTTGACGCGCGCATTGGCGCCGGCATGCCAGCCGCGCAGCGCATTGGTGTCCTCGCGCTGGTCGACGCTGTCGTCGCTGAAGGCGTTGCTGATCTCCAGGTTGCCCAGGTCGGTATAGCCGCCTTCAACGCCCACCGCCCACATCGGCGAAACCTTCCAGCGGTAGCCGCCGGCCAGGCCGTAGCCGGTCTTGCGGCCTTCGCGGCTTTCAAACAGGTTGAAATCGCCGGTGCCGAAGCGGGTGGCGCTGCCACCGTCAGTGCGGCCGACATTGCCGGCGATGAACCAGTGGCCGTCGCCGGTCTGGAGGTCGGGGCGGTAGTTGTCGCCGCCGCGCGTCTGCGCCGCTGCAATGGGGGACAGGGCCATGGCCGCAAGGGCGGCCGGAATCAAAAGCTTGTACATCGGATGCTCCGTTGTTCGAGTTGGTTTTCAGGGGCACGGCAAGTACATCGCGGCGCGGCTGAAGCAAATCGAAACGTTGACGCAGCCTCCACGCTGGCGTTTCAAGCGGCGTTCATCAACGCGATCACCAGGTGATTGACGCCACAACCGGCGCTGACCAGGGGAAGCCCAAACCACCGCGGGTCACGGGGCGTTGATCGCGGAGCGTCCAGCCTGAGCAGCAGATCCGATCAGGTGAGATCCCATGAGCACCCTCTCGCCGGTGACCGGCGAAACATCAGACACCAAGGTTGCCGCCATCTTCGATGATGAAGGCAGCGCGCGCCGGATCGCCGCCACCCTCAGGCGCGAACTGCGCCTGCGCCAGTCCCAGGTCCAGGTCCTCACCAGCGGCGACCGCCACCCCAGCCGCAAGCTGGAACCCGAAAACCGGGGCATCTTCCGCACCATGCTCATTGCGCACGCCAAGCTTGGCCTGGTTGGCGCCGGCATCGGGGCGGTGCTGTTCGCACTGCTGTACGCGTCAGGGCTGGAATTGGTGACGTCGTCGCCCGGTTTTGCCGCTGCCGTGATCATTTCCTACGGTGCCGTTTTCGGCCTGATGGCGGGCGGGCTGGTCACCCTGCGACCCGACCACGACCCCTACATCCACAAGGTCCAGGGGGCCCTGCAGGAAGGACGCTCGGCAGTCGTGGTCCACGCCTTCGACGCGGATGAGCGCAAGCGGGCGCAGCGCACGCTCGACGAACTCGGCGGCGAGACCATCCGCACGCTCTGACATCGCCGGTACGACTGAACCCGGGTTCATGGGCCGCGCCTGGCGCGCCGCCTATACTCGCGGCCAGACCACAGCAAGCCACAGGGCCTGATGCCGCTCTCTCCGATCCCGGCGCTCGCGATCCGCGCCTACTCAGCCACCACCGCCCTTGGCCGCGGCCGACGGGCCCAGCAGCAGGCCCTGAAGTCGCGCCGCAGCGGCCTGCGCCGCAATGACTTTGGAAGCAACCCGCTTGACACCTGGATAGGCCGCGTCGGCGGCCTCGAGGACGAGCCCTTGCCCGGGCGCTTTGCGCAGTGGGAGTGCCGCAACAACCGGCTGGCATGGCTGGCGCTGCAGCAGGACGGGCTGCTGGATGCAATCCAGGCCGCGCTGGCGCGGCATGGGGCCAGCCGCGTTGCGCTGGTGCTGGGTACCTCGACCTCGAGCATCGGCGCCACCGAGGAAGCCTATGCGCGCCTGGACGACGGCGCCGTCCCCGCCGACCTGGCGAGGCCGCGGGTGCACACGCCGCATTCGCTGGGCGGCTTCGTCCAGGAAGCCACCGGCATCCGCGGACCGTGCATGACGGTGGCAACGGCATGCTCATCCAGCGCCAAGGTCTTCGCGCAGGCGGCGCGGCTGATCCATGCAGGCCTGGTGGACGCGGCGCTGGTGGGCGGCATCGACACGCTGTGCGGCAGCGGGCTGTTCGGCTTCAATTCACTGGGCCTGGTATCCAACCAGCCGGCCCGGCCGTTTGATCCCGCGCGTGACGGCCTTTCCCTGGGCGAGGCCGGTGGCTATGCATTGCTCGAGCGCTGCGGCGGGGACGAAGGGGGGCTGCAGCTTCGCGGCTATGGCGAATCCAGCGATGCCCACCACATGTCGGCGCCGCACCCCGAAGGGCTGGGTGCGCGCAAAGCGATGGCCGATGCGCTCCAACGCGCCGGCATCCAGGCCGGCGACGTCGGCTATCTCAATCTCCACGGCACGGCTACTCCAGCCAACGACGCGGTGGAAGCGGCGGCGGTGGCGGCGATGTTCGACGAGGGATTGCATGCGGGATCCACGAAGGGCTGGACCGGGCACACGCTGGGGGCCGCCGGCATCGTGGAATCGGTGTTCGCCCTGATCGCACTGGACGAAGGGCTGTTGCCCGGTACCCTGAACAGCCAGGCCCTGGACCCGGCCTGCGGGCCGCAGCTGCGGCTGGACAATGCCCATGCAAGGATCAGCTACGCAATGAACAATTCGTTCGGCTTTGGGGGCAACAACTGCTCGCTGGTGTTCGGCAAGGGGGCATCGCGGTGACGGCGCTGGAAGCCTGCGTTGAGGGCATCGGCTTCTGGGCGCCCGGCCTGCCGACATGGCACGCGGCCTGCGACTTCGTCGAACACCAACGCTTGATGGAGGACGCGCCGCGCAAGCCCTCCCCGCAGCTGTTGGCGGCCAACGAACGCCGGCGCGCGCCGCAGACGGTGGCCGTGGCGCTGGAGGTGGCCCTGGCCGCCTGCACGCACGCGGGCCGCGATCCAGAAGAACTGCCATCGGTATTCGCCTCCACCCACGGCGACCTTGCGATCACCGATTACATGGCCCGGACGCTGGCGGAGGATCCGCGTTCGATCTCACCCACGCGTTTCCACAATTCCGTGCACAACGCCGCGGCCGGCTACTGGACCATCGGCGCCGGCTGCATGGCCGCGGCCAACGCCATCAGCGCCGGCCAGGCGAGCTTTGCCCAGGGGCTGGTGGAGGCCCTGGCGCAGCTGGATGCAGGCGGGGAGGCCGTGCTGCTTGTTGCCTACGACATCGAGGCCGCCGGGCCATTGGGCACGATGACGCCCAGCGAGGGCCTGCTGGGCGGCGCCCTGGTGCTTTCACGCAAGGGCGGTGGCACGCGCCTGCGTGCCCTGCTGGGAGAAGGCCGCCCTGGACCGGATGCCGGGCCGCTGGCGCGGCACTGCGGTGGCAACGCGATGGCACCGATGCTGCCGCTGTTCGACGCGTTGGCCGCAGGCGGGGACCTTGCGTTGCTGCACGCAGGCCCGGACAGTGCCCTGCGGGTGGAGCTGGCCCATGGATGACGCGGGGCAGCGGCTGCGGCCCGAGGACGTGGCGGTGGTGATCCCCGCGCTCAACGAGGCGCTGCGGATCCGCGAGGTCGTGTCTGATGCGCTGGCGCATTGCCCGCGGGTGATCGTGGTGGACGATGGCTCCGACGACGGCACCGCGGACCTTATCGCCGACCTGCCCGTGACCGTGCTGCGCCACCCCGAGCGCATGGGCAAGGGCGCGAGCCTGCGCGACGGCTTTGCCGAGGCGCTGCGACAGGGCGCCCGCGCGGTGGCAACCATGGACGGCGACGGCCAGCATTGCGGCGCTGACATCCCGCGCATGATCGACAGCGCCAACCGCCATCCCGGCTGCGTGATCGTGGGTGCGCGCCTGCGCAAGCGGGGCTGCCAGCCCTGGTACCGGCGCCTGGGCAACGACTTCGGCGACTGGGGCATCAGCTGGGCCTGCGGCTTCCGCATGGTTGATACCCAAAGCGGCCAGCGCCTGTACCCGGCCAGGGCCTGCGCCATGGACGTGCCCGGCGAAGGCTTCGTGTTCGAGGCGCAGATGCTGATCTCCTCGGCCCGGCAGCTCGGGCTGGGCGTGGTCGCGCTGCCGGTCGATACCCGCTACGCCGGCCCGGAGCATGAATTCCGCAAGAGCCACTTCCGCCTCTGGCACGACCTGCGGCTGATCACCACGCACGTTGTGCTACAAATCCTCCGGCAGGGGAACCTGCTGGACGAGTACCGGCGCACGCGCCGGACCCGGCCGGTGATCGACGACGACAGCGGGGAGTTCGCACCTGCCGCCCCGCCCCACCCTTCCACGCGCACAGGCTGAGCAGCATGGACCAGGCAGCTTCCGACACCGATGTCCTGATCCTGGGCGGGGGGCTGGCTGGCCTGACCCTGGCGCTGCAGCTGCGCCGGCAGGATCCGGGCCTGCGCATCACGGTGCTTGAACGCCGCGCGCATCCTGTCGCCGAGGCCGCGCACAAGGTGGGCGAGTCGACCGTGGAGATCGGCGCGCACTATTTCTCCCAAGTGCTGGGCCTGCGCGAACACCTGGACGCCGCGCAGATCCGCAAATTCGGGTTCCGGTTCTTCTTTTCCGACGGCCGCGAGGATATCGACCGCTGCACCGAGCTGGGCGTGAGCCGGCTGATGCCCACGCCGTCGTGGCAGATCGACCGCGGCCGGTTCGAGAACTTCCTCGGCCAGCGCGTGCGCGCGCAGGGCGTGGATTTCCGCGACGGCGCGACGGTGCGCTCGATCACCATGGCTGAAGGACCGGACATGCACGCGGTCGGCTTCGAGCACCAAGGCGAACGCCGCGAAATGACGGCGCGCTGGCTGGTGGATGCCTCCGGGCGGGTGGGATTGCTCAAGCGCAAGCTGGGGCTGGCCGAGGCCAACGACCACGATGTCAACGCGGTCTGGTGGCGGGTGGAGGGCATCGTCGATCCCAACCAGTGGTCTCGCGACACCGCCTGGCTGCAGCGCTGTGACCCGCCTGACCGCTGGCGCTCGACCAACCACATGTGCGGGCCGGGCTACTGGTTCTGGCTGATCCCGCTCGCCTCCGGCGCGCACTCGGTGGGCATCGTCTGCGACGCGAAGATGCATCCGCTGGAATCGATGAACAGCCACGCGAAGGCGATGGCGTGGCTGCGCGAGCACCAGCCGCGGGTTGCCGCGAGCCTGGATGGCGAAGCGCACGCGGTGAAGGACTTCCTGTTCCTGCGCCACTTCTCCCACGGCTGCAAGCGCATGTTCTCCGGCGACCGCTGGGCAATCACGGGCGAGGCCGGGCTGTTCCTGGACCCGTTCTATTCGCCGGGCAGCGATTTCATCGCCATCTCCAACACCTACATCTGCGAGCTGGTGGCCCGGGACCGCGCCGGCGGGCCGGTGGCGCCGTGGGCGGAGATCTACCAGCAGCTTTACCGCTCGTTCTACGAAAGCATGCTGCCCATCTACCAGGACCAGTACCCGCTGTTTGGCGATGCGCGGGTGATGCCGGTGAAGGTGATCTGGGATTACACCTATTACTGGGCGCTGCTGGCGCCGCTGTTCTTCTCCGGCCGCATCGCGGACATCCGGGTGTTCGAGCGTCTTTCCGCGGCGCTGCAGGCGGGCCGCGGCCTCAACGGCGCCATGCAGCCGCTGCTGCGCGAATGGGGCCGGCGCAATGCGCAGGCCGGGTTGGGCGAGGCCGGCGCGCGGCTGCTGGACCAGTTCCGGATCGACTGGTTCCGCGAGCTCAACAGCGGCCTGGGCGATGACCTGGACGACGCCGCGTTCGACGCCCGCATCCGCGGCAACGTGCAGCGGATGCGCTGGCTGGCCGCCGAGGTCCTGGCGCGGGCCCGCCGCGATCATCCGGACATCGACCCCTGCGGACTGGAGGCCCTGGTGGGCCACTATGACGGGCAGGCGGCCTCCCTCGAGCCGCACTGGTACCCTGCCGCGGCCTGAGCCACAAGCGTCCTGCCGATGCAAAGCCCGCTGCTGCTGCAACTGGTCGTGATCATTGCCACAGCGCGGGTGTGCGGGCTGCTGCTGCGCTATGTCGGCCAGCCGCCGGTGATCGGGGAGATGGCGGCGGGGATCATCCTGGGGCCGATTGTGTTCGGGGCCCTGTTCCCCGGGTTTCACAGCCAGCTGTTTGCCCCGGAATCGCTGCCCGCGCTGTCTTCGCTGGCCACGCTGGGGCTGGTGCTGTTCATGTTCATCGTTGGCGTGGAGCTGCGCGCCCCGGCCGAGGGCATGCGTGCCCAGGTCCGCGCCGCCGGCTGGGTCGGCGTGTTGAGCGTGCTGGTCCCGATGGGACTGGGGATCGCGGTCTCGCCCGCGCTCCATGGGCCGCTGGCGCCGGAGGGCGTGGGATTCTGGCCGTTCGCCCTGTTCATGGCGGCGGCGATGTCGATCACCGCGTTCCCGATCATGGCCCGGATCCTCAAGGAGCGGAACATCACCCACACCAGGCTCGGGCAGCTGTCGCTGGGCTCGGCGGCGATCGCGGACGTGCTGGCCTGGATCATGCTGGCGCTGGTGGTGGCGATGATCGGCGCCGGCGCGGGCTACGGCGGGTTCGTGCGCATCATCGTCGGGCTGGGCATGCTGTGCGCGGTGGTGTTCGGGCTGCTGCGGCCGCTGTATGCGCGGCTGCTGGCGAAGCATGCGCGCGACGGGGTGCCGGGCGGCTTCGTGCTGGCGGCGCTGTTCGTGGGCCTGTTTGCCTGCGCGGCGGTCACCGATTGGCTGCAGCTGCACGCGGTTTTCGGCGCGTTCCTGTTTGGCGCCTGCCTGCCGCGCGATGATCGCCTGCTGCGCAGCCTGGTCGAGCGCATCGAGCACGTGGCGATCATTGTGCTGATGCCGATCTTCTTCGCGCTGGCCGGGCTCAACACCACTGGCGATGCATTCGTGGGCGCGGGGCTGGGCGCGCTGGGGCTGATCATGGCCGCCGCCGTGGTTGGCAAGATCGCCGGCGGCGCTGCGGGTGCGCGGCTGGCCGGCCTGGGCTGGCGCGACAGTTTTGCCGTGGGCTCGCTGATGAACGCGCGCGCGTTGATGGAGCTGATCGTCATCAAGGTCGGCCTGGATGCCGGCGTGATCGGGCAGGAGGCCTTCACCCTGCTGCTGGTGATGGCGATCCTCACCACAGTCATGACCGGCCCCCTGCTGGCCCTGTGCATGGGCCGCCGCCGGCTCGAACCACTCGCCACCCGCGCCTCCGCCTCCCCTCCGTAAGCGCGGTTCCTGAAACCGTCTGCCGATGCCATCCGGCCCACCCCTGGAGGCTCCGCCACCTTCCCGGCGGAGATCAGTTGCCGGGCGGCGGGTGCGGCACGTGGATGGCGATGCCGCTGGCGTGGACCTGGGTGGGGCTGACGTTGACGCCGACGCCAACGCCGCCATAGCTGCGTCCGCTGAAGCGTCCGCCACCGGCGCCGACGCTGACGGCGCTGTTGCTGTAGCCCTCGGCGGTGCCCTGGAGCAGGACGCCGTTGGCGCCGAGGCTGGCCGCCTCCTGGCGCAGCTTGCGCATCACCGAATCGATCTTGTTCTGCTCCCCGTAGGTGAGCGCGCCGCTGCGGGTCTGCAGGATCGCGATCTCCTCGAAGCCGCCCGGCGGCGGGCTGTGGTAGATGCGCACCTGCGCCGGATCAATCGGCGGCCGCGGGGTGCCGGTGAGCATGTGCGATGTTGAGCAGCCGGCCAACGCCAGCATCGACACCAGCAGGATGATGGAGCGGAACTTGCGCATGGCGGGGCCCTCGGTGAAGCCACGCCCCGCCGGCTGCGGGGCGGGTGGATGGCCGTGATTATTGCCCCGCCGGCCTGAAGCCGGCGTGCATGGCGCTCAGCCGCCCTGGCCGATCCGCGCGCCGTCCACGGGGTTCTTCAGCCAGCGGCGGATGTGCCAGGTCATGGCGCCGAAGTAGGATTTCATCTGGTAGCAGGCACTGCTGAACCCGCCGCCGCGGCCCGAGATCACGCCGTTGAACGCGGCCTCATGCTCTCCGTCCTGGTACAGCGTGCCGCGCACGCGGATGGTCTGGTCATGCTCGATGAACCAATTGCCCGTCCACACCGCATCGACGATTTCCACTTTCAGGACGCGCCCGCTCATGTCCGTGATCGGGGCCTGCTCGGGTACGGCCACGCGGCGCAGCTCGCGGGTCAGGCGACGGGTGAAGTCCTCCGGCACCCCGCAGTGGGAAATGATCTCGTCATCGATGTCGTGGCCTTCGGCCAGCGGGATCGGCACCTCCAGCCTGATCTTGTCCTGGGCCAGCCCGGGACCGGCCGCCAGCGCCAGCACCAGCGCCGCCCCCGTCGTCCTGTGGATCATGTTCACTCCCTTTTCCGATATGCGACGCGAGGCGCGCTGATGCGCGTCAGCCCATGCCGCCGTTGATGCCGATGACCTGGCCGTTGACGTAGCCGGCCGCGTCCGAGCACAGGAAGGCGACCACGGCCGCAACCTCTTCAGGCCTGCCGGCCCGGGCCGCCGGCACGATCTGCTTGATCATCTCCGGCGGGAATGCGTCGCGCGCCATGCTGCCCTCGATCACGCCCGGCGCCACCACGTTGGCGGTGATCCCGCGCGAGGCCATCTCCCGGGCCAGCGACCTGGTTGCACCATGCAGGGCCGCCTTGGCCGCCGCGTAGTTGGCCTGGCCCCGGTTGCCGGTCACCGCCGCCACGCTCGATACGCTGACGATGCGGCCCCAGCGGGTGCGTGCCATGGGCAGCAGCAGCGGCCGGGTCGCGTGGAAGAACCCGTGCACGGAGACGTCGATCACCCGCCGCCACTGTTCGTCTGACATGCCGGCCAGGGGCGCGTCGTCGTGGATGCCGGCGTTGTTCACCAGCACCTGGATCGGGCCCGCCTCCAGCAGCCGGTCAATGGCCGCGGCCGACGCTGCGCCGTCGGTCAGGTCGAAGGCAACCGCTTCCGCGCTGCCACCGGATTCCCGGATCGCATCGGCCACGGCGCGGGCGCGGGCCAGGTTGGCGTTGGCGTGCACGATGACCTCGGCGCCGGCGGCCGCCAGCGCCTGGCAGATCGCCCCCCCGATGTCGCCGCTGCCCCCGGTGACCAGCGCCCGGCGCGCAGGGCCTGTTCCCCTGTCCACGCTCACTGCGGTGCCGGCCCCGCTCCATCGGACAGGCGCGCGCGGATCCATTCGAGGTCGCGCCGGGCGCGCGCGGTCAGCATGTCCGGGTCGCCGTCGTAGAGGTAGCTGGCAAGGTCCGCGCCCCTGGCGTCGCGGACCGAGGGATCCGCACCCGCTTCGAGGAACCGCCGCACGGAGGCGAGGTCGTTGACCATCGCCGCCTGGTGCAGTGGCGTGGTGCCGGAGCGGTCGCGCACGTCCAGGCGCGCCCCGGCGTCCAGCAGCCGGTCGATGTTGCCGGGCTCGCGCGCACGCAGGGCGTCGAACAACGGGGTCTGTCCGTTGCGGGCGTTGGGGATATCGACCGGCACCCCGTGCCCCAGCAGCTCGTCGATCCAGTCAGCGTGGGGCGCCATCGCGGCCTCGTGCATGGCCGTCCGGCCCCTGGCGTCCGGCCGTGCCGGGTCCGCGCCCAGCGCGAGCAGGCGCGACACGGCACCCCGGTCTCCCTCGCGCATGGCCCACTGCAGCAGCGGAGTGCCGGCTTCGTCGGTGGCGTTGGGATTGGCCCCGGCCGCCAGCAGTTCGCGAGCAAGCCCCTCGTCGCCATCGCGGATCGCGCGCGCGAACTGCGCGTGCGTGGGCTCGCTGAAATCTCGTGTCTGGGAACTCACTCCACCCTGGCCTTGCGTGCAACCGGAGGCGGCCAGCATAAACGAGGCCGCCAGGAGAATCGGAAACATGCGGTTTACCGGACCTGACATGGCGCCAGCATGCCCCAGGCCGGTGCCCGCGGGCCAGCGCGCGTCAGCGCCCATCCCCGCTTGCAGGCGGCATCAGCGGAACCAGCGGCCGCTGAGGAAATCGTTCACCCCCTGGCCAACGCTGCCCGCGACGTCGGACACCGCCTCCAGGCCGTCGCCGAACGCGTCGGTGGCGTTGTCGACCATCTTGCCGGCGGAGTCGGCGATATCGCTCACCACGTCACCGGCACCCTCGACGAACCGGGCGGCCGAATCCGCGGGCCGATCCCAGCCGGTCCGCTCGCCCAGGTCACGCATGAAGCCGCCGAAGGCATCCG
>Ga0079225_10002657_pt1 | contig 10337 bp, 10 predicted proteins | sample Poulit2012_FD_76344 | JGI IMG/M metagenome (GOLD analysis project Ga0079225, IMG submission 76344) | Agricultural soil microbial communities from Georgia to study Nitrogen management - Poultry litter 2012 | ecosystem: Environmental > Terrestrial > Soil > Agricultural land | place: USA: Georgia...
GCCGGGATCACTGCCATCGCTGTTTGCACGTAAGCTGGCATAAGTGGAGATCCGGACGAGTCGCTGCTGGTAATCTTCTAAAGCTATGAGACAATTGAGCAGCTCATTGGCACTTGAAGCCAATTTTCCTTTATATTGCTCTACAAGATGTACTTCTTTCTGCACATTATGTAATGCTTCATTCCATTCCTCTTCTGAAGTAAATAAATCAGTTAAATCCCATGTTTGCTCTTCAGGTACTTCTGAGCGCTTCCATCTTTTTGCAGTAGTCATGTCGTTCCCCTTTCGATAAATTATTTCGAAACTCAAAATAATTATAGCATTCGATGATTTATTAGCCAAAAAAAAACAGCTATTATAAAACAGCTGCTAAACAGTTTCGGTTATTTTAATTGGCTACTGTGAGATATTATCGTGCAGGGTGATCACATTCATCGCATAGATTACCATAGCAATCTGCTTTTTCATGCATGTCATGACCGCATTTATTACATTTTTTCCTTGGCAAATTTCTAAAGAATTCAACGACATTAACCATTTGTGATTCCTCCTTATGATGTTCGATTAATAGTATTGTATTACAACAGAAGTAAAAATGCAACACTGTATTACAACATTTTTATTAGAATTATATCTTTTTTCTTTTGGCCGTAAAAGGTTATACTAATAATCAGATGAGAAAATACAGTGGAGGGTGTACATATGAAGCTTACAGTCATAGGTTTTTGGGGAGGTTTTCCTGCAGCTAATGGGGCGACATCCTGTTATTTATTAGAAAAAGACAATTTTACATTAATGATTGATGCAGGCAGCGGTTCATTGTCAAAGCTGCAAAATCACACATCGCCGGCAGAACTGAATGCAGTTATCATTTCTCATTACCATCAAGATCATATTGCAGATATAGGTGTACTACAGTATGCCAGGCTGGTGAACTATTATGTAACAGGAGAAAAGAGAATTCTTCCTATTCATGGTCATACAGAAGATCATACGGGTTTTCAATCTTTATCCCATCAATTTACAGAAGGGATTGCATATGATCCGGCAGCTGCTCTGGAAATTGGACCTTTTATGATTACCTTTTTAAAAACAAAACATCCTGTGCCTTGCTATGGGATGCGAATTACTGATGGAAAAAAGACGATTGTTTATACAGCTGATACGGCCTTTCAGAAGGATTGGATTAACTTTTCCGAAGGTGCCGATTTGCTAATTACAGATTGTAATTTTTATGCAGATGGAAATGCTTTAAAAGCAGGGCATATGACAAGTGAAGAAAGTGGATTAATTGCTTTTAAAGCTCAAGTAAAAGAATTAATGCTCAGCCATTTGCCGCAATATGGAGATAACCAGCAATTAATAGATGAAGCAAAGAAATATTATCATGGAAAGATCAAGTTGGCATACGAAGGGTTAATTTGGCAATAATCGAAGGCTAACTTTTGATTCGGAAAATCTTTTACATTACAATTAACAGGAGGACAACTTTTAGGAGGATATGCAATAATGAAATTTATAGATAACCAAAATATTACAGATCCAAGAATTAATTTGGCAATTGAAGAGTATATTTTACAGAACTTTGGTGAAAAAGATACATATCTATTATTTTACGTTAATGAGCCATCCATCATCATCGGGCGTAATCAGAACTCGGTTGAGGAAATCAATACAGCATATGTAGATGAAAATGATATAAAAGTGGTGCGGCGCCTGTCCGGCGGTGGTGCTGTTTACCATGACGAGGGGAATTTAAATTTCAGTTTTATTACCAAGGATGACGGGGAGAGTTTTCAAAACTTTGCCAAGTTTACCAAGCCAATGGTGGAAGCACTAAATAAACATGGGGTACCGGCAGAATTGCAGGGCAGAAATGATCTGGCAGTAGAAGGCCGGAAAATTTCCGGTAATGCAATGTTTTCCACGAAAGGACGTATGTTCAGCCATGGCACACTCATGCTTGATTCTGAAATAGAACATGTTGTTTCTGCATTAAATGTAAGAAAAGAGAAAATTGAATCCAAAGGAATTAAATCCATCCGCAGCAGGGTAGCCAATATTTCGGAATATCTTGAAGAAAATATTACGATGCAGGAATTTAAAGAACTTATATTGCGCTACGTATTTGATGTGGAAGATGTCGCCGATGTGCCGCGCTATGAATTAACAGAGGAAGATTGGAAAAATATCCATAAAATTTCCGAGGAACGCTATCAAAAATGGGATTGGAATTATGGTAAATCACCTGATTTCAATATTCAAGAATCCCATAAATTTGATGCTGGCCTTGTTGATGTACGTTTGGATGTGAAAAAGGGTATTATTGAAAATTGCAAAATTTATGGTGATTTCTTCGGAATTGGGGAAATAAAAGTAATAGAGGATCATTTAAAAGGTATCCGCCATAACCGCCAGGCAATTGAGGAAGCGTTGGAAGATGTGGATGTACCGCATTATTTAGGTAAAATATCCAAAGATGATTTTATTAACTTAATCTATTAAACGGAAATCAGACTGTCTGTTATCGGCAGTCTGTTTTTTAATGCTGCGAGAGATTAAAAATGTCGGTGGTTGAATTGCTGGCATATAATTGAATTTTAATTCAAATTGTGAAATAATTTGATTAAACTCATCATTTTACTATGTTTAAAGCTATTACATGATGGAGGGTGTTGGAAATGACGAAACTATTAGAACTTCAAACAAAAGATGAAAGAATGGAACTTCTGTCCCAAACAGCAGCTCCTTTTGCTGAACGTTCCCAAAAACATGATGAAAATGTTACTTTTCCATTTGAAAATTTTAAAGACTTGCAGACAATTGGATACCCTGCCTTAACCATACCAAAAAAATATGGAGGAGGCGGCATCTCGCTGGATGAATTGCTGACTTATCAGCAAATCATCGGAAAAGCAGATGGATCCACAGCATTATCCATTGGCTGGCATATGGGTTTAATGAAGCATCTTGGAGAGAATGAAATTTGGAGAGAAGAAATATATGCCGCTGTAGCCAAGGATGTTATTGAAAATGGCGCCTTGCTTAATAATGCTGCAACTGAACCTGCAACAGGCAGCCCTACTCGCGGCGGCAGACCGGAGACAAGTGCAAAGCAAACGAAAAATGGCTGGGTGATCAACGGCAGGAAAACATTTACTACAATGGCTCCTATCTTGCAATATTTTGCTGTCAGTGCTTCCGTAGAGGGGACAGAGGATGTTGGAAGCTTTCTTGTAAAACGCGGCAGACCAGGAGTAAAAGTAAAGGAAACCTGGGATTCCATCGCCATGCGCGGGAGCGGCAGCCATGACCTTGTATTGGAAAATGTGCAGGTAGAAAAAAGTGACCTTGTAGAAGTACTATCTTCAAAGAAAAGAAACCCTGCTGGATGGCTGCTCCATATTCCTGCTTGCTATTTGGGAATTGCACAAGCTGGACAAAAAGAAGCAGTAGACTTTGCAATGAGTTATTCACCAAACAGTATTTCCGGTACCATTTCTGAATTACCGAATGTAAAACAGAAAATGGGAGACATAGAACTCCTTCTCATGGAAGCAAGCCACTTCCTTCATTCAGTTGCTAAAAAGTGGGATGAGAACAGCGAAGAAATTAGAAAAACAATGGGCCCGGAGCTGGGAGCAGTAAAACTATCTGTTACGAATAAAGCAGCAGAGGCTGTAGATCTGGCCATGCGAATTGTCGGTGCAAGGAGTTTGTCCGAAAAAAACCCTCTGCAGCGTTACTATCGGGATGTGCGGGCAGGTCTGCATAATCCGCCGATGGATGATATGACTATTATGCAGCTTGCCGATCAGTCAATGAAAAATGAGAGGTAAATTAAAAAGAATAAGGTGTTATCAGGTAATTGCTCATAGGCGGTTACTTTTTTTGGCAGTGAAGAAAGTATAAAAACTATCTTACCGCATAAGTCGCAACTAAGATTGTTACCTAAAGCTTGGTGCCAACCAAGTTCTCTAAAAAGCTAAGAAAGTTTTTCCCTGCCATGGTGTCTTTCACTATGGTATTTTTAACAATTTCTGCCCCCCACTCAATGAATGGTAAGAAATAGCTGTCTACGATTTCATAAGATAGTTGAGCAATATTCTAAACGCCTTGCAGCTGCTCAAAACAGCATCGCATGTCGAATAGAGGAGTTCTAAACGCCTTGCAACTGCTCAAAATAGCATTGCACGTCGAATAGAAGAGTTCTAAACGCCATGCAACTGCTCAAAACAGCATCGCATGTCGAATAGAAGGGTTCTAAACGCCTTGCAGCTGCTCAAAACAGCATCGCATGTCGGATAGAAGAGTTCTAAACGCCTTGCAACTGCTCAAAACAGCATCGCATGTCGAATAGAAGAGTTCTAAACGCCTTGCAACTGCTCAAAATAGCATTGCATGTCGGATAGAAGAGTTCTAAACACCCTACAGATGTATAAAGTATATCCATGTAGCCAATTCACGAAGTTCATTCACTAAAAGACGAGCGAATGCAAGTTTTACTAGTGATTGAAATAGATCGTTAGTCTGGTAAAGTTTTACTAGCCCCCTGGTTCTTTGAAGAAATATTCTGTGGTTTAACCACCTCTAAAAGTTTTCCACCTATGTATCAACCAAAATTACATCTGAGATTATAACTCTCTGGTAAGTAAGATAGCTTGGCTGCCCAAAACTAGACCTGAGAGAACAGCTTTGCCAATTATACATCTCTTCAAAATGCATATTGTACATTAATTTACAATTTTTTCATCGAAATATAATTGAAAAACCTACTAGCACACTAGAAAAACTGGGAACGCTTCCACTTGAATAATAGAATTTGATAATTTATAATAGGTAGGCAGCATAGAAATGAATGATTATTCATTCACGGGAGGGAAAAGAAGTATGAATCTAACTGATCAGTTAGCTATTACAGCAAAAAACTTACCAGAAAAGGCAGCTTATATTTTTCAAGACAAAGAAACAAGTTATCAGGAATTGGAAGGATCGGTAAGCAAATTTGCATCACGAATGGAAGCGCTTGGCTATAAAAAAGGGGATCATATTGCACTGGTTGTGGGGAATAGTCCGTATTTTGTCATTGGACTCTATGGGGCACTGAGATTGGGATTGGTTGTCATTCCAATTAATCCATTGTACACAGCGTATGAAATGACATATATTTTAAAAAACGGTGATGTGAAAGCGGTTATTACAATGGATGTTTTGCTTGAGAAGTTTGAAGCAATTGCAGAAGCTCTACCGGATGTTAACCACTACATATCCTGCGAATTCGGTAGTAATGTGGATTTTGAAGCACATTCTCTTCAGCCTAAATTGAGATCGTTTACAAACTTGATTCAGGAAGGAAGCACGAATTTTAAAGGACCAGCGCTTAAAGAGGATGAACTAGCTCTTATTCTTTATACATCAGGAACTACCGGTAAGCCAAAAGGTGCGATGTTGTCACATAAAAATCTATACTCTAACGCCAAGGATGTAGCTGATTATTTGACTATTGGCGGAGAAGAAAGAGTCATTGCAGCGTTGCCAATGTTTCATGTGTTTTGCTTAACGGTGGCACTAAACGCCCCGTTAATGAATGGGGGAACAGTGATCATTTTGCCGAAATTTTCCCCCCAGGAAGTATTTCGACTAACAAAAGAATATGATGCAACAGTATTTGCCGGTGTACCTACCATGTATAATTATTTATTACAGGGCGGAAAAGAGAATACAGATATTTTTGCGGACATGCGTTTATTTATTTCCGGTGGTGCCTCCATGCCGGTTTCATTATTAAAAGATTTTGAACAGACATTTGATGTTCAGATTCAGGAAGGTTACGGGCTGTCTGAAGCTTCTCCGGTAACCTGTTTCAATCCGCTTGACCGGCCACGGAAACCAGGTTCTATTGGAAAAAGTATCGTTAATGTGGAGAACAAAGTCGTAGATGAATTCGGAGAAGAGGTCGAACCTGGTGAAGTCGGGGAATTAATTGTCCGCGGGCCAAATGTTATGCTCGGTTATTATAAATTGCCGGAAGAAACTGCAATGACTTTAAAGGATGAATGGCTGTACACAGGTGATATGGCACGTATGGACGATGAAGAATATTTCTACATCGTGGACAGAAAAAAAGACTTGATACTTGTTGGCGGTTACAACGTCTATCCAAGGGAAGTGGAAGAAGTACTATATTCTCACCCAAATGTCTCTGAGGTAGCAGTTATAGGTTTACCCCATGAAGAAAGCGGGGAGATTGTCGTAAGCTTTATTGTTGCAAATGATCCCCAATTGACGGAAGAAAATTTAATAAACTATTGTAAAGAACAGCTGGTAAACTATAAGGTGCCTTCAAAAATAGAATTTCTTGAAGAGTTGCCAAAAAATACAACCGGAAAAATACTCAGGAAAAACCTTAGAGATAAAGTATCAAATTAGCTAATTTAACATATATTACCTTTGAACATATTTTGGGGGACGATGCTCCCCGTTTTTTTATTTTAGAAAGCAATAAAGAAACCTCTTTAACCAAATTTGCTCCATATCTTTTATTTTTCCTGATTCAGTATGAGTGAATCGAGTTTCATCATTAGGCTAACAAGTTCAAAAGGGTATGATTTTTTGATTAATCAGCTATACTATGAAAAAGGAGTGTGTCTAAATGGAACAGAAAAAAGATAATCCGGAATTAGCTGTATTCACTTTATTGAACCCTGACTTTTCTGTTGGAGACAAACAAATAGAAGGGGGAAAGGATAAGAAGCAAAGTGATCCCCCCGGAAATGAAGTACCAAACATTTCTTGACTTCTTAAAATATGGTCAAAATTAATATTTTCGATGTTAATCAAAATACACCTTCAGACTGCAAATCACAAATAAGTGATGTAGAATTCGAAAATTATCCTCCAGAATACGGGGTAAGAGATTCGTTGGTCTCACTGCCACAAAACAATGGATTTATGGAAAACGATGTGTTCAGGATGGATTTTATGCCAAGGCAATTTCCTCCTGGAGCCCTCGGTTCAGTTCCCTAATAGTCAAAAAACACGGTACTTTGTGTTTTATAGCAAAGAATTTGTTCAACTCAAGATTTGCTGTTCTTGGTTTTACTTTTTAAACGTTCATCTCCTTTTAACTAAAGAGAATGTTCGCTGATTTCCTAAAATATGAAAATAATACAGGAAAATTCAATGAATTTCAATTTTCTACTTTCTTTTCATCAGAAATTTTGGTAAATTAGTAGATAGCTACTTTCTTTTCATTGTTTCAATGAAAGGGATGGTTAAATGTTTTACGATTTTTATGATACAACTCCGGAAGTGACTCCTACAACGATGGCTATCATTAAGCACCAGGATAAAAAAGGAAATATAGTCTCACAAGTATTTGAGGAGGAGACAAATTATATTGTTAATCGCCCTCCAACGAAGGTTATTGAGCAAGCCTGCAAATTTTTTGGTTCGAGTCTCAAAGGCAGACAGGAAGGAACCAGGGATGTCAGCAAGATCAATTATAAAACACCTATTGCCATTGATCCCTTGAGCGGTATGTATTTCTTTCCAACTACATCCCCGACAAACACCTCATGCTCATGGATTGCTCATTCTCATATCGAACATGTAAATAAAGCTGGAAAAGACACAGAAATTATTTTCAAAAATACCCAACGCGTGTTGTTGCCGGTTTCTTATGGTTCGATTCAAAATCAAATACAAAGGACGGCGCAATTCCGCTATATTCTGGATCACCGGATCAATTATTTGAAGAAACATACTGCCGGGATGGTAGCAGAGCATTATGCATAAGTTCGTGCAAAATAATTTCCACTTTTTTTTGTATTGCCGGATTAAAAAAAATCCGTTTTTCTTCATTCCCATTACAGACGAATAAATAGGTGGAAAAAGAATCATTTTTATGCACCCTTACAACATGTATGCTTTTTTTCTTCATGATTTTTCTTAACTGTTTCCTTTCCCCTGCAGCTATCAGACGCATACTTTTCAATAACTGTTGATAAGGTTCTTTAATTTTGAATGGACCTGATTCCACATGCTTCAAGTCCTGCTCAATAACGACCATTGCCATGGATAAAAAAAGAAAATGAAGCGCAACTTTTGATTCATCATGTTGAAGATAACGCATACGTAATTCCCTCCAACTAAGAACGAACGTTCTGTTTTCCTTAATTATATGCAAAAACAACAGAAAAATTCAAATTAAAAATATAAAAACAATGAAAATTAAGTAGCTATTCTGTTGGTTTTACTAGGCATATAAGGCAGTTTGGATTAAAATAAAAATAACTGGATTTGCAATTGATCTAAAAGAGTCATTAATGGAGTATGGAGAAATTTCATCGGTAAAAAACTATTTAACTTCATTGATACCGGCTCTACATAATAAGGAGTTATAGCAGCATGTATGTAATGAATATCCAACTTTCTGATTGGAGAACCATGTTTGATGATAACAACTTCTATGAATACATTATGGAATTGTTGAACTCCTATGAAGCGCTAGGTCCATTGCCCGGATTTTTATTGCCGTTTATTGAGGCATTTCTGCCGTTTCTGCCATTGTTTGTTTTTGTAATTGCGAACGCTGCTGCATATGGTTTGCTGGAGGGATTTCTGTTATCTTGGGCAGGTGCATCAACCGGCGCTTTTCTGGTGTTCTTAATTATTCGTTGGCTGGGGGATAAGCCCATATTTAAGAAAATACGGCAAAATAAGCAGGTTAAAAGGATCACATCCTGGTTAGAACGCCATGGATTCGGTCCGCTGTTTTTGCTTCTCTGCTTTCCATTTTCTCCATCTGCTGTAATTAATGTTGTTGCAGGGCTATCCAAAATAAGTATGCAGCAATTTGCCCTTGCTGTTGTTTTAGGTAAAGCGGTAATGATTTTTTCTATTTCTTACATTGGCTCAAGTATTATGGAATTTGCACAGCACCCTACTCGAACCATTGTCGTTGGTTTATGTATTTTATTATTCTGGGTGGTCGGCAAATATGTAGAGAAAAAATTGGAGAAAAAATCATCAATAAGGCATGAAACCAAGCCTTAAAAGGATTAAAACGCTAATAAAAAGGGTAGAATGGTATCTGGAGGAAGATACTCATGAAAAAAATAAACTATCCTAGATTGCTTATAGTAATAAGTATTGGGCTGATTTTAGCTTTTACACTAAGAAGCGTTATATTTGCAAATTACTCAGTTGTGGGAGAATCAATGCAGCCTACTTTGAATGATGGAAATATGTTAATTGTGAATAAAGTACTTTACAACCTGCAGGAAGCAGACAGATTTGATGTGGTCGTCTTTCATGCAAATGACCAGGAAGACTATGTGAAACGCGTTATTGGGACACCGGGAGACGAAATAGAGTATAAGGACGATCAATTATATGTAAACGGTGAATATGTAGAGGAGGAATTTTTGGAATCATATAAAAGGGTCAGCAGTTCTGAGCCCTTTACAGATGATTTTACATTAAAAGAGCTGACAGGTGAGACTAAAGTGCCTGAAGGAAAATTATTCGTACTTGGAGATAACCGGCAGGATAGTCTGGACAGCAGATCATTTGGTTTTATTGACCGGCAAGTTCTTGTAGGAAAAGTCGGCATGACCTACTGGCCGCTCCCTCAGGCAAGTCTTACACTGGGTAAATAGCTGGGGAGAAGCTTCCATCTTTGGTAAAATAGAAGGTGGAAGCTTTTTTAAATGAAGATAAAAGTTTATCATTATATCTATAATGAGATTGAACAACAGGTGTAGCCCACGTCCAGCTCCAAAACCCATCAACCAGCAGATCTTTACGGTGGGACGAGCATTCAGCGCAGTCCCAGAGAACTTGGTGGGACGAGTACAGTTTATACGTTGAAAAACGGGAGCTTACACCTTTGTTCTGATTGGAGGAGTCAGTATGGGAGTCCGATTTCTGTTTGGCAGAGCCGGCACCGGAAAAAGCGGAAGGACATTGGATGAGATAAAAGAAAAGTTGCTTGAGAACCCGCAAGGTCCTGCCATTTTTTATATTGTACCGGATCAAATGACATTTCAGCAGGAGTATACATTATTTCGTGATGAACAGATTACCGGGAGCATTCGTGCACAGGTAGTCAGCTTTTCACGACTGGCCTGGCGTGTGCTGCAGGAAACAGGCGGAGCTACAAGGCAATTTATCAGCTCTGTCGGAACACAGATGATGCTCAGGAAAATTATTGAAGAGAAAACCGGTGAATGGCTTACGTTTGGAAAGGCAAAGGAGAAACAGGGTTTTTTACAGCAGCTGGAGAACATTATTACTGAATTTAAACGTTATAATGTGACACCGGAACTGCTTTA
>Ga0079225_10002658_pt1 | contig 10336 bp, 8 predicted proteins | sample Poulit2012_FD_76344 | JGI IMG/M metagenome (GOLD analysis project Ga0079225, IMG submission 76344) | Agricultural soil microbial communities from Georgia to study Nitrogen management - Poultry litter 2012 | ecosystem: Environmental > Terrestrial > Soil > Agricultural land | place: USA: Georgia...
AAAATGACGATGTCGATGACCCACCAGATCGTGAAGCCACCGAGTGTGAGGAGCTTGATCAGCCCGGCAAGCACGTTGCCTGTGTAGAAGCGGTCGATTCCCAAAAATCCCAGGAAGATCGCGAGCACGAGGGCCACGGCGGGGTTGTAGCGACGTTTGGGAGACATCAGTATTCCTTTCTCGGTGCACGCTCGATGAGCGGACTGGGATCACATTCGCGGATCCGCTGGGTCGAGCACCGGCACCAGCGAGTGCGGTGCACCGATCACACATCGAAGACGCCCTGGGACCTTCTCTCATCGTGTCATCGGGGGCCGACAGTCGGGCCCTAGATCTCAGGAATCGAGGCTGTGAGCGCCGCTCACTGCCCTATCGTGAGTCACGACCACTCCTGAGCGACTGCTTGACCTTCACTCCCGATCGATCGGTGAAGACGCTCTGATGCAGAAGCCGTTCTCATGGCGAGCGGGTTCCTGGTCCAGGCCTCGCGGCCCCAGAACAACTTCGCCGTGATGGCTGCTCCTACGACCCCAAACGCATACTTTCCGTATTTCTCGCTTCAATGATCTGGGGCTACGGGATGGTCGGCTACGGTCCCGGCCGCACGCGGTGTGCGCTGAACCATGGTAATGACGACGCCGAGTACTCCGCCCTCGCACAACTGGTCGAGGTCGCCGAGGTAGCACAGTTCGGCACGTAGTTCTCTACTTCTTCACCAAGGCTTCCCAGGAAATCGCGACGGCTCCGGTCTTGGACAGTGTGGTCGCCGGCTGGATCTGACGGAACGCTCCGGAGTCGGCGACTCAGAATCACCTCATGGAACACAGACAGTTATCGGCGCTATGCGAGCGCACTGGAGAGGTGGGCAGAGAAGCTACCGCGTGCCGCGAGTGGCCCCCAGCCCGAGGCCGATGGCGTCGGGCTGGTCGCGCAGCTGCGCCAGTGGTTCGCGAAAAACCCGCTGGCGGAGCAGCCCGATGAGGCCTAGGAGCGATTCTGCCGTTTGGTTAGGACGCCCGCTCGTGGCCACGGTCGGGCCGCGGCGGGCGCAGGTCGATCCGCGGCCAGTCGATGTCCTCCCCCATCAGTTTGATCAGGTCGTCCTGCCTGGGCTGGCCCATCACGGCGCGGTAGGCCCCCAGGGTGCGCTGCAGGCGTCGGTACTGGCGTGACTCTCGGCTGAGCGGCATCGCCGGTACGTACCGCTCGATGGCGGCGGGACCCTCGTAGAGCCAGAACGGGCTCATGCCATCGCTGTTGTCGCGCTCGTCGGCCTCGGTGGCCTCGAAGATCGCAGCCCATGGATCCTGGTGGCCTGCGGCGAGCGCGGCCTGGCCGTGCCGGTGGGCGACGTTCTTCCGGATCGCGTGACCTTTGTAGCGGTGCACACGTCCTTCACGCTGTTCCAGATCGACTGGGTTCCCGGGCAGGTTCCAGTGCACGACCGCGTGGCTATAGGTGTGGAAGTCCAAACCCTCCTGACCCACCGAGGTGCTCGCGAGCACGAAGGGCCAGAACGGCGAGTTGAAGCTGTCCCGCACGCTGGTCTCGCGGCTATCAGCCTGGTCGGAGCTCTGGGTGCGTCCGAACCGTGCGGCGATGTGCGAGTTGAGGCGGTGCACCTGGACGTGGATCGCGGTGTCGAGGGGGCTGAATTCATGGAACTCGTTCGCGGCGGTGCGGATGCCGGCGGTAGCGCGGATCCGGGCGGCGAGCGTCTCGGCTCCGTCGTCGGGTTCATCGGTGTGAAGCCCCAGGGAGTCGACGAGGGTGTGCACGTACTCGTCGAGAGTCGCCTGCAGGTTGCCGTCGAGGCAGTATCGGAGGATTCGCTGCCAGTAGCCGTCGGTGTCATCGAAGATCTCATGGGTGGCCGCTCGTATGGCCGATCTGATCTCGGGCCGGTTGAACAGGGTACGCAGACCTTCTGCCACGCCGAGGGCGGCACGGCGCACTCGGACGCGGTCAAAGGAGTCTGCGCCGCCGGTTGCTCTGCCCAGCGCCCGCAACGCGCACACCCCGGGGCCGGCTATCGCGATCTTCGCAAGTACGTGTGCGAGGTCGTCGGGCGGTGTCCCGAGCGTCGCCAGTTCAGGGTCGAGGGCGAAGTCGACGTGCTCCCTGTAACGGGAGGTGGCCTCCTTGCCGTCCCCTTTCTCATCGATGACGCCTCGCAGTCCCGGATCCTTGAGGTCCAGTGCCTGGTCCAGGAGAAAGGGCGCCACGCCGTACCAGCCGAAGGTCTGGCCGTCCTTCTCGCCGGTGGGCAGGTCGAGTTCATCCAGCTTTTCCTCGATCCGGGCTTCCACGATCTCCACGAGACGGTCGCGGTCCATCGGCAGCCTCTCCCCCAATTCGCGGGCGATCTCCAGCGGATCACCGATCCGCGCGAGCACGGCGGAGGGGTGCAGCAGCGCGAGGTGGGGAAGATTCTGGAGCTTTCCGTCTGTGACCGCGAAGTCCAATGGCCTGGTGGAGCGAGTGGAATCGTACCGGGTCGGTGAGTCGTCCGTCTGCCGGGGAGCGAACTCGCTGAGCCGACGGTCGACCTCGTAGCTGAACAGCGCGGCGATCGCCTTGGGCACCACGCCCCACGCGGAGAAGACGAGGCGTTTGGTGTAGGTGCGGGCGCCCTCGGTGGCGAAGGGTCCCTCGGGCTTGAGGTAGGGCAGTGAAGGCGGGAGCCAGGCGAGCTTCCAGATCCCGCGGTCCATCGCGGCATCGGTCATGGCACGGAGCTTGGGGTTGCCCGCGTCGGTCAGACGGAACTCGCGAATGTCCCTCCACGACAGCAGCCCTCGTCGGTGGACGCGGAGGAGCGCGGCAAGCTTGCCATCCTGGTCCTTCGCCTTCTCCATGACGCGATGGTGGGCGAGGTAGGCAGAGGGGTCCATCAGGTTCACCGGGTACGGGCTCGAGCGCCAGTACTCGAACATGTCCAGGCCGTGGGCGTGCCGGCCGATGCGATCGTTGGCCGTCCAGACCTCGAGGTCATGGCGGTGCAATTCGAGTGGTGATATCGCCATCTCCTGGAGCATCCCGTCGCGCACGGTGGTGGCACCGAGCCGTTCCGTGCGGGACATGACGCGCTGGAGTTCGGTGGTGGCGAGGCGGGTCGCCTCCTGGGCGGTCCGGCGGCCTTCCTCGGTGCCGCGCAGCATGCCACGTCGCACGTCGGCGAGGTGCTGGGCGACGCGGCCGGCGCGCTCCGGTCCGGCGAGGAATCCGATGGTGTCGTGGAAGTCCCGGTAGTGATCCTCCTCGTCGAGCTCGTCGGAAGGGTGAACATCTTGTAGGGGGTGGCGGAGAGGACCAGGGACTTGGCGCCCTCGTTGGTGATGATCTTCTGGGCGAGGCGCTGGGCGTCGCTGTGGTCGGGACTCTCACCACTGCGGGCCCCGGGGAAGAGGTCCTTGAACCGCTGGAACTCATCAAGGATGACGAGGTCCGGTGCCAGCCGAGAGACGGCCGTGTGGGCCATGGTCATCCGCAGCTCACCGATCATGGCGGTGCGACGGCGGTTCGCCTCGTCGGTGAGCCAGTCGCCGCTGAGCGGGTCGCCGTCCAGCCAGAGGTTGATCTCGCCGAGGAGGTCCTCGAGCAGGGTGCCGCCGAAGGGCCCGGGGTCGGTGCGCAGGTGGTGCTCGAGGTCGGCGATCAGGTCGTCATCGAGGGCGGGCTTGCTCCCGTCCCATTCCAAGCGACTGGCGAAGCGGTCGTAACGTACGCCGTCGCGGAAGTATTCGATGACAGGTTCCTGCATCAGCCAGCGCCGGTCGACGATATGGCTCAGCATCCAGTGCAGCAGCGCACGCTCTTCCACCCGCCCGGTCGCGTTTCCTAGGCGCAGCGAGGTCCCGGGGGTGAAGGCTACGAGGTTCACGCCCTCGGCGGCAGAAGGGCCCATCGTCTGCGGGAGCATGGTGATGCGGTCTGCGTTCTGCTGCGCCTGTCCGCCGGTGAGCTCCCGCAGACGTTCGAGGTTCTGGCGCGCGATCTGGTTGTTGGAGCAGATGTAGACGATAGTGACCGACGGCTTGCGTTTCGACAGGGTGTCGATCGCGCGGGCGGCCACGCCCTTGGCGATGAGGGTCTTGCCCAGGCCCACTTCGTCGGCGACCAGAAATCGGTCCACCGCGTCGTCGTCGGCCCACAGGCGCCGGAAGGCGTGCTCGACCGTGGCGCGCTGGAAGGGCTTGAGCCCCGCGAGCAGGCCCTCGACGTCGATAAGCGGCACCTGGGTATCAGGAGCTTCCTGAGCGTTCATGATTTCCTCCCGCGCAGCGAGAACTCCAGGACCACGTCCCACATCTGTCGAAACTCCGGGGGTATCAGTGCCTCGGAATTCGGCAGTTCGAGGACCTCCTCGACCTGTTCGGAGACCGAGGCGAGGCGGTCGATGTCGGTGCCGGCCGCGCGCACCAGCGGTTCGAACAGCACGATCGGCTGGGCCTGCTGGGGGCGCGAGCTACCGGTGCCGTCGATGGTCATCTCCATCGCTTCATCGGTGACGTCCTGAGTGTCGGTGGCGTGGGTGGGGTCGTCGAAGCCGAGGAGCAGGGCGAGATAGCGCAGGACCCGGTCACGGCTGTTGAGCAAAGTGGCCAGGGCACGCTGCTGGCGATCCAGGGGGTCGCCGATGATCGGCACCTTGAGCAGGCAGCGCCGGGTTGCGCGTGCCGGGCCGGTGCCGCCAGTGGTCTCGACGGCGACGAAGGGGGTGATGTTCTCGATCGCGAGGTCCCAGAGCGTGGTCTCCCCCAGCGGCCGACGCTGGGCGGGGACGGAGGGCAGCCAGATCGTCGTCTTGCCCTCGGCCACTTCGGGGAGTGCGAGCGTCAGGCGAGCGGAGACAGTGTCCTCGCCCTGCGGGACGACGTCCAGGCGCGGCCTGGGAGTGGAGCGTGCCAGCGCGCGGTGGAACTCTTCGAGGCGGTAGCCGGTAGCGATCGCTGGATCGTCGGCGGGGTCGTTCGCGGGGGTGTAGGGCTCCATGATGGTGCGCAGTCCCATGTCCTCTCCGTCGCGACCGAGCACGGCCTCGACGCCGCAGGTCCGCGTGGGTCCGGTGAGGATGGCATTGAATTCGACGTTGCGGTGCCAAGCGGCATGGGTGAGGTTGGCGCTGCCGGTGACGACGCTGGACTGCCCGCCCGGATGGTCGAGGACGACGGTCTTGGCGTGCAGGCCGGTGAGCTCGACGTGCTGGACGGTGGGGCTGTCGTCGGCGGGGACGACGCCGAGTTCGCTCCCCACGGCGTCGCTCTCGCTGTGCTCCTCGTCGTAGTCGGCAGCGGCGTCGAGGACGTGGACGTCCCAGTCGGCGGTGGCCGCGGCACCGAGCTGGTCGGCGGAGTCGGCGCGAGTGAGCAGGGTGGCATCAGCCGTTCCAGCACGGAGCCTGGCCAGGGTCCCGGCGTTGAGGAAGGGGCTGATGGCGAGGGTCTTCTTCGCACGTGACGGCAACGGCCAGGGGCTGTCGGCATCGAGGCCGAGCGGAAGCAGGGCACCCCCGGTGAACGGCTGGGGCGCCTCGAGGCGCACGTACCGCAGAGTGGCGGCGAGGTCGAGAATCGAGTCGCGGCGCTCCTCGGTCATGGGTCCAGGATCATCCCGGCCAGTGCCGCGATGGTATCTGCTGCGGGGCCGGCGTCGATGGTGCCGTGCCGGCACTCCTCGAGGATGAGGGCGGTGTCCCAGGAGCTGTCGAGTGTGAGGTTGCGGCTGGTGACGACGACGCGGTGGAATTGGGAGTCATCGACACTGCTTCGATATCGGACGGCCCAGAGCTTGGGGTGGAACAGTGCGTGCTCTCGCGGAGGCTCGACCTGGTGGATGGAGCCTTCGAGGAAGGTGTGGATGCGGCTGTGAGTGGCCGGTACATGGATGCCGGCGGCCTGGCAGAACACGGTGGTGCGGCCCATGTAGCGCTGGACGGCGTCAAGCAGTTGGGCGGGGTCGCGGCGGGTCATGTCGGTGCTGTCCTGGACTCCAGACAGCGCGAACGTCATCGGGGCGACGAGCATCGCGGTGAGGTTCAACGAGTAGGTGGTTGTCACGGCGACATCGACGTCATGGCCGAGCGGTGGCCGCAGTGCGTCGGTGAGCAAAGTGGTGGTGTCGGGCTTCAGCATCAGTGGCGGTCTGCTCCGTCGTAGAGGTCCTGCAAGAGCGTGGTGACGTTGGCCCAGCGGAAGTACATGCGGGCGGTGCCGGAGGCGCCGCTCCAGGCGTTGAGCGCTTTGATGTTGCCTGGCCGGAGTCTGGCTCGGCCCATCTTGACCCTGCGCTCCCGCTCGGCGACGAGGCGGCGGGCGCTCAGCGCATCAGCCACCTCGTGGGGCCTGCGGGCTTCGTCGAACCACGTCTCGAGGAACGTCCGCGTCCGGTGGGTGAAGTTACGACGGCGGGCGGCCATGAGCTGGCCGAGTCTCATCAGATCGGGGGCATCGAAGGGTTGCGCCAGCGACGCCTCGCCGGCCCATTCCTGGAGGCGCTGGCGGTAGTGCTCGACACGGTCGTCGCGAAAGCGGTCGGTGTCACCGGCGGTCGCCTCGGCCAGCAGCAGGTTGTACAGCAGGTTCGCGCCATGAACGAAGAGGCTGAAGCGCTCGGCCAGATCCAGCGTCGCGAGGAGTTCGTGATCTGCTGCCGGGTCCAGGAGGTCGGTGACGTCGTGGCTCCAGGGCGCGATCGGGGCGGTGTCGGCGGTGGTCCAGCTCGGTGGGCGCTGGTGGACCAGGCGGGCGAGCAAGGTGTCGGGATTGTTCCGGGTGATGGTCTCGCTCAGGTAGTCGACCTCACCCGGGGTGAGGGTGAAGGTGGCGCTCTTCCGCAGCCCCTGCGGGGCGTCAGGGAGGTTCAGGTCGAGCCCGTCGGGCACGTGCTCCGGGCCGGTGCCGTCATCCTCGGCGCGTGGGGCTCGGGCAGCGAGGTCCCGCTTCAGCGCGATGCGCCGGAAGTAGTCGCTGGGGCTGAGTCCGGGCTCGATGATCCCCCACTGGCTCAGAGCTCCCCCGTACACCACCGAAGGCACCCGCTGGAGGCTCTTGCCTGCCCGCCGCCCGATGATGCCGAACTGGCCGTCCTCGGTGCCCCGCTCCAGGGAGGAGATGAAGTCACGTTCGAGGTCATGGAACCTCATCGCCATCTCGTCCTTCTCGCCCCGCCTGGCGGCCTCCTGCATCAGCCAAGGGATGAACAGGACGTAGCGCAACCGCGTGTGCAGGGTCGAGGTACCGGGGAAGAGGGTGTCGGAGAAGGCGTCACGGATGCCGCCGACGCCGAGGTCGTCGATGGTGGTCTCGTCGCGGAACTGATCGACCGCTTCCATCATCCGGCGGCGCTGCTCAGCATCGACGGCGAGCCAGGCGAAGGTGGAGGGCATGGGTCCATGGTGCACGGTCAAGACACATGGGGCGTAGCCTCGGGCTTTCATCGTTGAGGTGTCCGAGGGGTGGTCGTGGACATGGAAAGGTGCCCCTGACCTGGAAGAATAGGGCTTGCTTAGGGTCCAATTCTCCAAGGTCGAAGGAGCACCTTCAGGGTGAACACTACCGGGCGGCGGCGTGGCAGATGTACCAGCGTCTGTCGGAGCCGCGACGGCAACGAGCCGCGGCACGGGCCGCGCGGAAGGAGCGACGTCGAGCCGAGGAGGCGGAGCGGCGCATTCGCCTCGAAGACTCCAAGCGCACCGGCGAAGAGCAGGAGATCCACAAGGCCCAGCTGAGACAGGCGCGGGCGTACAACTCGCAGTTCTGGTTCTGACCGTCCCGACCTTCCGGAGCATCTTCACCCGCAGAGCGTCTCACGACTCTGTCCGCCGCCGTCGGCCGACGGCGTTCATCACCCACACAGAGGAGTTCATTCCATGGTTCAGCTCATGACCAGTGACCAGATGATCGCCATCGCCGACGGAGTCGGTATCTACCTCGCGGACACGCCGCTCGAGACCGCGAACCTGTACACGTGGACCGACCCTGACCGGCGCGTCCTCTACATGGGCAAGGCGACCTCGAGGAAGCGGCACGACGACGAGATGCGCTGGAAGACGGACCTCGACCACACCAGCCAGATCGTCAGCGGGTTCGTGGCTCTGCTGGTCGAGAACGATGCGGAGCGACGGACGCTGCGCTACGACCCGGCCACGTTCGACCCCGCCCCGCTGGTGCGGCACGCGGAGGCGGAGGGGTGGCAGGGGGCGGCCATCGACCGAGTGCTCGATCGCTGCCGCCGTGAGGACGGTGCCCCGACCGTCGAGGAGGTCGAGGAGATCCTCGTGCGCCTGCATGTCCGCACCGGCAGGCTGATCGGGAACTCTCAGTTCGCCTCCCAGTGGGAGACTCCGATCGGCTCGTTCACCGACACGGTCGCCGTTCTCGCCGCCGATGCCGCCCGATCGAACGGCATCCTGCCGGCCCGTACCACCGTGGCCACGGAAGGCGTCGACGCCATCGAGACGGACGGCACCCACGAGTCCCCACAGGCGCGGTAAGGATCCGGCACCCGAGGTAGAACGAGTGCAGCGCCGGCCCCTTCGGTCCCACCGCCCTGCCTCTGGGAGACGACGGCGGGGCCGAGCACGAGGCGCGCACGCACCGTCGGCTGTCGATCGGACGGCTTGACGACACTCGGGGCGTCAGAGCTCATCACGAGACATCGCCGGGCATCTGTGATGCCGGCAGCGCCCTCAGCTCATCCTCGGACAGCCGCCGCGAGGCGTCCGCCCGGTCACCCCGGAACGGGACGCCATCAGCTTCGAGCGCCTGCTGCTGGGTCCGCTGATCGTCGCCGTCGATCCACCGGAAACCGGCGCGTGCACGGCCACTCGAGTCGAGCACTCGGTAGGCGTTGACGCAGTCCGCGCACGAGGTGACGTGCCCGCCGAGCGGCTGGGGCGCTGTCCCGACCACGCCGGCCAGGTCCCCATAGGTCGTCCATCGGCCTGCCGGCATGGCGTCGAGGATCGCGTGGAGCCCACTCCAGTCGAATCCGGCCTGTCCCGTCTCTCCTGCCACCTCGGTCAGGGACTGGCCCTCCGGGGTGAACCACCATGACGGGCCGCGGAGGCTGCGCTCGATTCCAGCAGCCTCACGCAAGGCCGTCTGGGCGATGGACGAGGGCCGGTAGTCCTGACCGTCGTACTGCCAACGCAACGGGCGGCGGGCGTCGTTCGACCAAGTCGCACGGCCGCGACGCGGGTCCTCAGCGATCCACTCCTTGATCGACTCCTGCGATTCCGCGTCGATCTGGACCGGCTGCATCGTGAGGACGGTGCCATCGGGGATCGTCCTTGCCCGCGCAAGTCGGACCACGGTGGACCTCTCCCGTCTGCCACGACGTCGCGTCTGAGTGGCGGCGGCCTCGGCCCGCTGCGGGGAGATGGTGAAGTCCTCCACGTCGGGAACGGGGAAGAGCTGGGAGACGGTCATGATGACCTTCTCGTCGCCGGTGCGGTACGCCTGGACGCGTTGCAGCGTGATGTCGAGGCCCATCTCGGAGAGCCAGACGGCGGTCGCGCTCGTCGACGGCATGAAAGCGCCGGCGACCAGGACTATCCGAGGCTGTCTCAGCTGTTCAGGGTCGAGCTCGCCGACGTGCTCCTGGAGCGCGGTGCGGGCTTCGTCCTCGGAGACGGCATGCTCACCACGGCTGCTGAGGAAGCGGGCGTGATAGGTCACCAGGTCGGGCTCGGTGAAGCGGGAGGCCATCGCGGCGTACTTGATCGCCTGCATCTCCACGGTATCGGGGGCCTTGTCGCGCTTGAGCTCCGCGAGCACCAGGCGACCGTCGGAGTCGAGGCCGAGCACGTCGAGTCGGTCCCGTTGCCGATCACCATGAGAGTCCTGCCAACGGTCGAACTCGAAGGCGACCACGATGACGTCCGGCCCCAGGATCTCCGGCCGGGCGAGGACCCACTCCTGCAGATCCTCGCGCTCACGCAGCCCGGCGTCAGCCAGGCTGACGGTCGGAAGCGGCACCGCGGTCCCGTCCTCGATGCTGTAGACACGCTCACCGCTCATGGTTCATCGTTCCTCTTCCGGGGTGTTCCCACGAAGGCTCGGGGTGAGGGAGCGCTTCTCGCGCAGCAGCGGACTCGCCTCCCCACTCCACGACACCGCCAGCTGATCCCTCGCCCGTGACGCTCCGACGTACAGCAGCGACCTCTCCCGCAGCTCCAGCGCCTCTCGTGACTGCTCGTCGTAGGCCTGGCCGGCGCGCGGTGTGAACACCGACTTCGCGTTGACGCCGAACAGCAGCACGCGGGAGAACTCCATGCCCTTGGCGCGGTGGAAGGTCATGGCCAGCGGCGTGCTGTGCCGGTAAGCGATGTTGC
>Ga0079225_10002659_pt1 | contig 10336 bp, 8 predicted proteins | sample Poulit2012_FD_76344 | JGI IMG/M metagenome (GOLD analysis project Ga0079225, IMG submission 76344) | Agricultural soil microbial communities from Georgia to study Nitrogen management - Poultry litter 2012 | ecosystem: Environmental > Terrestrial > Soil > Agricultural land | place: USA: Georgia...
CGGTGTAATCTATTTCCACCCAAATCGACTCCGAGCACTGGACCAAACGCATCAGCTCTGCCTGAATGGCAGCCCAATCCCCTTCAAGGCGTTGCAGAATTTGAAAAACTGGAATGGGTATCAAGCTAATTTGTGGCGGGGCCCCGGCGGTGGTTAGCTCGATGCAACAGACGCTTTTCTGTTGACTAGCCTCGCCAAACCCCATCGGCAGTGGCGAGCCACTATAACGCACCACTTCTCGTGCACCCACTTTCTGCGGTACATGCAAATGACCCAAAGCCACATAATCATAAAGCTCATCAAACAGCTGAACGGGTATATGCCCCAGCCCCCCGACAATCAGATCGCGCACCCCGTCATCCGCCAATACCTGCCCGCCCGCCGTAAACAAATGCCCCATCGCAATGACTGGCACTGTTGGCGCCTCTTGTTGCAAGCGTTGCGCTTGGGCGGCCACTGCCTGGTAATACTGCTGCACCCCTTGCACATAGTGACGCGCCTTGACCTCGATGCTTTCACCCGGCTGCACCTGACGGACATCGCGTTCGCGCAAATAAGGCACGGCGCAAACAATCAGCTCGAGCGTACCCTGCGCGTCATATAAAGGCAGCACGGCCTCTTCTGGGGGAGGGGCTTGCCCCACCACATGAACATCAAGTGCCTGTAACAACCCCTGGGGAGCATTCAGAAAGGAAGCTGAATCATGATTGCCCCCAATGATCACCACATGACGGCAATCCGTTTGCACCACTGCCGAAAGAAATTGGTAATACAGCCCCTGTGCTTGATGGCTAGGGGTGGTGTTATCGAAAATATCCCCAGCTACCAGTAGCACCTCAATCGCTTCCTGACGAATGGTTTGCAGCAACCATTGCAAAAAGGCATTGAACTCGTCCTCGCGGCTGCGCCCGTACAGCAGGCGTCCCAAATGCCAATCTGATGTATGTAATAGTCGCATGAATGTTATCTCATGGCATAGGGCGCTCCAGGTGGAGCCGCCCCCAGCCAACAATTTGGGGTGCCTTGGGAGGCTTGGAAAACAAAAGCCCCACTGGGGGGGGCTTGTTGAACACACAGGCAGTAGGCGATTAACGCTTGGCCAGGTTGGCGTCCACCACGGTCAGCGCCGTCATGTTAATAATGCGCCGGACTGATGAGCTGGAAGTCAAAATGCTGGCTGGAGCGTTGGCGCCCAGCAAAAATGGCCCAATGGCCACATGCCCGCCACTTTCTGTCTTAAGCAGATTATAGGAAATGTTGGCAGCATCCACATTGGGGCAGATCAGCAAATTGGCCGCCCCAGACAATGTGGTTTGCGGCAAAATACGGCGGCGCAAGTCTTCATCGAGTGCACAGTCACCATGCATCTCGCCATCGATTTCCAGATCAGGCGCCATATCCCTAATTAGGGCCAGGGCCTCGCGCATTTTTTGCCCCGAACGGGCACTGTCTGAACCAAAATTGGAACGAGACAGCAAGGCAGCCTTGGGTTCGATGTTGAGCTGCTGCATGCGGCGCGCGGCAGCAACGGTAATCTCGGCTAGCTCGTAAGCGGTTGGGTTATCGTTGACATGAGTATCGGCCAAGGCAACAGTACGTTCGCCCAATAGCAAAATATTCATGGCCCCGTAGGTACGCACACCGGGCTCTTTGCCCAGCACCTCGTCGATAAAACGCAGGTGATTGCCGTAAGTACCGACGGTACCGCAAATTAGCCCATCGGCATCACCCAGATAAACCATCATGGCAGCAATCAGGGTGAACCGGCGGCGCATTTCTACCCGCGCTATTTCCTTGGTTACCCCGCTTCGGGCGCGTAGCTCCCAGTAGGCAGACCAATAACGGTTAAATCGCTCGTCATGCTCGGGGTTGGTCACCTCGACATCGACCCCAAGACGCAAACGCAGGCCGTAACGCTGGATACGTTGTTCGAGTACGCTGGGGCGCCCCACCAAGATGGGCTTGGCCAATTTTTCGTCTACCACCACTTGTACTGCACGCAAGACGCGTTCGTCCTCGCCTTCGGCAAACACGATGCGCGCCTTGCCCCCATCTTTGACCAACCCTTTGGCCAGCCCATAAATAGGACGCATAAAGGCGCCGGAGCGGTGCACAAACTGTCTGAGCTCGTATTCGTAGGCGTCAAAGTCCTTGATGGGACGTGTGGCCACCCCATCAGCGATAGCCGCCTTGGCCACCGCCGGGGCAATACGGGAAATCAGCCGGGAATCAAAGGGTTTGGGAATGATGTACTTGGGCCCAAAGCTGATATCCTCGAGCTCGTAGGCAATGGCAACGACCTCGTCCTGCTCTTCGCGGGCCAGCTGACAAATGGCATGCACGGCGGCTATTTCCATGCCCCGGGTAATGGAGGTTGCCCCGACATCCAGCGCCCCGCGGAAAATATAAGGGAAGCACAGGACATTATTTACCTGGTTGGGATAATCAGAGCGCCCGGTGGCAATCACCACATCATCGCGCACCGCTTGGGCAACCTCGGGCAATATTTCTGGCGTAGGATTAGCCAGCGCCAAAATCAGGGGTCGATCTGCCATGCGAGCCACCATTTCAGCGGTCAGCACCCCACCTGCCGACAAGCCCAAAAACACATCGGCATCATCGATGATATCGCTAAGGGTACGCGCATCGGTATCCTGCACAAAACGCGCTTTTACCTCGTCCATCAGAGCCGTACGCCCCTGGTACAACACCCCTTCGATGTCTGCCACCCAGATATTTTCACGAGGCAGGCCCAAATCGACCAGCAGGTTCAGACACGCCATTGCCGCCGCCCCGGCACCAGAGGTGACCAGCTTGACCTCGCTGAGCTCTTTGCCCACCACCGCAAGCCCGTTCAAAAAGGCAGCGGCGACACAAATGGCTGTACCGTGCTGATCATCATGGAAGACGGGAATATTCATGCGCTCGCGCAGCTTGCGCTCGACCTCGAAACATTCGGGTGCCTTGATGTCCTCGAGGTTGATCCCCCCAAAGGTAGGCTCAAGACCAGCAATGATATCTACCAGACGATCGGGTTCGGTCTCATTGATTTCAATGTCAAAAACATCAATGCCTGCAAAATTCTTGAATAATACGGCCTTGCCTTCCATCACAGGCTTAGAGGCCAGCGCACCAATATTGCCCAAACCCAGGACAGCTGTACCATTGGTGATGACCCCCACCAAATTTCCGCGCCCGGTATAACGAAAAGCATTGTGTGGATCAGCAACAATTTCTTCGCAAGCTGCTGCCACCCCGGGCGAATAGGCCAAAGCCAAATCGCGTTGGTTGGAAAGCTGTTTGGTTGGCGTTACAGAAAGCTTTCCTGGACGGCCCCGTTCGTGGTAAAGCAACGCAGCTTTGCGCAAATTTTCATCCATAATGTGTGTCACCCAGAGATAAGAGGATATTGGAATATTTTTTCTAAGACTTCATTCTAACTGCAGTCAGTTGTTTTGCGCATGTTGCACCACAACATAAGTAGTTAAGCTGCTGCGGCCGTAGTGTTCCACCAGGCACCAATGCCTAGCTGATAAAAAAACGGCCGCCGGGATCAAATAAACGCTGCACGGTGCCATCGAGCTCATCAGCCCAGACTTGCATCTGTGACTCTTGCTGCTCCTTAGGCTGGTGGCGCGCAGGCTTGCAATGGTCGGCATCCAGAATGACCCATTCAACCCAGCCCAAATGTTGGCGCTGCCCCAAAGCCAGATAGGCCAGGTTGATGTCCTCCTTGGCTGCCAGGGCATCAAGGCGAAACTGGGCTGGCCATTGCGGCGACTGCAAACAGTGCTGGGCCACCTCGGTCTCGAGCAACTGAAACAGCTCGGGAACCAGACGCCTTAGCGTTGGTGTGTTGAGGCTCATGGTGGAATCTTCGCTAAAAGGGCCCAGACAAGCCACTGAGCAATCTGCCAGCACCAAAGAGGCCATCTGCACCCCTGAGGCAACGAGTGGCTGCTGATGATGGTAGGCAGGATCTGAAAGCCAATCGATGAAACGAAGTTCTTGCGGCAGCGCGGCGAATTGATTCAACCCTGCAGCTACCAGCTCAGCCACCGTACAGCCTGGCTCAATATAATAGCGTTCTTGTTCACCAAGCTTGTCGCATCGTCTTAATGCCGAAGGATCCAGCCACAGCACCTGCTGACCGTCATCTTCGTCGTATTGATAGTCAGGATTCCAGAGCCCCAGATGAATGTCATAATGCTGTGCCAGCAAAAATGCCACATGCATGTTGCTGCTGTGTTGGGGCACGAAACGGGCTTGCCCTGCTGTTACAGGCAGGGGCTCCTCTTGATCGGGCTGCTCTATGGGTTGCACCTGCCCGGGCAGATCGACTTGCAATCGTTCAATAAAACGTACCCAGGGCGAGCTAACCGAGCTACGCCCCAATAAAAACGCGCGACGAGAATATGAAGTCATAATAGAATGAAGTCTTTGTCAAAGTTCGCCTTTGCGAAACAATAGCTTGAATAAACAAAATCCTGCTTGAATGAAAACATCGTTGCAGGTAGCCTTTGCTCAATGTACGCCTTAGCATTCATTTTTGAAATATTTTTTTAACCCGCAACCAATAATCATGCAACGTCTTGCCCAACGTACCCAGCACATTTTGCCCTTTCATGCCGTCGAGCTTTTAAAAGATGCCCAACGCCTTCAAAGCCAAGGCCATGACATCATTAGCCTGGGTATTGGTGAACCCGATTTTACCGCACCCGAGCCTGTCATCACAGCACTGAAAAAAGCGGTTGATGAGGGGCGCACCCAGTACACTTCCCCAGCCGGCACCCCTGAGCTCAAAGCAGCCCTCAGTGCCTATTATGCCCAGCAATTTCAGCTAAACATTGACCCCGAACGCTTTATCATCACGGCGGGCGCTTCGGCCGCCCTGGCCTTGGTCTGCCTAACCCTGATCAACCCGGGCGATGAAGTATTAATGCCCGATCCTTCCTACCCCGCCAATCAGAATTTCATCTTGAGCGCAGGCGGCCAACCCCGCCTCATTCCCACCTCGGCCGAACATCGTTTTCATCTAACCGCCGCGGATATAGAAGCGCATTGGACAGACCAGACACGTGGGGTCCTGATCGCCTCGCCCAGCAACCCCACCGGGGCCAGCATGTCGCCTTCGGCCCTGCACGATCTGATTGAAGCCGTGCGGGCACGCTCGGGCTTTATCATCATGGACGAGATCTACCTGGGCCTGTATTACGACGAGCCCCTGCAAAGCGCGTTGGCATTGGACGATGACATTATCATCATCAACAGTTTTTCAAAATATTTTCATATGACCGGTTGGCGTCTGGGCTGGACTATCCTGCCCCAAGCCTGGATCCCAGCTGCAGAAAAGCTGACAGCCAGCCTTGCCATCTGCGCCCCTGCCCTGTCGCAACATGCCGCATTAGCCTGTTTTGAAGCAGAAAGCCTGGCCATTTATGAACAACGCCGTCTTGCTTTCAAAGCCCGCCGCGACTACCTGCTGCCCGCCTTAAAAACATTGGGCTTTGAAATCCCAGTCACACCGGACGGGGCTTTTTATATTTATGCCGATTGTCGCCAATTCAGTACCGACAGTTACGAATTTTCTCAGGAGCTGCTCGAGCAGGCCCATATCGCTGTGGTTCCCGGGATAGACTTTGGCCCCCAGTTGGCGCGCCACATGATACGCATTTCATATGCCACCGAACTACCGCGCCTTAAAGAGGCCATCGCCCGCCTCGAACAATTCCTGGCTATCAAGGGTAAATGACGCAAGCAGGGAATCAAGGCAAGGGGAAGCAGCGCCAAGCGCGGCGCGGCATGGAAACACCATAGGCAAGACATAACCTCAAGGGGTGGGTGTTTTCTGCCGGGTTCGGGGGGTCTGTCGGGAGTTTTCTATCGGACTCGAGGGCTTCCTGTCGGCTTCGGAGGGGTTCCTGCCAGGTATTTCCGGCCGGGCTGTTTCCGAATGCTTGCTCTTGGCTGGTTATTCCCAAATAGCTGTGCTTGGAGGATTATTCCTGAATGGCTATGCCCGAGGCCAACGCGATGCGACTGCGTTCTGCTAATACGCGCTTGCCATAGCCACCGTCACTGGGGCCTGTGGCCCCCACATAACACGCTAAAGCACCGGCCAATGACCCGCGGCGCTGCAAGCAATCGGCTAAAATTTGTGTGCCAACTTGAATGTTGGCGTCAGGGCTGAATACAGCCAAAGTCCCTTCAGAAAAGGGTTCAAATTTTTCCTGGTGCACTTTGGTCATAATTTGCATGAGCCCCTGCGCCCCCACCCCGCTTTCAGCAAAAGGGTTATAGCTGGACTCGATGGCCATCACCGCCAAGATCAGCAGCGGGTCAAGTTTTTTGCTCTGCGCCTCACGATAAGCAATATCGATAAGGGCGCCCACCGCGGTATAAGCCACCTTGTATTTGCGCGCAATATAGCTTCGCAGGGCCTGATACTGGGCTTCGCTTACCCCGGCCAAACGCACGGTATTGGAAGCTACCTCTAATGATTGGGCGAACTCGCTATAGGCCGAAGTCTGATGGTCCAGGTCTTGTTGATCGGGGGAGTGCTCATCTAGCCCTTGCCCAATGGGTGCCTGCTGCCACGGTACCACCCCGCCCAGCATGGGATAAGCCCCTGAAAAATCCAGGCTGCTACCTTCACGGTCACCCATGGTTGTCTGGGCCTGCCCGGCCCAATCTGACTGAGGGCGTTCAGGGCCGGATAACCCTGGCACAGCCAAAAAACGCTGCGCCGTCCAGCTGGCTGGCCTGAACGTATCGATCACCGAAGCATAAATTTGTCGGGTCTGATCGCGCGTTGATGGCACCAAGAGCATCGACAGCAGTATCATCAAGGCCGCAATCCCGAAATAGGTGGCACAAAGGTGCAACAGCTCACCAAAATGATGCACCCCCCAACGCACCCAGCGAGACCGGTTTTGGAAACCTGCAGGCAGCATAAAAATCATTCCTCGAATACAATAAAGCCCATCATACCCAAAGCCATCTAACACAACCAGAGGTCAGACCCAGAGTGAAATATCGCGATCTCCGAGACTTTATCCAGCAGCTGGATGCCAAAGGGCAATTAGCCCGCATCAATGAGCCCGTTTCCACCCATCTAGAAATGACCGCCCTAAGCGATCGCGTTCTGCGCGCCGAGGGGCCCGCCCTGCTATTTGAACAAGCCACCCACCAGGGTCAGCCCAGCCCTTATCCCGTACTGGCCAATTTGTTTGGCACCCCCGAACGGGTGGCCTGGGGCATGGGCGCCGATAACACCCAGGCCCTGCGCGCCATCGGCGAGCTTTTGGCCGAATTACGCGAGCCCAAGGCCCCCCAGGGAATAAAGGATGCCGTCTCCAAAGTGATGATGCTGAAATCGGCACTATGGGACATGAGCCCCAAAACGGTCAAAAACCCGCCCTGCCAAGAGATTGTGCTTGAAGGCGACGAGGTTGACCTGAATCAGCTACCCATACAATTTTGCTGGCCCGGCGATATCGCCCCCTTATTGACCTGGGGGCTAACCATCACACGTGGACCCCATGCCAAACGACAGAATCTGGGCATTTATCGCCAACAACTACTGGGGCGCAACAAACTAATCATGCGCTGGCTGGCACACCGCGGTGGGGCGCTGGATTTTCGTGATCACGCCATGACACACCCGGGCACCCCTTTTCCCATCGCCGTCGCCCTGGGAGCCGACCCGGCAACTATCTTGGGGGCTGTTACCCCTATTCCCGATAGTTTATCCGAGTACCAATTTGCCGGCCTGTTACGCGGCAAACGCACCGAAGTGGCCAAAGCCAAAGGCAGCTCGCTGCAGGTACCTGCCTTTGCAGAAATTATTCTCGAAGGCCACATTCTGCCCGCCGATCACCCACAAGCAGCCCCCGTTACCGACCCCGAGCCGCCCGCCGATCTACCACCAGGGGCACAGATTCCGCTGCGCCCCAAAAGTGACTATGAGCTCGCCCTCGAGGGCCCCTACGGCGATCATACTGGCTACTACAACGAGCAAGAATGGTTTCCAGTATTCACAGTAGAACGCATTACCATGCGTCAAAACCCCATCTTTCATAGTACCTATACAGGCAAACCCCCGGACGAACCAGCCATCCTGGGCGTGGCGCTCAACGAGGTTTTTGTTCCTTTACTTCAAAAACAGCTGCCCGAGATTGTTGATTTTTACCTGCCCCCCGAAGGCTGCAGCTATCGCATGGCCGTCGTTTCCATCCGCAAACAATATGCCGGGCATGCCAAACGCGTCATGTTCGGCGTCTGGAGCATCTTGCGCCAATTCATGTACACCAAATTCATTGTCGTCGTCGATGATGATATCGATACCCGAGACTGGAAAGAAGTGATTTGGGCCATCACCACGCGCATGGACCCTGTTCGGGACACGACGCTGGTTGATCACACCCCCATCGATTACCTTGATTTTGCTTCTCCGGTCTCTGGGTTGGGTGGCAAAATGGGGCTGGACGCCACCAACAAGTGGCCCGGTGAAACACAGCGCGAATGGGGTCGTGTCATTACCATGGACCCTGATGTGGAACAGCGCATAGAACACTTGTTCCAACAACTGCGTTGGTAATGGATGCTGGTGGCAGGTAGTGGCTAGTGGTAGCTAGTGGTGGCCAATGGTGGCTGGTGATGATTGGCCGCCGCTGAGGCGGGCAAAATCTTTGGCGCTGCCACCGCCCCTGTCGCCCTGTCGTTTTGTTTGGCTTAGGGTCAGCGGCGTTGACGCCCCAGACGCCAACGTTTTGGGCGAGGGGCTTTATCAACCCGGTTGGGCTGAGCCGGCACGGGGGTGACATGGGCGGTGCCTGTGCCAGGCCCCGGAACGGGCACCTGCTCTGGCAAGGCAGTGGAACCAGAAACGGGACTCTGACTGGTTTGCGCAGTAGCCCCAGATGCTGACTGCGCGGGCACCGACTGCCCAGGCGCTGCAGCATAGGCACTGGTGGCAACAGTTTCCTGGTCATGAGCCAAAGTCCAGTGCCCCGAATCGCGCTCTGCATCTAAACCCTCTGGATTACGCCGAATCCGGGCCGACCGTTCCTGTACGCCAAAACGCAATAATCGCAAACCCAACAAAGCCAATGTGGGCCAGCGCAGATTTTTTTTGCGCACCCCATTCAACAACAACCAGGCACTAGATAACAATAAGGCATAACGCTGCTGCCACGACAACAAGAACCGCCCCCAGCGCAAGGCAGGCAGCGAACCCAGACCAGCGCCAAACAGGTGGCTCAACCAATACTTGGGCCGCGCTTGCTCGAGCAAGCCGCAACCCAGCTGACGGAGCTCTTCGCGCTCAACGGCTGCCCGCATGCGCAAAATCTCAATGCGTACCTTTCGTTCGAGGCGGATTTCAGCAGGTGTTTTCATGGCGAACAGGAAACATGGCTAAGGGGAAGCATGACTAAAAGGGAGCGTGGCTAAAGGGCACCAGGGCTAACGAGAGTCGCCAGAATGATCATCGTTATTGCGTAATTGCTGGATCAGCTGCAAATCTTTTTGCAGCTCTTCGAGCGAGGCGGCAAACGGCACCGGCCCGTAATTCAACCGTCGCAACAATTTAAATACAAAAAATAGGCTGGCCCCACCATAAACAAGCAGGACAACGGCAAAAGCCCAGTAACGCCATTCTGTCGACCAAAACAGCAAAATGATCAACAGTGTCAAAATAATGACGGCCAGCGCGCCAAAAAACAGGGCCCCACCCAACCAAACCAGTATCTTGAGGAATTCGTTTTTTTCCTGGTTTAACTCAAGCGCAAACAACTCGACCCGCGTGGCAACAATGGAGAGTAGCGTCTGGGACCAGGCACCGACTTTTTGCCGTAACGACATAATGACCTTTAATGCGAAAAAGGCTCTGCTGAGCAGAGCCTTGAACTCATGAAACTTTAGCGGCGACTGACCAAAATACCAAGCAGCAGCCCCACAGCCCCTGCCAGCCCTATGGCCTGCCAAGGCTTGTCATGTACATATTCGTCCGTGGCAGCAATAGCCTGGCGGCCCCGACGGGCCAGTGTTTCCTGGGTGTCGTGCAAGGCCTCGCGCGACTGACGCAAAGCACGCATTGCCTTTTCGCGAATTTCAACCGCTTTGTCGCCGGTGCTTTCAGCAGCTTCTTGTAATAGTTTTTCAGCTTCGTCCAAATTCTTTTTGACGTCTTTGATGAAGTCTTCCTCGACTTGGCGAATGGTGTCTTTGTCTACCATAATCAACTCCTTGTTGGAAAAGCGCCGTCAGGCACTAATTGAGCATATACCCTCATGCTACCTGATTTATTCGCGTAACCACAGTTCCGTGGTAAAAA
>Ga0079225_10002660_pt1 | contig 10335 bp, 8 predicted proteins | sample Poulit2012_FD_76344 | JGI IMG/M metagenome (GOLD analysis project Ga0079225, IMG submission 76344) | Agricultural soil microbial communities from Georgia to study Nitrogen management - Poultry litter 2012 | ecosystem: Environmental > Terrestrial > Soil > Agricultural land | place: USA: Georgia...
CCGCTCACCTGCGTTCAGCCGGGCGAAGAGCAGGATGTAGCTCCCACGGCTCTCGTGTTCCTGATAGCGGAGGCCCGTCTCGCTGTCGGCGCGAGTCACCGACTGGCTTTCCCAGTGGATGAGCGAAGCCCTCACATGCGAACCAACGGACAGAGCCGAAGCACGTCCTGGACCCCTGTTGCTTGATGAGTGACGAAATCGTAACATGTAATCGGGCTCGTCATAAATTGTAGGGCCCGAATTCGTTAGACAAGGTATCAATGCGAACGCTGCCGGATGCGCTTCCAGCAAAACTGCTTACAAATGAAAAGTTAAAAGCGGAGCGCCAAGTTTTTGAAGCACTGAAGAGGATCGACTTTGAAAAGGGTTCTGTCGTCGTGCACTCTCTCCGTTTGTCGGAACACGAGTACAAGCGGGAGGGGGAGCTCGATTTCGTCGTCGTTGCTCCGTCCGGCCTCTTCGTCCTCGAAGTCAAGGGCGGCGGCGTTTACCGCGATGAGCATGGAGTTTGGCACTTCACGGACCGCTGGGGCAACGACCACCGGAAGCACGAGGGCCCGTTCGACCAGGCTCGCAGCGGGATGTATTCCCTACGGGACAAGCTCTTCGAGCACTTCGGGAATGGTCTCCGCAAACAACTAACCTACGGGTTCGGAGTCATCGCGCCGGACGCTCGCCTCTCGACCCCTACGACGGAGTGGGATCTGCGAGAGGTGCTCGACAAGGACGGCTTCAAGACCGACGCCGACCTCGACCGCTTTCTCCGGGCGCTCCGCGATTTCCACCAAGCGAAGAAGTCGAACCCGCAGCGGCTGTCGCACAAGTGGATGGAGCGGATCGTCGACTACCTGCGCCCTCGCTTCGACCGCGTGCCCTCGCTGATCCGCCGCATCGATGAGGTACGGGAGGCACAGGAGAGCCTGACCCAAGAGCAGTATGCTTACCTCGATGCGGCGGCGGAGAACCCCCGCGTTCTCTGCACCGGCGGGGCCGGTACGGGGAAGACCTTCCTGGCAATCGAAATGGCCCGCCGTGAGGCGAGCGGGAAGCGCTCTGTCCTGCTCACATGCCGAAGCGCTTCCCTGAGCGCCTACCTGCGGCGACGGACGAAAGGCGAGGACGGCATCACCGTCGTGCCTGCGGAGCGGCTGTCGGAGCTTAGGGAGACGGATTTCGATGTAGCCGTCGTCGACGAGGGACAGGACCTGCTCACGCTGCCCTTCCTCACGGCGCTGGATGCTCGTTTGAGGGGAGGGCTCGACGAGGGCCGTTGGCGATTCTTCTACGACGCCAACCGACAGTCCGGCTTCTATGAGGAGCCGGAGCCGGATGCGCTCCAGATCCTGCTGCAGTCCCACCCTGCGCGTGTCCGACTGACCCGCAACTGCCGGAACCCGCTCCCGATCGTCCGTCAAACGCGCGTATATACGGGCGGCGACCTCGGGCTCCCGGCGTCCGGCGAAGGCCCGGACGTGGATCTCCTCTACGCCAAGGACGCGACGGATGCGGTCGGTAAGCTCCAGCTCTGCCTGAGGGAGCTCTTCCGGGACGGCGTAGAGCCGGGCGCCGTCACCCTGCTCTCCCCTCGCCCTTTCGCGGACTCCTCGGCCGCCCGGCTACCCGAAGACCTCCGCCGACGTATTCGTCCGCTCGACGCGGCGACGGCCGCCGACTTCCCGTTCCCTGCCCTGTCCTTTGCCTCCGTCGTGGACTTCAAGGGCTTCGAAAACGATGTCGTCGTCGTGATGGACGTGGGGGAGGGAGACCTACATCCCTCGGCCGAAAACCTCTTCTACGTGGCGATGAGCCGTGCCCGCGTCCGCCTGGTGATGATCCTACCGGAGGAGATGCGCTCGGTCATGAACGACCTCGCCGCCGCCCACCTCCCCGCACTCCTCGAAGCCGAATAGCATTCCCGTTGAGTATGTCTCTCGATACGACTGAAAAGGAGTCCGGCCGCCGCCGCATTGTTCGATATCTGAATAAGGAGCTCATCGGCCCTAAGAACGGCGAACACGAAACCATCGAGTTCGAAAGACCGGACAAACGGTACACGATGGGTGTGCTCTTTCCCCGCAGCACGGAGTCCGGCGACCTCGGCGAGGAGCGGGACGTTGAGGAGGATGTAGAAGGAGCGGAGCCGGCACCTCCGGATGAAGAACGAGCCGACGACCCCGTGACTCTCGCCGGTCAGTGGATGCCTGCGTCGCTCGGATTGTCCTTCTACTTTACCGGAGCCGATGCGGTCGAAGTCGATCTCTGGGGGGCGACGTACGAGCAGGCGGAAGACAAGGCTTGGCACCGGAAGCCTATTGCCGACCGGCAGCACCCGGAAACGGCGACGGTCATGGCTCCGGTGCAAGGATCGACTCGGCCGCCGCAGCGCGTACTCGACGGTCGCGCATTGTTGCACGTCACGTGGCGGAGGTTGGAGCAGGGGTATCTCGTCACGGTAACCCTCGTCAACGAGAAGAGGCACGAAGAGAAGCACCGCTCGCCCGACCCCTCCGACTGCCTGTACCAGGTCGGTTTCCGGTGCCGTGTGCCCGATGGAGAAATCCGCGAGTACCCGTCCGTAGACCGCGTGCTCGCCGACGAGGAGGACCGCGAGCTGGACCTGCTCTACCGGAAACACAGCACCTTCGGCGTAGGCCACGGCTGCGCGGCCTCGTGGGACGGCAATCCTCCGACGGCCGTCGGCACGGACCTGATGCCGACGGCCGTCGTCCCGGCGATGACGCACGAACTCGAAGGCGGCGCAGGTGAGTCGGCACGAGCACTCAGCATCGCCTTCCTGGCAGACGAAGACGTTGCGACGAATGAGCTGTGCGACGGCCTCACCTCCTTCCTCGACTACTACGAGGAGTGGATCGACGCACTGCCGGACCAACACGCAGACATCCCCCCGCGTCTGCACCCGGCGCGTGACCGGATTCTCACTCGCCTTCGCGAGACGTTGAGTCGGATGCGCGGCGGGGTCGAGCGGCTCCGAACCGACCCCACGGCGCTCCACGCCTTCCGGCTGGCGAACCTCGCCATGCTGATGCAAATGCACCACGCTGGCAAGGACCTCGCGGGGGCTCCCGTACCCTGACAACGCGACAAGGCCGAGCTCCTATCGGAGGATTTCGATTACCTCGACCTCCCCTATACGTGGCGTCCGTTCCAGCTCGCGTTCCAGCTTCTGACGCTGGAAGGGCTGGCCGACTACGACTCGCCTGAGCGGGACCTGACCGACCTCATCTGGTTCCCGACGGGCGGCGGCAAGACCGAAGCGTACCTCGCCGTCGCGGCCTTCGAGATTATCCGTCGCCGTCTCGTCCATCGAGAGGCCGGCGCGGGCACGGCCGTCGTCACCCGATACACGCTCCGCCTGTTGACCTCCCAGCAGTTCCAACGCTCGGCGCGGTTGATCTGTGCGCTGGAACTGCTCCGCCGTCGCAACCCTGTCGAACTGGGAGACTCTCCGATCACCGTCGGTTTTTGGGCGGGCCAGGCTACGTCGCCGAATTCCTATGAGCAGGCCAAGGAGAAACGGCGGGAGATGATCGAGGCGGAAGGAGGAAATCCGTTCCAGCTCGAACGGTGCCCGTGGTGCGGTACCGAGTTGGCGCCCGCCTACCGCGTGGAAGACGAGGATGCCTACGGGTTTAGAGCTGACAACGCGTCGTTCGAGATGTTCTGCCCGACGGAGGCGTGTCCGTTCCACGACGTCCTGCCCGTTTCCGTCGTCGATGAACACCTCTACGACCACCCCCCGACCTTCCTTATCGGGACCGTGGACAAGTTCGCCCGCCTCGCCTGGGTCTCGGGGGCGGGGGCCTTTTTCGGAGGCGACGGCATCCTACCGCCTACCCTCATTATCCAGGATGAGCTGCACCTCCTGTCCGGTCCGCTCGGCACGACCGCGGCCGTCTACGAGGCGGCCCTGCACGAACTCATGCGGCACGACGGGCGACGCCCGAAGGTCGTCGCTTCGACGGCCACGATCCGCAGTGCGGGCGACCAGGTCCAAGCGCTCTTCAACCGGGAGGTATGCCTGTTCCCGCCCTCCGGGCTGGACGCCGACGACTCGTTCTTCGCTCGTGTAGACCGTGAGGCGGAGGGGCGGCTCTACGTCGGCGTCCTCTCTCCGCACCACAAACCCAGTACGTCGCTCATCCGAACGGCCGCCGGCCTCCTCCAGGCTCCGGAGGACGTGCCGCTTTCCGCACTGGACGACGATGTCTACCGTACGCTCGTCGTCTACCACCTCAGCCTCCGCGAACTGGGCAAGACCTCTGACTACGCCTACGACGACATTCCGTCCTGGCTGGACGTCGTCGCTCCGCAAGGCAACGTCCGGCGCATCCCGGGCATCGTCGAACTCACGAGCAACACGCCGTCCTACCAGATCCCGAAGATCCTGGAGAACCTGGAGCGCTCCCCGGGCGACGACGACTTTGTAGACGTCCTCGTCTGTACCAACATGATTTCGGTCGGAGTGGATGTGAGTCGCCTAGGCCTCATGATTCTCCACGGTCAGCCGAAGACGACCTCTGAGTACATCCAGGCGTCGAGCCGCATCGGTCGTAAGCACCCCGGCCTCGTCGTAGCGCACTACTCGGCCAACAAGCCGCGTGACCGCTCGCACTACGAGGACTTTAACGCCTACCACGCGACGCTGTACCGACACGTCGAGCCGACGAGCGTGACGCCGTTCTCGGCTCCCTCCCGAGAGCGGGCCCTCCATGCGGCACTCGTGCTTCTCATGCGTCACGGGAGTTCCGCGCTCGTGCGCGACGACGACGCCGGTTCCTTCTCTAAGGACGACCCACACGTCCGAGAAGCGATCGAGGCTTTACTCGCAGTCGTCGGCGACGTGGATGAGGACGAACTGTCCGACGCAGAGGATCACCTCCGTCGCCTGGTGGACGAATGGGATGAGTTGGCGAGGTCCTACCGAGGCACCCTGCGCTACGACGCGTACCGCGCCGGCAGACAGTTCCGTACGCTCCTGAAGCCCTTCGGAAAGGAGGGCGACGGCTGGCCGACCCTCAACTCCATGCGCAACGTGGACGGCGAGTCGCCGATCCGCATTGACGGCGCCGTCTACGACTGAAGCATTATGGCTCGAAGCGACAAGGTCATCCGTCTCTCCCAAGCCGTCACCTCCTTCGGGGTCGGCGCCATCTACGACATCCTCGGCGAGTCCTTCGTGCTCGCCGACACGACGTGGTGGGAAATCAAACCTAGGTATAACGCCGTCGGACGTGAGATTCCGGCCCAGCGCCTCGTGAACGACCTCAAGGGGCGCGGCCACGCCGTCGATCGCCTCAACGAGCCGGTCGAGATGGACGATGCGCGATCTTCACGGTTCGGTCCTCCCAGCCGAGGCCTTCCATACAGCCGCTTCCCCCGGTGGCTGTTCTGCTCCACCTGCCGGCGGATGACGTACTGGACCTTCGAGATGGAACGGGATATGGGCAAGAACCCTAAGCCGCCCACCTGTCCGTCGTGCGGCAAGAAGCGGAAGCTCACCCCCATGCGCTTCGTCGTCATCTGCGACGAGGGCCACATGGATGATGTCCCGTGGTCCCGCTGGGCCCACTCGAACACTCAGCGGGAGGACCAGAAGGCGTGCCGGGCCGATCAGCACCTTGTGTTCCGGAGCCGTGCGGGACATGGCGGCGGCTTCGACTCGCTCGTGGTGGAATGCAAGACGTGCGGTGCCTTTCGGTCACTGGAAGGACTGACGCGCCCGAACGCACTCGCCGGCATCGGCGTCCGTTGCAAGGGCAAGCAGCCGTGGCAGACCTCCTCCTCGGCGCAGACATGTGCCAGGGAGACGTACGTGGTGCAACGCGGTGCCGGGAATGTGTACTACCCGAGCGTCGCATCGGCCATCACCATCCCCCCCGAGTCCGACCCTGACAGCGAAAAGGGTCAAGACCTGCGCGGACAAGTCCGTGAGCACACCCTTGCTCAGTACCTCTTGGGTAAGGAGCCGGCGCAGGCAATGCTTGACAAGTTTGTGCCGCTCATTGCCGACGACCTCGGCTGTGGCGCCAATGAGGTGACGAAGGCGTTGACTGACGACGAGGAGCCGACGCCCATACTCCTCGACGGCGGCATTCCGTCGGAGGAGTGGAAAGCCCTCATCAAGCCGCATCAGCCTTCCGACCCACGTGCCCAGTTCGTCAATGAGCGAGTGGAGCTACTCGCCGACGGCGACAACCCGGAGGCGGTACGGGCGCTCGACGAGCTCGTCGACCGTGTCATGGCGGTCCGCAAGCTGCGCGAGGTCCGTGCCCTCCTCGGATTCTTTCGCTATCAGCCCGGCGGTGACGAGGACGACGAGAGCCGCAATCGTCTGGTACGCCCCGACCTTGGCCAAGGGAAGCGATGGCTGCCGGCCACCGAAGTGTTCGGCGAGGGCATCTTCATTACACTGAATGAGAAGCGGCTGCGCGATTGGGAGCGAGAGCCCGAGGTGATCGCCAGGACGGAACTCCTGGAAGAGCGACGAAAGAACAGCCTGTACTCGCCTATCCTTCACAAGGCAACACCACGCTACGTGCTGCTCCACACCCTCGCGCACCTCCTCATTCGTCGGCTCGCATTCTCCTGCGGCTACGCCTCCGCTTCGCTGCGCGAGCGCATCTACGCCTCTACTCCGGACGAGGGAGAGCCGCGCGCCGGCGTCCTCATCTACACGGCGGCAGGCGACGCCGAGGGCACCCTCGGTGGGCTCGTCCGGCAGGCCGAGCCGCCGCGCCTCGCGCGCAATCTCATCGCCGCACTTTACGACGGCACGCACTGCTCGTCCGACCCCGTCTGCCGCGAGAGCAACGGCCAGGGATTGGAAGCGATGAACCTCGCCGCGTGCCACGCTTGCTCCCTCATGGCCGAGACAAGCTGCGAGTCGATGAACCTGCTCCTGGACCGCGTGCTCGTCGTCGGCGACGACGGGACACCGGGCTTCTTCCGACATCCTCTCGAACTGGCCTTGACAGCCGCAACGAATTGAGCTCAACGAATTAAGTCATGCGTCTGCCTACATACCAAGAGCTTAGCAAAGAGCAGCTGGAGATCTACAACTTGCCCTTGAAGGGGCGTTACCTCGTCACCGGGCCGCCCGGCACGGGCAAGACGGTGATGGCACTCTACCGCGCGCAGATGTACGCAAAGTCCGACATCAAGCCGCAGCTCCTCATGTTCAACAATACCCTCAAGGACTATACGCAGCGAGGGACCGAGGGAATGAGCATCGACGGCTTTGTTGAGACGTTTCACCGGTGGTTATGGAACGCCTATCCTAGTTGGTCCGGAGGTAACAGGCCTCCGGAAACCCGAAAGTACGTATACGATTGGCAACAAATCATGCCGATCCTGGCTTCGGCGTCTATCAAGGAGAAGCCCGCCATGCTCGTCGACGAGGGTCAGGATCTCCCACCTGAACTTTATACCGCTCTGATGTTTATCGCGGATCACACGACAATCTTCGCCGACGAAAATCAGCGAATCACTGAGAAGCACAACTCGACGCTCGGAGATATCCGCTCGAATGCGAGAATCAAAACCGACGACGAATTGCTCCTAACCCGCAACTACCGAAACACCCGAGAAATCGCCCAATTAGCACGCTGCTTCTACGTGGGATTGCAGACCGGGATGCCTGACCTGCCAGAACGGAGTGGAGAAAAGCCGGTCGCGAAGAGAACGATTGACATGGCCAGCGCGGCGGATTTCATTGCCCGCTATGAGCGGACCAATTCCCATCAGTCCATTGGTGTGCTGGTGCCCTACAGGCAGACCTTGATCACGTTGCGCAGGCTACTGACTCAACGCGAAACGAAGAACCCCGTACAGTTCTTCCTCTCGGGGAAAAACGGCTCAAACCTCGACTTTACGAAGCCCGGAATCCAACTCCTTTGTTTCGCCAGTGCCAAAGGTCTCGAGTTCGATACTGTCTTCATGCCGGAGCTGCAGTCGTTATCATCTGACCTGGAGGACGCTTCTACAAAGATGCAACTGTACGTGCTGCTCTCTCGCGCGCGGGACCACCTCTACTTGCTATACTCAGGCATGGACGCTCCCCCGTTGCTAAACCTCTTTCCTGACGACCTGATCGACAACCGCTCGTGAACCTCTTCAGCCACATGGGAGACAAAAAGCCGACCGCGTCCGAGACGGGCACCAAGGCAGGGCCGCTTCTGCTTACCAACGCCCCAAACTTGAGCCACTTCCTCAGCCTGGGCTACGTGGGACCTGCTGAGTCGTTCGGAGCGGAAGACAACTACTACGGCGATCTACTGGAGGCCGCACCGGGCCGTCTTCCGCTGTTAGCCGCCCCCCTGAGTAGTGATCTGATCGAGCACGTACGTCGGGAGTCCCCTCGCTCGGCACGTCCTGTGCTATTGGAGTTCGTCCCTGAGGCATTGCCCCAAGAGGATGTACCGTCACTCGATATCGGCGGTAATCCCGTCGTGGGCCCGGCGGCAGATCCCGACTCCATTGCGACAGCGCCGGCGCTCGTTCTGCCATTCTCGGCTGTGCGGCGAGTGATCTTTCTAAGTGAAGAGGATCGGGACGAGGTGTTGGCCCGGAGCTTCGTGAACGTTCCTTCTATCCCCTTCGAGCAGGTAGCCGTGATCCCCCGCTTGATGGGGGACGGTGCAGTAAGCTTGGAAGCTGTACAGTCCTGGCTTAGTGATCTGGAGCATCCACAGAACGTAACACGCGAGGGATTCGGCAAGGCAGATCGTGTGGCCGGTGCCGTTGCGCTCGCTGTCCACTCCCGTCCTGACCTGAAGGAGAATCTACTTGCGCTCCTTCAATCTAAATCTACGGGACCAGAACTGCCGAGTTGGTTCGGCATTCTGACGTCTGATTTGCCCGCTAGTGTACCCCCTGATCCGGATGCGCTCACGTTTGCTGCTGCCGTTTCGGTACTTCGCTCTTCCTCACCCAACGCCTGGCGACCCAGAGAAGTGCTGGAAGAGGTATGGGAGCGCATTATCGCTGGTGGCCTTTCTGAGGAAGAGGTAAATCAACTGGATAAGGGCGTGGACCGCATTCGGCGCATCCTCAACAACGACGATGAATTCAAGCACTCCGGGTCCCAACGGTATCCCGCACTCCAGGGGCTCATGCTCCTCCTCATACGCGAGAAACCGACCGAACTTCTGGCATGGGATCCTGAGGAAACTCAAGCCGGCGCGTGGGCCCATCTGACGGCCGTGTTGTACGCTGGCCTCCTACATGGTCGTGCTCGTCTTCCGCAGACTCTCAGGGATCAGGACGCTGACCGCCAGATCGCAGAAATCGTGGCACGCCGTCTCTCGGCACTTCCTCTGCCGCAACGGCAGCTGACGACGCAGATCCGGGAGCCCGGGCCCAAGCACCAGCACCCGGTAGAGCGTGATCTCGTTTCCGTCCTTCTCGAAGCCGACCTCAAGGCCGACGGTCCCTACCGCCGTGCTGCAATCGATCTGTGCGGATATATGGATTGGAAGGACTGCGTCACTTTTCATGTGACATTTCCCGACGCTGACGAAGATAGTGCCGCTATGAAGTTTATCTCGACGACGAGTAGTAAGTACAATAAAAAACGACTTGACACATGGAGGGCGCGGGGGGTAGTAGAGCTCAGGTATGAGCTAGACGCAGAATGTTTTCGCACTCTCTTGAAGGCAGGGCAGATTCCAGATAAGCATTTGAATCGTGTGCAGACTGAATTAAAGAAAGAGATCGGCAGTCTATAACAAACTATAACACTCGAATACTGACAGCCTGCATTCAGTCTCGTCGTCCTCGCACGTTATTAGCGGGTTAACCTCCGGGGGGCTTGAACACGTGCCTCAACCGAGCGCGTCGTCAGATGTTCAGGTCGTATGACCCAAGCCGGTACCCATATCCGGTCTAACTTCAAAGGCGTCGTGGAGAGGACCTTAATTCGGATGTCTTGCCTATTAAATGTGCATACCACCTGAACGAAAACGTCGTCGTACCGCTATTATAACGTGATGCCTTTTAATTCTATTTCTGGCTGATAATGGAGCGCCACGATATTTTAGAGATGAGGTAATTCGGCGAAACCAGCAGCGGTACAATGTGCATATCGCATCATCTGCGGTGCCAGTCTGAGTCCCCCAGCACCCCTTTGTGTTAGCGACGGGCCGCGCTTAGCCATGGGAAGAATTCCTCCTTCCCATTGAGATTTCTTCGATGCACATCGTCGTGGTGCACGTTGCAGAGCGCGATGAGGTTGTCCTCTTCATTGCTGCCGCCTTCGATGTGGTGCTCGATGTGATGAAGCTCCAGTAGCGCCCTCGGGTCGCCCGGTTTCCGCTC
>Ga0079225_10002662_pt1 | contig 10333 bp, 9 predicted proteins | sample Poulit2012_FD_76344 | JGI IMG/M metagenome (GOLD analysis project Ga0079225, IMG submission 76344) | Agricultural soil microbial communities from Georgia to study Nitrogen management - Poultry litter 2012 | ecosystem: Environmental > Terrestrial > Soil > Agricultural land | place: USA: Georgia...
AAACCCAAGGGAGTTGATTCCTTTGGGTTTTTTTGAGTCCTGTAGAGATTGCAACATCCAATTTAGTTACTGCAGATGCAATGAGATGGCTTTTGGGGTATGTGCTTATACTTTGAGGGTTAGGTGACCTTATGAATGGCTGATTGCAGGAGTGTGGGCAATACTTGGTATTGTCTTTTATAAAATAACGATCAAAAAACATGGTGCTGAAACAGCAGACGAGAAAATGCAAGAATAAATTGATCGAGTTGTATAGCTGGCTTCAGAAAGCAACGATCCTTCACAATTTGGATTGCTGCTTTTAAATTTTTTATTGTCAAATTAAGCAAGACAGAATATCTTTAGCTGCCTTTTCACCGAAATGACCCATTAAACATTAAATAGGTGTTTGGTAATCCAATATTCTGAAGAACCCTGTTAGAGTTTTAATTTAAGCATCTCTCCGAGGGCGTTCCTCGGTTAGTCTGTCCAAAGTCCACTTGAATTCAGGCTCCCATAGGTAGTTCAGGGACTGCTTCACGGGATCGCGTATATTGGATTTAGGAATATTATATGCTTGACGAGGCCCCCTTATATATATTCGAACTGTACCTTCAACCACTTGAAATTATTCGCTTTATCTAGTAACCAATCGAGAACTTGTAATGCAGACATATCTGGATGTTCATTTAACCGTAAAAGAATCAATTATTCATATGGATCTAATTTCCTTTTTTGCTTTGGAAAGCCATTTAGACTTTGTCTCTGGATTACACTTTAAACCGACGTTCTTGAGAAATTTGTTTTTTTTACAACTTTAACTTTATTAAAACCCTGTTTTAGTTATCTAGTATAAAACTAACGGAGATGGAAAATTATCTGAACTACGTGTTCACTTTTATTTTCTGAAAATGTACATTTTAGTTTATCAGTCCCACATAACCAGCAATAATCGTACGTTTTGGAAGAATCCACCTAAATCAATTTATATTAATAACTCACTTAATATTTATAAAAGCAGTTGTAAATTTAATATGAAAGCGCTATAATTACAATATACAATATACTGTAAATTCAGCGGAACCGGTTTGAACATTAGTAACTAGGTATATAGAGAAAATCGGTTATAAAATAAGAAAGGATGGTGAGCTTATCGCAATTAGAAAAAAGACTTGAATTAGCAAAAAAGGAGCTTCATCGTTCTGTCATTGAAATAAACCCAGAGATGATCGGTAAAACAGAGCTTCCTGATGATGTTTTATTTTATGGAATAAAAGATACTGATCAAATTCCAGAACTAATCCTAAATAAACTTAGTTCTCATCAACACCTTAGTTGGTTAACGTCTGATAAAGCGTCGAATAAAGGAAGGGCTATTGATACGGATTTAATTAATCCTATAACGTATCGAGTCATGACTGGTTCATCAAGTGGTGGTCCAATCAATATTTTAAAAGGTATCAATGATTTTGCGATTGGTACAGATGGTGGTGGCTCAGTATTAGCCCCGGCGATTAGCTGTCAACTACCATCTATTATGGCTGCTGGTCTAGGTTTGCATGTGAAACAAGTTAAAATATCAACAGATGATATTCATTTTTTGGGCAGTATCGGAGTGATCGGAAAAAGCATAACTTTGGTTAAACAAATCACTGAGATTATGCTGGAAAAAGAAATCCATACAGATGAAGAACCTATAACTATTGCTATTCCGCAAAAAGGAACTGTGATCCGTCCTGATGGGCGAGATATGTATGAGATGATCATGCATTATATCAACCAAATGCCAGTAAATAAGATAACTGTAAAAGAGTTTGATATGACGGGAATTAATGAGCGAAAATGCGCGATTGAAACCATGCAAACATGTTTTGAAGAAGTTGACTTTATCCTAACTTGTGAAGGGCCTGTTGATGTCTATGGGTACGGAGAGACAATTCCTAAACAGTTTGGTGAAGTGGGAAAACAAATCACGAGGAATCATGGGAAATATTTAATCCGCGCAGCAAACATGTGTAAAGCAACAGCCGTGACAGTCCCAACGAATGATTTAGCCAGTGCCTTAGTCATTTGCGCAAATCAAGGATTACGACATGGCTCAAAAGCAATTCAACTGGCTGAAAAGTTCGAACAAGTCATTGAACTACCGAAGCTTTGGCAAGAATACTTTTTAAATTAAGTTAATCTCCTGTAAAAAGAAAAAATTGAATGTTAAACAGTTGAAATACACGAGGACTGAAAGAAAAGAGATGTTCAAATGAGCAGAATATGGGAAGTCCTATTTTCAAAAAATGGATTAGCGGCTAAGCAAATTGCCCAAATGTTAATTCCTATCAATGAAGGCGAACAGATTCCTCGTGTAGAGGATTTTGTGAAGCAACTTTCAATTGGTAGGGGCACTGTTCAGGGTGCATTGAAAGTTGTTGAGGGTTTAAATGCTGTTAAATTAGAATCGCGTGGTCATTTAGGAACGTTTGTCGTCAAAAGAAACCTGCATTTGTTAAAGGAAATTGCTGGTGTTGGGGAACTAATGGGGGCTATGCCTTTACCATATTCCACCTTGTATGAAGGTTTGGCTACTGGGTTAATCGAGGTCTCTGGGCAATTAATGAACGGAATTAATCTAGTGTACATGCGGGGATCAAAGGAACGTATAGAGGGGCTAAAATCCCGGAGATATGATTTCATAGTTTTATCTCAATTAGCTGCTGATGAAGAAATTAAACATGATGATCAATTGACCATAGGCCTAAATTTTGGTCGGAAAACGTATGTGACCTCACATAAGGTATTTCTAGCCGATCCAAAGAAAAAAAAAATTGAAAGTGGAATGCGAGTAGGTATTGACTATTCATCATTAGACCAATTAAAAATAACATTACTTGAATGTGCAAATATTGATGTCGAACTGATATCGATTAACTACATGCAATTATTTGAAAACTTACAAAACGGAACATTAGATGCTGCCGTTTGGAATTCTGATGAAAGTCGATCTGTAAAAGCATTTAAACAAGTTAACTTTCAATCCGAACAAGCAAGAACGATTGCAGAAAAAGCAACGACATCTGTTATTTTAATTGAAAAGGAACGGGAAGAGGTTTTAAATTACTTTTCGCAATTAGATAAAGACAAAGTAAAGCAGATTCAACAATTGGTTGTTGAGTATAAAAAAATACCACATTATTAATAAGAAAATAATATTAATTATAGAACGCGGGATCGGTAGAGAAAAAACTAAATTATGTACTAAGGAGATACCTATGACAATAGAGGAATTAATAACAAGACTTACAATTTTACGTGATCAAGATGTCATTAATGAACAGGCTTATGAAGTAACAAATATGGCGTTTGAAAAATTAACTGAATCACTACAATCAGATGTTGTTATCCAAGCAGAAATGTTATTTACGCATCTACCTTCAGCACTAACAAGAATTGCTGAAGGTGAAGATGTTGAAGGACCACCGGGAGAAACGATTGCAGAAATCATAGAATCTAACTACTTTTCTTTAGCTAAACAGCATGTCGATTATATTGAGAGAGTTTGGAAAGATGTGTTACCAAAAGCGGAAGTTGATTATTTATTACTACACTATACAACTGTCATTGCGGTAAATAAAGGAGGAAATTAGAATGAAAATTGTGGTTGGAGGTCAAGTTGAAAAAAAGGCAATTGAACAAATGATTAAGGATTTTGATCCATTGATTGTAACGACTGTTAAATCAGATGTGGAAGCAGCGATGTCACTTAAAACAGGACAAGCGGATTATTATTTAGGTGCTTGTCATACAGGAGGTGGTGGTGCATTAGCCATGGCAATTGCCATAGTAGGACGAGATCAATGTGAAACCGTATCAATGCCTGGGAGACAGCCAAAAAAGGAGAAAATTACTCAGGCGGTTAACGACGACAAAAAAGCATTCGGCTTTACCGGAGATCATGCAGAACAAACTGTTCCAATGATCTTACAAGCAATTAAAAACAAACAGAAATAAAACTACTCTAGGGAGAGTGTAAAAAATGGAAATGTTGTTTGTTGTTTTAATAGGTGCAGTTGCCGCGGTTTTGGCTAACCAAAATATTGCTGTATTTAATGATGGTTTACGACCGATAGTTTCCGAACACGTTGAAGGAAATTTAATGCGTAGAGATCTAGGATTAACTGCATTTGCCATGAGTTTTGGATTAGTAATTGGTTTTGGTATTCCTTTTACAATTACGGCGAGTATTATTTTAGTCCATAGCATCTTACTTGGTACTGACATTATTGGTTTAGTTTCCCCGAAAAATAAATGGGGCACTCCCGTTGCAGCTTTCATCGGTGGTCTATACGGTTGGGGTTTATTAGCTGGGTTAGAAGGCTTTGTGAAATTATTCGATTACTTACCAGTTAACTTCTTAGAAGCCATGGGCGAAGTTGGAACACCAGTTGTTGTTACATTTATGGCTTTTCCAGCATTAGCGGTTGCAATGCAATTTAGTGTTCGTAAAGGTGTGTTAACCTTTGCTATCGCAGCAATTGTTCGTCAGTTGGCTGTGTTTGTTAATACGGGCGGTTATTTAGCAATTAGTGGTAACGTTATCACCTTAAACGAAGAAGGTATGGCGTTAATTGTCGGAATGATTTTCCTGTTTACTTATGCCATAAAAGAAAAAACGACTGAAGGTTCAGCAATTGATTTAGCATCTGTTTTTGGCGATAAAGTTAAGGCAATCCGCAAAAATGTTGTTTTCTTCATGATCATTGGTGGATTAATTGCTGGTGCTACTAATCTTCTACTGATGGCTGGAGATCCAATTTCTTTAAACCTCCTTGCAGAAGGAAAACAAACTGATGCTGGTATTGCAGCAGCAGCTAGGGCTATTGGCTTTATTCCGTTAGTTGCAAGTACAGCCATTGTAACGGGTGTTTATAGCCCTGTAGGATTCACATTAATTTTTGTTGTCGGTCTCTTCTCTCCCAACGTATGGATTGCAGTTATAATTGGGGCTATCGTTATTTTCGGAGAGGTAAGCCTACTAGGCTCGATTGCGCGCTTCTTAGACAAATATCCTGGAGTTCGTAACTCTGGTGAAAACATCCGTAATGCGATGACAAAACTACTTGAAGTTGCTTTGTTAATCGGTGGTGCAAATGCGGCTAATATAATTGCACCAGGATTTGGTTTCTTCTTCATTGCAGGGTTCTATCTCTTAAACGAAGTAGCGGGTCGTCCAATCGTGCGTATGGCTATAGGACCAATTGGAGCCATTGCTGTTGGAATTATAGCTAACATCCTAGTGTTGCTAGGTTTAATGGAAGTACCATTATAATACTAATAAGTGCCTTAAATGCATCTTAGGAGTGAATGATAATGATTCAAACAGTAAAAGATAAAATTAAAAAAGAGGAATTAGGAATTTGCGCTGCTCATGAGCATCTATCTATTGATTTATCGAGAATAAAAAATGACTCTGATACAATATTAGATGATGAAGCGGGAATGGAGTCTGAATTAGAGCATTTTCACCGTGCTGGTGGTCGCTCGATGGTTGAGTTAACGAATGACGGAATGGGTCGTGACGCTGAACGTCTCAAACGACTTAGTGAAAAATCAAACATTCACATCATCACATGTACAGGCTTTTATAAAGATCCATTTATCCCAGATTTTGCGCAAGGCTGGGACCAGGATCAATTTGCTACACATTTTATTCGTGAAATTGAACACGGTATTGGGGACACGGGGACTTTTCCAGGAATCATTGGCGAAGTGGGTACAAGTCATAATGAAATTAAGCCTGTAGAAAATGAATTAATTATGGGCGCCGGAAAAGCAGCTTTAAAAACAGGCTTAACAGTGACAACACATACGACTTTAGGGACGATGGGAATTCAGCAAGTAGATATGTTGTTTAAACTAGGTGTTCCAAAGGAGCAAATTATTATTGGACACCAAGATCTAAATATCAATAAAGATGAAGTTCTTGAAGTACTGCGTTCCGGAGCTTATATCGGGTTTGATACGATTGGAAAAGAAAATTATAGACCCGATGAAGAGCGTATTGCATTTTTACTAGATTTTATTGAACAAGGCTTCCATCAACAAATTCTCCTATCAGCAGATTTGACAAGAAAATCTCATTGGAAAAAATACGGTGGACCTGGTTATGATCTTGTATTAAGGGATTTTATACCTGCTTTAAAACGAAACGGAGTGACTGATGAGATTATTGATGATTTCCTCATTCATAATCCGGCAAATGCTTTTGCAATAAAGGGGCGTTAATTTATGGTTTATGATTTCTCGAAGTTGAAATATGCTGATTCAGTTATTCCATCTAGGAGCATTCAAGAAGCACAGGATTTACAATTTAAGCTGGTGGATTGTATGAGTAACTATTTTACTGGCGATCAATTTTTATCGCTAGGGGATTTAGGAGTAGTTCCTGGATTACAACGACCCGCTCAAACAAAGCGGGTTGAACAAACTTTAGCTAGTTTTTTTGGTACAGAAAGTGTGGCTCTAGTAAGGGGGGCAGGAACTGGTGCCATTCGTATAATCTTAAGTACATTGCTTGAGCCAGGTGATAAGATGTTTATTCATACCGCACCTGTTTATTCAACGACGGTAGATACCCTCCGTTTACTTGGCATTGAAACGAAGACTATAGATTACAATGATTTAATTGCCGTGGAAGAAGCAGTAAAAAATGATACGATATGTAAAGTGTTTTACATTCAACATGCTAGACAACAACCGACAGATACGTATGATCTTAAAAGGGTTATTCAATTGGTAAAACAGGTGCGTCCAGACTTAACCATCGTCAGTGACGACAATTACTGTGCTTTAAAAGCATATGGAATTGCAGCTGAATATGGTGCAGATTATTCTACATTCTCCGGGTTCAAGGTGCTCGGGCCTGAGGGAATTGGTGTCATCGCAGGAAAGAATGCGGGTATTTCTTTATTACAACAAAAAAATTACTCTGGTGGGGGACAAGTTCAGGGATTTGAAGCAATGGAATTATTACGAATGATGACGTTGGCTCCTGTCATGCTTGCCATTCAAAATGAGCAAGTTCAAGAAATTTGCCAACGATTAAATGAAGGTGAAATTGCTAGTGTCGAATCAGCATATATGGTTAATGCACAATCAAAAGTAGTGATTCTTGAACTAAATGAGCCAATTGCTCAAAGTGTCATTCAAACAAGTAATGCTCTAGGTGCAGCGACACATCCAGTTGGTGCAGAATCCAAATATGAAATCTTACCAATGATCTATCGTGTGTCAGGTACGTTTTTAGCTGCACAGCCAAGGTTGAAAGAATACGGAATTAGGATTAATCCAATGAAATCCGGAGCTTCAACGGTATTAAACATTCTAGAGCAAGCCATCAAACAAGTTGAAGAAGTCAGAGCATAATATAAAGTACGGGAGGACACTTCCATGTTTTTGAACGTTACGAAACGAAGAAATCCCGAATTAATTAAAACGGGTGTTAATCTCCATCAAGCGGGGGAAATTCCCCCCAATACGTATATTATTGATGTAGATATTTTGCGAGAAAATGTAAGGAAATTAGTTCAAACTGCTGATGATGCAACTATGAAATTATATTTAATGACAAAACAATTAGGACGTATTCCTGAGATTGCAAAAATGATTGTTGACGAAGGTATTACTGAAGCAGTTGCTGTAGACTTTGATGAAGGAAAAGTACTTGCGGATCACGGAATAGCGATAGGTAATATTGGTCATTTAGTTCAACCTGGAAAACATCAATGGGAGGAAGTATTAAGCTGGAATCCTGAGGTTATAACTATATTTTCGTATGAACGTGCGAAACAACTTTCTGACATAGCTGAACGACTAGGTGCTAGCCAAGACATATTACTTAAAGTATATGATGAAAAAGATATGCTTTATCCAGGTCAAGAGGGCGGTGTCTTATTACAGAATTTAGCTAAAGAAATTGATAGGATTCAGCTGCTTCCTGGAGTCAATATTGTAGGAGTGACAACATTTCCAAATCTACAATTAAGCTCTGCAAAGACGAAAATGGTTCCAACCCATAACTTGACGACGCTACTTGAGGCTAAAGAAATCTTGGTTAAAAAGGGAATTCCCATTAAACAAATCAACGGGCCAAGTGGAGCAAGCTGTGAAACGATTCCGTTTTTAGCTACTCAAGGTGTCACGCATAGTGAACCAGGTCATGGGTTAACAGGGACAACACCACTACATGCCTTTAAAGATTTACCAGAAAAGCCAGCTATTATTTATGTGACGGAAGTATCACATCAGTTTCGTGGTGACTATCAAGTAATTGCGGGTGGTTATTATGGGCGTTCTAATATGGAGGGCTGTTTAGTAGGTAGTGATGCACAAATAATATTCAATCAATATGCAAGAGCTGAACACTGGAGTCCTGAATCCATTGATTATTATGGTCTAATTAATCGTCAAGATGATTTTTCTATCAAGATTGGGGATACGGCTATATTTTCCTTTCGCACACAAGTGTTTGTTACCCGCGCTCATGTAGCTTTAGTCGAGGGAATTCAAACAGGTCAACCTAAATTGATTCATTATGAAAGGAAGTGGTAACATCATGGCTAAAATGATGTTACTCGTTATCGATAGTTTTGGTATTGGTGCAATGGATGATTGTAAGGATTATGTACCAACAGACTGTCGCGCTAAGACTTATCAACATATTCGAGAAAAAAAAGGGGGGGAACTACATATTCCAACGATGTATTCCCTTGGACTAGGAGCACTTGTTGATGGAAAAAGTGAGCCGGAGAACGTATTTGGCTATTCAAAATTAGCTCATCATGGGGCTGATACGTATTTAGGACATCAAGAGATTGCTGGGAGCTGTCCAAAAAAGTCAAATAAACGATTGATAAAGGATATCCATCAACAGATGAGGCAAGCACTGGAGATTAGCGGTTATGAAGTACGATATCCAATTAAAGGTAGTCCAATACTTTTAGTGAATGAAGCTGCTGTTGTCGCAGATAATTTAGAATCTGCTGTTGGAAATATAATCAACGTAACAGCTGATTTTAAAAAGATGCCTTTTAAAGAGGTGAAAAAACTAGGCGAAGCAGTCCGTAAAAACACTGATACAACTAGGGTTATTGCTTTTGGAGGTCCTCATACATCGATTGAAAAGATACTTTCCCGTGTTGAGGAAAAAAAACATAACCAATGGGGGATCAATACCCCGAAAGCAGGTGTCTATGGAAAGGATTACGAAGTCTACCATATGGGTTATGGCGTAGAAGTGGAAAAACAATTTCCAATGATAGCAGCAAAATATGGATTACCTGTCTATCGTCTCGGAAAAACAGCAGATGTATTACACGGTCAGGGAATTGCAGAGCCGATTGTTAATACAACCAAGTTATTAAAAAGAGTAGCCGAAGCTTATCATAAAGAGAGAAATGATGCTGCCTTTTTAATTAATGTCCAGGAAACAGATTTAGCGGGTCATTCAGAAGATGTTGATTGGTATGGCGCTTTATTAAATGAAGTGGACAATTGGTTGACAGATTTTATCCCGACTATGGGAGAGGACGATTTACTCATTATCACGGCTGACCATGGTAATGATCCGACTATAGGACATTCCAACCACACAAGAGAATACGTACCAATTATGATTGTCGGAAAAAAGGTAAAGAAAGCTAATATTGGTTTGCGCAACTCAATGTCAGATATCGGTGCTACATTTTGTGACTTTTACGGATTACCAATGACTGCGGAAGGTACTAGCTTTTTAGATGATATCATTAACCGCAACGATTTTACAATGTCATTTAAGGTGGTTGAATAATAGAAACACTACAATTATTAAACTCAATTATATAATGCCCGCCGATTGTATAATTAAGCGAGACAAAAAAGAGGCAAACAAGCCTTTAAACGCAGTATCAAAGACCGCAATCAGGAATACCCTAACTATGAAAACATTCTGACGATCATTACCGTTATAAGCCGGTGAGTGTTAATTCAATTATGTATAAAGAAATAGAGTGACTTTTGAAATTGAGTTATAGCGTTTACGTTTTATTAAATTCGAATGGTGATTTATTATTTGAATTGGAAATATCCGGTTCCTAATTTTATAGGTTTTATTGATAAAAAACTCCTTTATTATGAATAGAGCAGGGAAACTTTCTGACCGGATTTATAATAGAGGAATCAACTCGCGTGGGAAACCCTTAAAGTCGCGCAGCCTGCCCTAAAAGTCGCGCAGCTTGGCCTTAAAGTCGCGCAGGTTACCCCAAAAGTCGCGCAACCTTCCGGCCTACTCGCGCAGGGGGAGCTTCAAACTCGTGCAAGCATCCCC
>Ga0079225_10002665_pt1 | contig 10329 bp, 9 predicted proteins | sample Poulit2012_FD_76344 | JGI IMG/M metagenome (GOLD analysis project Ga0079225, IMG submission 76344) | Agricultural soil microbial communities from Georgia to study Nitrogen management - Poultry litter 2012 | ecosystem: Environmental > Terrestrial > Soil > Agricultural land | place: USA: Georgia...
ACGAACACGGCATCACTGCGATCATCCAGCCGGGCGGCTCGAAGCGCGACCAGGAGTCGATCGATTTCTGTAACAAACACGGCATGGCGATGATATTTACTGGCATGCGTCATTTTAAACACTAGAAACTCACGAGTATTTTATTTTGTGATGGAGGCTAAAAAATGAGAGTAGCAGTAATTGGCAGCGGAGGCCGTGAACATGCGATCGTGAAAAAGCTGCATGAATCGCCGTCGGTCGAGGGCATAGTGGCGATTCCCGGCAACTATGCCATGAGAGATATTGCGACGGTCGTCAGCAGAGTGGGCATCACCGATTTCGAGGAAATCGCAGGCATCTGCATCGATGAAAATGTGGAGTGGGTCATTGTCGGACCGGAAGCGCCTTTGTCTGAAGGCCTTGCGGATTATCTTGAAGATGAGCACGGTATTAAAGTGTTCGGGCCTCGGAAGCTGGAAGCTCAGCTTGAATCATCCAAGGCATTTTCTAAGGATCTGATGGCAAAGTACGATATTCCGACAGCGAAATATGAAACGTTTGAGGATTATGAAGCAGCTGCTGCGTATGTTAAGCATGAAGGTGCACCGATCGTCATCAAGAAGGACGGCCTTGCTGCAGGTAAGGGCGTCGTTGTCGCAATGAATCCTGACACGGCGCTCGATGCTCTGCATGAAATGCTTGTTGAGAACAGCGGCCAGGTCGTCATCGAGGAGTATCTCGATGGCGAGGAATTCAGCCTGATGGTGCTTGTGAACGAAGAGTTCGTCTATCCATTCGAAGTCATGGCGCAGGATCATAAGCGCGCGTTCGACAACGATGACGGACCGAACACCGGCGGAATGGGCGCCTACGCACCGGTCACGCATATCAGCGAGGATGTGCGCATGGAAGCCGTCCGAAAAATCGTCGAGCCGACGGCAGGGGCGATGGTGGAAGAGGGTCTCAGCTACTTCGGCGTGATGTATCTCGGCGCCATCGTCACAGGTGACGGCGTCAAAGTCATCGAGTTCAACGCGCGCTTCGGAGACCCGGAGGCCCAGGTGCTGATGAGTCTCCTTGAATCCGACCTCGGCGAAGTACTGGAGAATATGTATAATAAAAAACCGTTCACCCTCGAGTGGCATCCCGGCTTCGTCGCTGGTGTGATGCTCGCGAGTAAAGGATATCCGGGCGAGTACGAGAAAGGCATCTCAGTCCGCATTCCGGAAGACTTGTCTGCCAAGTGCTTCGTCAGCGGACTGAGCCAGGATGCGTCAGAAGCAGTGATCACATCCGGCGGACGGGTTTTACTCGCCTCTGGACATGGCGAGACGATCAAAGATGCAGTGGATGCAGCATACGACTGCGTCGACCAGATCGAGTACGAGACAGATACATTATTTTATAGAAAAGATATCGGCTTCAGAGCGATGAAATAGAAGGTTGAAGGACACCCGCAGATTATGCGGGTTTCTTTTGTTTGGCTGCAGGAACTCGCGGGTGTGACGAGTACCTGTTAAAGTTTCTGCAGGAGCTCGTGAATATGACGAGTTCCTGCAGCATAGGTTTAATACGTTTTCCACAGAGCCGAGAGCATTTGATGAGCCGGCTCCCACCCGCCAGATCTGCCAAAATCCAAATCCACACAAAAATAAGGCACCCTCCGTATAAGGGTGCCTTATTGCATAAAGCCAAATCCTGAATCTGTGAAGCCAAATGCATTAAACTTGAATCTGATGCTATTCAAAAGCGTCGTTAAGCTCTTCTTTCGTCTTATCGACACCTTGTTCCCTTTTGTCATCTGAATCTTTGGATTTATCGTTTGTGCTGCGCTCTTTATCTCTTTCCTGTTCACGTTTTTCTTCTTCAAATACATCTTTTTTGTCTTTATCGAATGTCATTCGAATCACTCTCCTGAGAGAATATCATTATATTATATTATCATCTGTACTCTATATATACCCAGCAGCTTTTCATATAAACATCCAAACCATAATTATTGGAAATAAAATCCGCCGGGCCGTAATATGAAATTTGAACGGCTTCAATAATGCAATATTCGTCAATTTCAACTATAATGGTTAGGGACTGAGGTGAACACTATGTTTAAAAGATTGAGAAGCCAGAGTGAAGTACATATCAGTTTATTGCTTGGCTTATTCTTTGTAGTTTTAGGGATTTTTATTTTATTCAACACGGGCAGGATCCGCGGTACGACTGACGGCAGTCCTGTAAATGAAGAGAGTATTGAAACGGTACTCGATCTGATCAACGCATTTTTCCTTAAGTGACGAATATGCTGTCCATCATCATTGGTGATTTCCCGATCATCGTCGGCATTCTTCTTATTTTGTTTGGTGTCTTCATGTTCAAAGTCGGACAGACTGTAAGGGATACGACCAAATATGACGGCTTCCTGTCATTTTTCTTTCTTGGATTATCACTGCTGCTTTTTGTAATGACGACTGTTCTGATGATGCAGGTTTACGGCTGGTGGGCGATTTTATTTTTGATTGCATTCCTGGTCCACCTGCTCTACAACATATATAATGAGTATTTGAACCCGAAACACCGTAAGGAACATTATATGATCATCATGTTCTTCTACGGTATCGCTTATTTCTTCACGCAGAACGCAGTGTACTCGAATATCGAGGAGTCGCTGAATCCGACGGATGTGCTCAGCATCAACATGTTCTTCGGCCTGATCTGGCTGCTTTCGCTATTGGCGCTGTGGGTGGGTGTATTTCTGTCGAAATCCAAAAACCTGCTCAAGAAGCCGAAGGCGAAGTCGGAGGATGAGATGTCGCGGTCATCAAAACGCGGCATCAACAAGCTGAATCCGAACCAGTACCTCGGATTCTCTGAAGAGATGTACCAGTTCAGGAACCGTCTTCTCAAGAAGGTGAAGGACTTTATTGAAATCGGTATTCCGTCCTGGCTGAAGATCAACTATCTGGAGCTGCTGCTCGGATTCCTCGTACTTGTTTTCATCCTTGTCGAGTTCAACAACAGGCAGGGGGTTTTCACGGAAGGGTATTTCAGAATTTCTCAGATGAGTTACATCTATGAGTGGATCAACCTGTTCCTGACGCTGTCGCTGGCAGTGCTGTATTTGGTCTTCACGATGATGAACACGTGGAGAAATGTCCACTACAACCGGCAGATGATCGTCATCGCCGGATTATGGCTCAAGCTTACAGTCAGTCTGTACATCACGATTTTCAAAGATGTTGAACTGTCATTATTCATTTTACCATTCAATATCGTGCTCGTGATTCTCACGACGCCGTTATTATTGTTCAGTATTTTTAAAGAATTCAATGGAGGGACAACAATTGACAGAGATAAGAAAGCATAAGATGGAAGCACGCATTGATAATCCGGCTGTGAAAGACCGCATCCACCAGGTCATTGAAGACTATGATCAGAAGGAATCGGCGGAACCGGGCACGGTTTTCCTCGGATTCAGTTCAGATGAAGGTGTCACGCGGAATAAAGGTCTCGCCGGCGCGGCGGAAGGGCCGTTCAGCGTGCGCGACAAACTGGCGGGGCTGCCGTACACGGCCGCGCTGTATGATTACGGCACCGTGATGGGTACGAAAGATCTTGAAACTTCTCAGAAAGAGCTGGGCAGTGCGGTTGCGGATGTTTTAAACAATAAAGATTTTCCGCTCATAATCGGCGGCGGTCATGAAACATTATACGGCCACTATTTGGGCGTGAGGGAGACACATCCGGACGCGAAAATCGCGGTGCTGAATTTTGATGCGCACTTCGATATGAGAATCGAACCGATGGCAACATCCGGTACGATGTTCTATCAGATTTTGACTCAGGACGAAGATGTCGATTATTTCGTCATGGGCATCCAGCACAGTGGCAACACGGGCGTGCTGTTCGATACGGCGGATGCGCTCGGCGTGAATTACGCGCTGATGGATGATATCCGTGATTCGAAGAAGATTTCCGACTACATGTTCAAGGCGCTCGACAACTATGATTATGTCTTCGCGACACTGTGCATGGACTCGATTGCAGAATATGCGGCACCGGGGGTCAGCATGGCGACGCCGAACGGTTTTACGCCGGTGGAAATCCACGGACTGGTTGAACGTCTGGCAAAGCTCGACAACCTGATCAGCTTCGATATCAGCGAAGTCGCACCGGCACTCGATGAAGGTGACCGTACAAGTGCGCTTGCCGCCAGCATTATCCACAAGTTTTTAATTACAAAGGATGCTGATGAATGAATACAATACAATTAAAAAAAGGGGTCGAAAGACCCTTTTATCAGGGCAAGCTCAATATCGGGCAGGATGAGCTGAGCGATTCCGTCTTTTTAAAGGACGGCGAAGTGGTCAGACTGACCGATTATGCGGGCAAATTCATCGGTTATGCGATGATGAGCTTTGAGCAGAGAGCGTACGGCTGGATTTTGAGTACCGATGAAAATGTTGAAATCGGCGAGGACTTTATTCGTGAAAAGATTGTTACGGCGATCAACGAACGGACACCGCTCTATAATCAGGACGATACGAACGTCTTCAGACTGTTCAACGAAATCGGGGACGGCATCGGCGGACTGTCGATCGACAATTTCAACGGCCATCTGTTCCTCACATACTATTCGGCAGGGATTTATAAGATCCGCAACCTGGTCGTGCAGGTGCTGATCGAGGAACTGACGCCCGAATCGATTACGGAACAGACACGCTTTTCGATTGACGGCAAAATGCAGATTCAGAATAATCACGTGACCGGCAATAAGGCCGGGACGATCCAGGTGCTGGAGAGCGGCATGCGCTTCAACGTCAACCTGAACGACGGCCCGATGACGGGGCTATTTTTAGATCAGAGGGAAACACGGAAGTCCCTTCTTAAAAATAAACACTCACACAACGAGACGTTTTTGAACCTGTTTGCATACAGCGGTTCATTTTCCGTTGCGGCGGCGCTGTCCGGCATGTCGACGACGAGTGTCGATCTCGCAGGCAGGACGACGGAGCTCGTTAGGGAAAATTTCAACGTCAACAATTTGAAGACGGATAACCATACGATTCATATTATGGATACTTTCGACTACTTGAAATTTGCGGAACGGAAAAATCATCAGTTCGATACGATTTTGATCGACCCGCCGAGCTTCAGCAGAAATAAGAAGAAAGTGTTCAAAGTTGAACGGGATTATCCGAAACTGATCAAAGAATCACTGAAGATTCTGAGCCCTGACGGCAAGCTGATTTTAAGCCAGAATCTGGAGACATTTTCTTTGAACCAGTTTAAAAAGCAGATCGACCAGACGCTGAAAAGTATGGGAATCGCATACACGCTTGAAGATGTCAAAGGGCTGCCGAAAGACTTCAAAACCGTTAAGGGATACAAGACCGGCAAGTATTTGAAAGTAGTGACGATTCAGCTCGGCAACGATTAAAATCTGAGATTACGGGTATTAATCCATTAGATAAGCATTCAATAAGAAAGTAGGGTTTATTAATGGTCCAATATCCAGTAACTGTAGAAAATCTGAAGAGTAAAGAGCGCGAAGCACAGGCACTCGTCAAGAGAAAAGCGATGATTTCAAGTGTGGCTTCAGTGCTGCCGATCCCTTTATTAGACATAGGGACGGATATGAAACTGATGAATGATATTCACGGTGATATCGAGGACGTCTTTGAAATCAATCATAAGGATGTGGCATCGGCAAATGATGATCTGATGACCCGCGGCTGGGTCATGGCGACGAGTATCGGCAGTGATATTGTGCGTTCAAGGCTGACGCCGTTTTTATTCAGAAGGATCAGCAAGAAGAACAAGTTCAGCCGGTTCGGGCTCGTCAGCATCGTCGGCAGAGTACTCGGCGCGGCCGTCAGCTACTTCCTGATGAAGAAGCTCGGCAACGATCATATCGAACATTGCATGGCTTATTTAAAAGAAGAAACTGTTTAAATGATGAAAAGCTGACATCTCGTTGGCTTTTTATCTGTTAATAATGATAAAATCAAAGAAAGTAAACTTACTTTAAATAATAATTTTATTCTATGAAACGAAGGAGCAATCAGCAATGGAGCAAAAATCATATTTTATAACGGATGAAACAGGAATACATGCAAGACCTGCAACTATACTCGTACAGACAGCATCGAAGTTCGATTCTGAACTTCAGCTTGAATTCAACAGTAAAAAAGTGAACTTGAAATCAATCATGGGTGTCATGTCACTCGGTGTCGGCAAAGATTCCGAGGTGACTGTATATGCTGAAGGCAACGACGAAAAAGAAGCGCTTGAAGCAATTACGGAAACTCTGAGTAATGAAGGGCTGACTGGCTAATGTCTAAAATACTAAAAGGGATTGGGGCAAGTGACGGCATTGCGATTTCCAAAGTGTACTCACTTGTTGAACCCGATTTAAATTTTACTGAAACTTCAATTGAAAGCAGTGCATCTGCAGAGGAAGTTCAAAAGTTTAAAGACAGTATTCATAAAACAAAAGTGGAAATCACAAAAATACGCATTCACGCAGAAGAGGCTGTGGGTCCGGAACACGCAGCCATATTCGACGCGCACCTTTTAGTGCTTGAGGATCCTGAACTGATCAATCCGATCGAGGAGAAGATCACCGGGCAGTCCTACAGTGCACCGCAGGCACTCGTTGAAACGCGTGATGAGTTTGTCACGATGTTCGAAAGCATGGATAACGAATATATGCGTGAACGTGCAGCCGACATCAAAGATGTGGGCAAGCGCATCCTTGCCAACCTTCTTGACCGGCCGCTGCCGAATCCGGCAGGCATCGACGAGGAAGTCGTCATCGTTGCAGATGATCTGACACCGTCCGATACTGCACAGCTGGACAAGCAGTTCGTCAAAGGTTTCGTTACGAACATCGGCGGACGCACATCCCACTCTGCAATCATGGCGCGCACGCTTGAAATTCCGGCAGTCGTCGGAACAAAAGGTGTGACGGATGAAATTACCGAAGGCGCTATGATCATCGTCGACGGTGAAAAAGGCGACGTCATTGTCAGCGCGACCGACAAAGAGGTCAAAGCCTATGAAATCAAGGCAGAGGAACTCGATAAAGAGAGACAGGAATTACTTAAGATCAAAGATGATGAAACCAAGACATCCGACGGTATCAAAGTCGAGCTCGGTGCAAACATTGGGACTCCTGAAGATGTTGAGATGGTACTTGAAAACGGCGCGGAAGGCATCGGTTTATTCCGTACTGAATTCCTTTACATGGGCAGAAACGAGCTGCCGACTGAAGACGAGCAGTATGAATCTTACAAAGCGGTGCTCGAGCGCATGGAAGATAAACCGGTTGTCGTCCGTACAATCGATATCGGCGGTGACAAAGAGCTGTCTTACCTGGATATGCCAAAAGAACTCAACCCGTTTTTAGGCTACCGTGCAATCCGTATGGCTCTGGATAATAAAGATCTCTTCAGAACCCAATTGCGTGCGCTGCTCCGTGCGAGCGTCCACGGGAATTTGAAAGTGATGTTCCCGATGATTGCAACGGTCGAAGAATTCGAAGAGGCGAAAGCACTCCTCATCGAGTGCCGTGATGAACTGAAGGCGGACAGTGTCGACGTCAGCGATGATATCGAAGTCGGCATCATGGTCGAGATTCCATCCACTGCAGTACTTGCAGATGAGTTTGCGAAAGTCGTGGACTTCTTCAGCATCGGTACGAATGACCTGATCCAGTATACATTCGCAGCCGACCGCATGAATGAGAATGTATCTTATCTGTACCAGCCGTACCACCCGGCACTGCTGCGCCTGATCCATAACGTGATTAAAGCTGCGCATGACCAAGACAAATGGGTCGGCATGTGCGGAGAGATGGCAGGCGATAAAACTGCGATTCCATTACTCGTCGGCTTAGGATTGGACGAGTTCTCAATGAGCGCAGGCAGTGTGCTCAAAGCAAGACAGCAGATTGCTGACCTTAAGAAAACAGACATGGAGCAGCTGGCAGACGCAGCAATGCGTTCACCAAAATCAGACACAGTCACTGCCCTGGTCAAAGAATATACCGAACGTTCTTAATCGAAAGACACATGAATTTCACTTGAAAACAGTGTGATGTTCATGTGTCTTTTTTGAATGAATTAAATTTGGCTGGGTGGAAGGTGTTGCGGGAACTCGTGAGTGTGACGAGTGCCTGTTAATACCTTCTCTAAATGAGATTGAAGCTCCACTGGAAGTCTATCAACGCTTCGAAATAGAATCGAGATTCCGATAGAATTTACTGCACATGCTCGTCACCCGCGAGAACATGTGATAGATGCAAAACTCAATACAATTCACAATAAACTGCAGTGATCATGATAATTTTGGAGGTCCTTATGGAAAAGACACGTAAACCGCTGGCTCTGTTTTTATCTTTGCCGGTTCTGGCATGGGCATTTTTTGATTTTGCAAACACGATTTTCTCGGCGAACATCGTCACATTGTTTTTCCCGCAGTATATTACGGCGGTGGTGGGGGACAATCCGCAGCTTGAGCAGATTGCTTCGACGATTATTGCGTACGCAAACGCGGCTGCTGCGGTTCTGCTCATATTATTTTCCCCGCTTTACGGTGTCGTCATGGACCGGACGGGCAGGCGGAAGCATTTCGTTATAATCTTTACGCTCATTACGGTGACCGGAGCAATTCTGATGGGCATCTTCGGTGATATGAACACCGGGCTGTTATTCGGACTGCCGAACGGTCTCGTCATCACCATCATCATTTTCGTCATCGCAAAATTCGGTTTCAGCTCGGGCAACGTCTTTTATGATGGCATGCTGTCATCACTCGGCAAGAAAGAGGAAATTCCGCTGATTTCGGGATTCGGTGTGGCGCTCGGCTACCTCGGGACGCTGTTCGGCATCATCACCGTCATGTATCTTGTCGGTGACGCCGGCATCCACCACACATTCTGGATGTCGGGGATTTTATTCCTCATATTTGCACTGCCGTTATTTTTCATCAACAAGGACAAACACGTCAAAAAATCGACGTCATCATCAAAGTCCTTCCTGACAGGTTACAAAGACATTTACCACACGTTCAGAGAGGCGCGTAACTATCCGTCAATATTCTTTTTCATGATTGCGTACTTTTTCGTCAACGATGCACTCGCAACTGCCATCGCGATGATGCAGCCGTATGCGACGACGGTCGTCGGTTTCAGCCCATCGGATTTCCTCGTCGTCTTCATGGTGGCGACCGGATTCAGCATCGTCGGCGCGCTCGTGTTCGGTTTTGTCAATAAAGCTCTCGGCTCCAAGAAAACATTCTTAATCATTTCCATTTTACTCGGAGCCGCGATTACGGTTGCGGCCGTGCCGCTGCCGATGTGGACGTTCTGGATTGCCGCCTCGATGTTCGGCATCGCCATGGGATCTGTATGGGTGGTCTCAAGAACGATGATCATCGAATTGTCACCGCCCGGACGGGAAGGGCAGTTTTTCGGTCTGTTCGCATTCAGTGCGAAGATGAGTGCGATTATAGGACCGTTCATATACGGAACGATCACGCTCGCACTCAGCCAGTACGGGCCGCTTGCTTCACGAATCGCGATTACGAGCCTGCTCGTCATGGTGATCATTGGAATTATGTTCCATACATTTGTCAAAGAAGAGGCAGAAAGCGATGAAATGAAGTTTGAGTAGTTTATTTGAATAATTTTTCACAATATTGTCATTGGCTATCAATTGAAATCGACACATTTGAATATATAATTAAGGGTACGCATATAAGGAGTGATTTAAGTGGATGAGGTTCTTTTAGGACGTATAATAACAGCAAGTACACTGGGTTTCCACATAATCTTTGCGACTATTGGTGTCGGTATACCGATTGTTATCATGGTCATGGAGTTTTTGGGTATCAGAAAGAAAGATACCCAATATCTTACGATGGCAAGAAGAATTGCCAAAGGGTTTACGGTAACTATCGCAGTCGGGGTAGTGACAGGGACCATCATCGGGCTCCAGTTATCATTGATATGGCCTGATTTTATGAGGCTTGGCGGACAGATCATTGCGCTGCCTCTGTTTATGGAAGTTTTCGCGTTTTTCTTTGAAGCAATATTTTTAGGTATTTTCCTATATACATGGGATCGTTTCAAAAATCCTTGGCACCACTGGCTTTTGGACATCCCGATCGTTGTCGGTTCAACATTGTCGGCGGTGTTCATCACTTCGGTGAACTCATTTATGAACACACCGGCAGGGTTTGAACTGTCGGAAGAAATGTTCGTCAACATCGACCCGATCGCGGCGATGCTGAACCCGTCGGTATATGTCCGCGTGTTCCACGTTGTGGCGACGGCATACATGACGGCAGCAT
>Ga0079225_10002666_pt1 | contig 10329 bp, 12 predicted proteins | sample Poulit2012_FD_76344 | JGI IMG/M metagenome (GOLD analysis project Ga0079225, IMG submission 76344) | Agricultural soil microbial communities from Georgia to study Nitrogen management - Poultry litter 2012 | ecosystem: Environmental > Terrestrial > Soil > Agricultural land | place: USA: Georgia...
AAAGTCTAATAAAATAATGAATTCTTTATCTGGTGCTAATTTAATTATTTTATCAGCAATCCGGTCTCTAATAGTCTCTTCTAACGGACTATTAAAATCGTGACATCTTATTCTTATTGCTATTTCTGGTTGCTCTGATTCAAGTACTGAATCTAAAACCCATGTTGGTGCATCAAAATGTACACAAGGAATGAAATTTAGATTTACATCAACCAATTTTTGTATGCAATGCTGAACTAAATTCATTTCACTTTCATCATCCAATAATTCTTGAACTTCACCGATCTTATCAAATGCTGATTGAAAATCATAAATAAATTTAGTTGCACCAACCTTTTCTACGAGATAGGTGCCTAGTGTTCGAAAACTTGATTGCCAGTCATCAAGCTTATTTTTAGGAATCATTTTAGACTCTATTATAGGTGTAATAATACTTTTAGTTTCCTCCTTCAGATTAAATAGAGCCCCCATTTCCGCGTTAGATAATTTTAGTACAGGGTAATAAGACATGAAAATCATCCTTCCTTTATATTTTTGGTTCTATATACCTATTCGACATAGTTTTGCTAAATCCTTCTAAAAAGTTAAAAAAGTTGTATTGCGACGTCGAAAATATGTAAGCGTCAAAGAGTCCACAGCTAATAATCAGGTCTGGACTAATTTATACTTCAAGTAAGATTTCATCGTTACAATATTTCAAAGGAAAAGGCGAAGATGTTAATTCTAGCATTGCTTCCGATGGATTAGTAACGTGCGTGCGGGAAAATGGCAGTTTATGTTGCTACACATCCAATGCACCAACAATAGCAGAGATCGCTGCCTATCCAGTTGTACAAAATGAGTAGTTGGATCAACTAGATGTTTGGCGGGAAGAAGCAGCTGAAGTACCTCTTGAGATGAAGCAAAAATTTCAACAGAAAATGATTCGGTTATTGGGAGATAAAGTATATTGATTGATTAAAAATGTGGAGGCCGAAGTATCTGTACTTGGATCGTACGCTATTCAAGGATTTGGTTATCCAAGAAGAACATTTTTATCAAGCGAATCACCAGCTTATCTTCCGGGCAATGAAAGCAGTGGTGGACGCGGAACAGTACATTGATATGGTGACCGTTACGACTGAATTGGGAGAAGCAATCAATCAGGTAGGTGGGACAAGTTATTTACTTGCTATAGCGCAGTCTATTGCGAGTACAGCACCACTAAAACATCATGAACAATTAATTTTCAATACATATCACAGTCGTAAAGCACGTGAATATGCATTGCGCTTTGTGGAAAAACCAGCTGATCAGGCATTAGAAATTAATAAAAGATTTGCAAGCTTGCCAGGAGACAGGTGCGGAAAACTTAGAAAAGACTGTCGATGGGCATTTACTGGATATTACGAAGGAGATGTACTCTCTTACACAGGAGCAATCCGGATTAGCAATGAGGTGATCTTCTATGTGTTTACATGGTATTTACAAAAAGGTTAACATAATTAACCAGGAGCAAAATAAAGAGAGAATGGTTATCGATGCATGTATAGCTAATGAGATTAAACATTTAAATGAACAAGGAGTAATTACTTTGGCGTGTTGTTGTGGGCATGGCAAAGCTGGTCAAATTACAGAATAGGAAAATGATTTTGGTAAGTGGAAAGGACAATGCTTGCCCCCACATACTTTACTAGATTATATAAGTATGAAACTCGCTAGGGAATTAGGGTATCGACCTTATCCTTATTATTACAGTAATGAAGAGCATAGCAGGGTATGGCAAATGATTTTAAAAACAGGTTGCATAACTGAAATTGACTGTTATATTTGGCATTTATTTAATAATCACGCTTTTATGGAAGGAATAGGCGTGATTGAATAGAGGAGAGTGACCCCCTCTATATTTGTAATCTATTTTCTGTGCTTTGCTTCATAGCAGTGCTTACAGCCATCATAAACAGCTGGTTGAGTTACTGTATAGTCCGTATCTGTGTCTAAACGATTTCTGGGACTAATAAGATTAATGTTGCAAGCCGATACTGTATAAATAGTTCTATGGACCTCTTTTTCTGGCCCAGTATTGACAATATAAGTTGCCATTGCATATCACCCCCTAATATATACTTCGACAAAACAACTGTAAATCCTTCTTTTTTCGTTTATTAGAAAACTAGTAGGATTATACTACTGATTTATTGTATGATAGGATGAAAGGTACAGTTGTAATGACTGTGCAATTTTAGTGGGATTTTTAGGTAATAAAACCAAAAAAACTATTGGCAAGGGAATAAGATCATAAGCTTGTCCCAGTCACTTTTGAATTACATCAAAGAAATAGTATAACGATTGCAGGTACTACTTAAGGAATTAAATTTCCCGAAATATGTCGAACAAATTACCGGGGGAGTGACTAGGCGCTGTTGAATTATTGAAGTTTTTGGTAAACTTAATGGTGATAAGAAAAATCTGAAACAGTTATTTATTTAAACGAACGAAGCAAATTTCTTCAAAAAGAAAGGAAAAAGAAATGAGAAAAACACTTTTTATTGCAATAGTATTAATGTTGGCACTTACATTAAATGCCTGTGGAAACAGCAATGTAAAATCAAATACAATTGTAAATGCAGAGTTGACTGATAGAGAGACAGGAATACTATCAACTACATCGAGCCAATCATTTGTTTTTGACTTCAATATTGAAAATGAATATAAAAAAGCATCTGTGTGGATTGAGAAATATGAATTCGGTAAATTGATTGAAGAACGAATCGGATACCTTACAGCTGAAATTGAGAATAATGGATCTATCATTCTTGCAATCATTGAACCAAGTACAAGTGAAAAACAAGCTTTTTTTAAATTAGGGATTAATAGTAATGGAGTTACAAGCTCTTCAACAATTGTAGATGTTGTTTCAACTAAAGGTACCGAAAACAGCTCTATCGTATGGGGGAACTTAAGCGAAAAAATGGATATTACGAACGATCAGCTGATTTTAGCGAGTATAGGATTTTCATGGGATGAAGGTTCAATGGTTTCATTTACTACTGATTTTTATAAAGAAGCTGAACCTCGTATCAGTGAATTAGAAAATCATGAGATTGTTTATTTACTTAAAGGTGAATTTACGAAATAAAATAGAAATCTGTAAATGCAAAAGTTTACAGATTGTTGAAGCAATTAAGGTTTAGTTTAGATTAAAAGAAGATACTAGCATCAATGTCAAGATTAGTTATGAAATAAAGCCTGTTATATTATTTGCTTTTTCATTGTTATAAAAAGCAACAACGATAATCCATCATAAAGCGGTGAACTAACTATGTCTAACAGAATATAAGAAAGAACAAATATAAAAATTCTCAAATATGATCACCCCTGCTCTACAAAATGACTTGCTGATTGAAAAAGCTCATTTATAATCGCTATCATATTTCTGCTTTTTCAACCGAATAAAACCAAAATAATAATATCGAGGCAGTAAAAATTAACGGTGAAAAGTTTACTTCTGTTTTAGCAATAAACTTTCAAAGATAATTGAAATATTAAAGTTAAAATTAGGCTATTGAAATAAAGTTAAAGAGATGTTTTTCACTAATGATTATATTTTAAAACTCATTTCCACCTCAAAAAAACCTCTCTATCGTTCCACCCTCTGCTGTTGCGAAGGAAAAGGATGTTATTGGCGCAGTTTAGGAGAGATTAGAAGATTTGGCAACTGAGTTAGAAGAAAAGGTTAACTTATTTTCCATTTGCATCTGGGCTGCTTGCAGGGAGATATGACAAATCTACCATTCTCGAAAGCAACCAAAGATCGAAACCGTAATTTCGTAATGATAATTTTTTTAACCATCTAGATAACATGGAAAAGTTACATATGAAGGCTAGGAACCTTGGAGTGGAAATTTCGCATATCCTCTTATCCTATTACTTAACACACGAAACAATCGATGCAGTCATTCCAGGTGCGAGAAATGGCGCCCAAGTAATCGATAATTAAAAAGCAATAAACGTTCAACTAATAGAAGATGATCGTCGTTTTATTGAGGAGGTGTATCCCATCGAATAATATAAAAAATGGACAGACATATCTAAAAAGGTAATATGTTATAATACACGAATAATAGGGGCTGTTGACATGCAATTACAATCAATCACATTAATGGAAGCATACATAATAGAGAATTTAAAGAAAGCACGGTATGCCAAATGGGGAATTTAGCTTGCTAACCAAAATGGTGACAAGTTCGAATCGATTATCCAGGACGGATATACGGTGAAATTTTTAACGTTAAATGGATTAGTAAATTTAGTCCAAATGAAGGTGGGGCAGTTCCGGGACAAGGATTTTACTGTTCATGATGATGGCATTAGCGGGTTATTTGTTGATTCCGATGAACGAAAGCAAGTCGAACAAATTCTTTCGCGGAATTGGAAAGTTATGGAAGAGGACGAGAGGCTATCGATTCGTTCCGCAGCTAGGTAGTTTTCATTCGCGTTTTACTAATGAAAAATGCGAATAGAATGATTCATTATAAGTTCTGCTTATACATATAGTCAGCTACAAATAGAAAAAGTTTGATACCGATCATTGCAAAGGTCCAGAGCACAAAGTGAAATAAACATAGACCAAGAATGGATTCGTAAATAAATGGTAAGTCGGAAAATAAGAGTGGCACACATATTCCAAGTGAAAGACCTATGAACTAGCACGTGTTAATAAAATAGGAAGATACCATTTTGTAAACCTTCGCCAAAAAACGAGAATACATGGAATAAGTATATTCACAACTAATTGACCAACGAGAATCGCATCTGTTATTTCAATAATATTATCCTTATCAAGAGGGGTACCACCTAAGATAAATACCGCAAACAGAAAATTATAAAAAAGTAAGATCCAAATAGTCCGCTTTTCCGCTCTTCTTACGTCAGAGATGTTTGTTATCTTTTCTTGAGCATAGATTGCTTCTTCGATTCCTTCGGGTTGCCAAGAAAAAAGTATGTTTTTAAGAGTTTCTCTACCAATAAGGTGGCTGACACAGTCCTGCTTGTTTCCTTCAATTTTTGAAAAGTCAATTTTCGTATAAAACTCGGCATAATAGGCTTCATATAGGTCATAGTTTGTATATTGAAGATTAGCTACATTCCCTTTTAAACGTTTTATCCACTCCTGTAGATCATCTGCTGACAGGAATTTCTCAATGAAATATTCATCATTATGCATGATGATAAGCATAGCATGGTACCTGAAATAATTTTTGCTATCTGGGATTCTAACGCGTTCGGCATATATTCCAATAAGTACCTGATCTATTTCATCAAAAGGAACAAACTGTTTTGTTTCTTGACTTGTTGGTTTGTGTAACCATTGTTGGTGAAGCCCCTCATTAGTCAATTCATACCGATAAATATCTTTTTGTTGCGTTGGGGGAAAAATATAAGCAAAAAAACCAAAAACAGCTGCGAAAAAAATAAAGAAAAACATTGCCCACCAATCGCCATGAAAAGAAGCCAAATAAATGCCCATAAGTATACTGCCGATGGGGAGTAATCCTAGAAATCCAGCAATTAAATATAGTCGTTTACCCTTGAACCATTCATTGGGATACGTAATCGGTTCAAACTCTTGTTTTCCCAAGGCGAATACCTCCCCAGTATAGGCAGTCCTTTATTAATCAACTATTTCATAGAGGAATCTGCCTTTTCTCGACGTCTAATAAGATAATACGAATTGATCCCCGCAACGATTGGTACAACAAAAAGATTCTAATATCTTCAAACTCTTCTTCACTGAAGCCTTGAATTTTTGCTACCTTTTGTGATGAAATGGATAAAAATTATTAAAATTTTTTAAGGTTTCGATACTCAGTAGATTTAAACATTACTCATCCTGGAGTAGACCCATTTTTCTAGAAGTCTCTAAATCAACCGTACCGCCTGGATTTTTCAAAGTTGGCAGTGTGTGGGAAAAAGGGAATAGCTCTTTTTCTGCAACTTGATAGATTCGCTTTAGTTCAACGATAGGATCTTCATGTTCATCTACTCGTAAATCAACAGATGGATATGCTTCTGTATCAACTATATATAGGGCCGCAGATTGCTTCCCACGTTTGTCTCCCCCTGCTAGTTGACCGGCAAATAGGGACTCGATTAACCGCTCAGCAAAATCTAAATCTTTATTTTCCTTAAAACTCGTTTCCATTGCTTGGATCGTTGCTTCACCAACGAGCATATTTCCTGCTACAGCATAGTTTTTGCCAGTTATATGTCCATGCCAAGTGTCACATTTATCTCCTGTATATGCTACTGAATTTCCCTCACGATCGACAATACTAAATTGCCGAAGTTCTGGTACAGGGTCTTCTTTTACTACTCGTTGCATTACTTCCTCAGCAGATAACCCTTCTTCTAAATAGTTTAAGCCGTTTATTCCGATATATGGGTTAACGAAAGATTGAGAAGCAATTGCACCAACACCTGCTCTTGCGTATGGAACTAGGCTACCAACTGCTGGTACTTTTGTTGAAACTGCGATACCAAATTGATTTGTTTTTTCACATCTTGCCGTAATCGAAAAAGTATTGTATTTTAACATTTTATCCCTTCCTTTTAATCCCTTTTAATGCGATCTGCTAAGCGATTTCCAATGGATTGTAATCCTTGAACTAGTATAATTAATATAATAACTGTCACATACATAACTTCCGCTTCGTACCTGAGGAAACCGTAACGATAGGCTAAGTCTCCAAGTCCGCCACCGCCGACTAGTCCTGCCATTGCTGTTGCTCCAATTAGTCCGACCGCAGCGATTGCTAGTCCAAGAACAATGGACGGTCTTGCTTCGCGGAGTAAGACGTGCCATATAATAGCTGATGTTTTAATCCCCATCGCTTCGTATGCTTCTATAATACCTCGATCAACCTCAAGAAGAGCAGTTTCCATTAGTCGAGCGATAAATGGGGCTGTATAAACGACAAGTGGTACTAAAACTCCTTTTACTCCAATTGTTGTCCCGACGATAACTTTTGTAAATGGTAAAATTAAAAACAACAAAATAATAAATGGTATGGAGCGAATAATATTAATAATTATATTTAGCACTTGATAAAAAAAGCGATTTTCTAATCGTTGATTTGGTCGAGTTAATACGAGTAAAATACCTAATAGGAGTCCAATGACGACTGAAATAACAAAGGCAATACTTACCATTTGAAATGTTTCAATCGTTGCCGTCCAAATAGAATCGCCCCAATTGTCAATAAAGTCTGTTATTTTATTCATTGTTTCGTTTATACCTCCTCAATCTGTACACCTTGTTCTTTCAAATAGCATAATGCTTTTTCTCTTTCTTCTTTCTTTCCTTGTAAATGAACGGTTAACCGTCCGTATGCATCGTTTTTTAATTGTGTCACATGACCAGATAATATATTCGGATATACATCGAACTTTTTGCTAACCATTGCTAAAGCTGGTTCACCTGATGCGCTCCCGATAAATGATAACGTAATAATTAAATCATCTTCTCGTAAGGAAGAAAGTAATGATTCGGATAATTGTCCGTCAAATAGACTATTTACAAATCGTTTTGTCGTTTCGTGTTGTGGTGATGCGAACATGTCAATTACAAGTCCGGATTCGATGAGTTCTCCATCTTCAATAACTGCGACGCGGTCACATATTTTTTGGATGACAGCCATTTCGTGTGTAATTAACAGAATGGTTACACCTAATTCCCGATTAATTTTCATAAGTAGCTCAAGAATGGCATCTGTTGTTTCTGGGTCTAATGCGCTTGTCGCTTCATCACTAAACAATACTTCAGGTTCGTGCGATAAGGCGCGGGCGATTGCAACGCGTTGCTTTTGTCCGCCAGAAAGTTCAGCTGGATAAGAGTCTTCTTTATCCCCTAGTCCAACGATATCTAAATATTTTTTAACACGTTTCTGAATGTCCTTATTTGGAATGCCGCTTAATTTAAGTGGGATAGCGATGTTGTCTCGAACATTTGCTGTTTTGAGTAAATTAAATCCTTGGAAGATCATGCCGATCTTTTTTCTAGATTCATTTAATGCACGATGAGATAGGGCTGTTAATTCCGTTTTATTAACAAATACTTGTCCATTTGTCGGACGTTCTAATAAGTTGATACAGCGAACTAAAGTACTTTTACCGGCTCCGCTATATCCAATCACTCCATATATTTCGCCTTTTTTGACTTTTAAAGAAACATCGCGCAAAGCATGTACTGTATTATTTTTTGATTGAAATGTTTTGGATACATTTTTAAGTTGGATCACAAATCTCATCCTTTTCTTAATTTCACGATAATAAATGGACTGCTAATCAATTGTATAATCCTGATTCATCTGTATTTTTAAATAACACGTTATTTAAAACTTGAATAAGCTCCATATATTATCATTTTACAATATATAAAAAAACCGTTTGTTTCCCGCAAGTAGAGACACTGCGGGATTGAAACGGATTTTTTGGCTTTATAACATCATCTTTTACCAAGTAGGGATTAATGAACCCGTGAATGTTTCTTCAATAAATGCCTTTACTTCATCCGAATGATAGGACTCGATTAATTTAGCAATTGCCGGGCTGTCTTTGTCTTCTGTTCTTACAGCAATTAAATCCACCCATGGGGAATCGTTTGATTCAATATAAATCGCATCGTCTGTCGGTGTAAAGCCATTTTCAATTGCATAGTTTGTATTAATTGCTGCGGCAACGAGTTCATCTAAATGCATTGGAATTTGAGCAGCTTCTAGTTCAACAAACTCAAGGTTTAACGGATTGTCTTCAATATCTTTGATAGATGCTGTATTTCCGGCATCTTCCTTTAATGTAATAAGCCCCGCTTCTTCAAAAATAAATAAAGCATGTGCAGCATTTGTCGGATCGTTCGGTAGCCCAAGTTTGTCGCCATCTTGTATTTCTTCGACATCTGAAATTTGATTAGAGTAGACACCCATTGGGAAATTGATTGTGTTAGCTACATCTATAATATCTAATCCACGATCTTCTCTAAAATCATCTAAATACGGCTTGTGTTGGAAACTATTTGCGTCAATGTCACCTTCATCTAAAGCAATATTAGGAATGACATAGTCGGTAAAAACTGTTAATTCGATATCAAGTCCATTTTCAGCTGCAACTTCTTTTACTTTTTCCATTACCTCTTCATGTGGACCTGCTGTAACACCTACTTTTAGACTATATGTTTCTTCTTCATCTGCCTTTTCATCATTATTACTACTTTCTATATTGTCATCTCCACAAGCTGCCAAAATAAATAATGTTGTAACTACGAATAATAGTGTAATAAACTTTCTCATTAAATTACCCCTCATTTATAATATAATTAGTTTTTACCATGTTGGAAGAAGAGATTATAATAATTCTTCAATTAAATAAGAATAAACAAAATTTTTAGTAATTTTAATTTGTTGTTTATGAATTTCATAATCCTAAATTATTACTATCTAAGTCCAACTATGTTTTTTCGCAAAAATTGCTGATTATTGCATTTATGAAATTGATACGCGTATGTTAAAAAGCGGGTCCACACTCCTTTATTATGTAGCTAAAATCCATCTTTTCATCCAAATAAAAATGCCCCTCTGAAAATCAGAGAGGCACCCAAAACATCATTAATATTCCTCTCTTATCTTTCAAAACATGAATGTTTTGCTGGATGTAGCACCTTTTCCTTATAAAAAGAATGGTTGCCGGGTGTCAAAGGGCCAGTCCCTCGACCTCTCTCGATAAGATTTTATGTTTACTTATTTAATCAACTATCAAGATAACATCAACATAAAAGCTTGTCAACAAAACCGAAAGTTGTTAATGATTACTTTGCTACGGGGATACTCGACATGGTAACCATACTGACACTTAAATCTAGTTCAGGCACTTCATAAGCCATATGGTTTACTAAAAAATCAAGACCTGCTATCATAATTTCGATTGTGACACAGTCACCATCATCACCGATGCCCAATAAAATAATCACCACCACCTTGGGAAATGAAGTTAAAAGGGTTTTCCTCCCAGTTTAGACAATTTCAGGTAGGAACTGATCTGGCTTGTCTCAAATGGATGGATCATGATTCGTCCCATAAAGATCGAGTAACGTTAATGTGCCTTGATTAAGTAAATAGTTATTCCAGATGAATTCATTTTTCACTTCTGCCATAATAAAAGGGAAAAAGGGATAAAAGCGGCGCATTTGCTTGAACAAACCGGAGAGCATTTTCTTGATCGCCATGTTTAACTTTTTCTAATAAGCAGTGCCCGTCACTTGTCAGGTTATGGCAAAAATCGCCTAGGCAAAAGAAG
>Ga0079225_10002668_pt1 | contig 10325 bp, 12 predicted proteins | sample Poulit2012_FD_76344 | JGI IMG/M metagenome (GOLD analysis project Ga0079225, IMG submission 76344) | Agricultural soil microbial communities from Georgia to study Nitrogen management - Poultry litter 2012 | ecosystem: Environmental > Terrestrial > Soil > Agricultural land | place: USA: Georgia...
GTCCATGTTTAAGGTTTTATTGAAAACTTGGCTTGTGTTTTTCTACGTTGTGTAAGTTTTAAATGTTTTCTTTATTCACTTACTCGGCGAGAGGGATTGCTAGGTAAGTATAAACGAAAACGACTGACAACTTACTCAGTGGTAAGCCTGCACTGTGTAAGTAGGGACGTTTTTGTCTGTATACTTACTCGTTGGCGCGCTCCACTGTGTAGGTTGCAATCCTTTTGTACGTATACTTCCCCATTGGCGCGCTCCACTGTGTAGGTTGCAATCCTTTTGTACGTAAACTTCCCCATTGACGCGCTCTACTGTGTAGGTTGAAATACGTTTATGTGTAAACTTGTCCAATTAAAGTATTTTTTAAAAAACTTTCCCGGTTAGGAAATCCGACTAAAGATATAAAGCGATTTGTTAAATGGGTCAGTTAAATGAAAAAGCGACTTTTCAAATTTGTTTAAGTTTTGTCGGAATTACTTTTTATTTTAAGTTAAATACATTGTCGTAATACATGTTGGTCTATCGTCGAAAGTTATGATTGTTTCTTTGGCAACTTTACGTTTTTGTTTAATCGTTACGTGGAACGTCTCATTACGGGGTAGCCATAAGTCGATAAAACCATTCGCTTCAGTTCTCAATTGATCTTGAACAATAATATTTCCCTCTGAATCTTCAATATATATCTCAAACTCTTCCTCAAATAACTCTCCTTGGCAACCGGTTAAGCTATGATTCGTACATGGATGAGTCCGTTCTTTGTACGGAGCAATCGATACGAAAAAATTATCTTCAGGCATTGGATAAACTGTTTCTTCTTCATTTTCATCTGTAATAATTAAATGAGTAGCTGTAACGGAAGCAGATTCTGTCGTTTCCCGATTGCCATTATAGCCATCAATTAATTCTAAAATCTCTTCATCTACCTCATTACTAGTCGCTTCATTTATTGATTCTACAGGATTTTAACAACTAGCAAGGATGAAGATGAGTAGAAATAATGGTATAATTAGTCGTCGTTTCATTTTCTATGACTTCCTTTTTTACTTTTTAATTATAACTTGATTTATTAGAAAAAGATAGTTGAAAAGAGCTGCAATTTACGAAGTTAGGAGAGTTGTCATAAATGTTAAAGAAAGATGTCGATCAATTTCGTAAACAATTGAAATTAGATAATCCGTTACTTACAATTCATGAATTGTTAAATGTATATGTCGTTAAAGAATCGAAGGAAGTTTATTTTCATAAACGGACATCCTTTGAAATGTTAAGTAAAGATGAACAGGAGCTTTTTATTCAAAATTTCCGAAAAACGTTAATGGGTCGGATTGACCAAAAGTTATTTACGTTTCGTTTTCAAGATGAAGGAACAATTACATCTCAGCGTGAATTGTACGATAGTTTGTCTTTGGAAAGTGATGAGTGGACTGAACAGATGATTAAGTTGGTTCAAAAGCGAATCGAACTAAAACCGTATGAAACCGATATGGTATACACTTTTATTCGTGGGGAATATATTACTGCCCAAAAAGAGGCTAACACTTATGAAGAAGTTGAAGAGTCTTTCGTTAATCCATTTATTTTATGTACAATTAATGAAACGAAAAGTCCGGACAATGAACTTCTTTTCGATTATGTTGAGAAAGAATTTACCTATCATATTGAAGTAAATCCGGTTATAAATTTACAATCTCCTATTCATGGCTTTTTATTTCCGAGTTTTACAAACGGTGTAGCGAATGTGAGTGAGCTTCTATTTACGACGAAAAAGGCCTACGTTCTCGATTCCTTCTTAATCGACGAGGTGCTTCAAGTCGAAGAAGGACCGACAGCAGAAGATGAAAAGTTAATTTTTTCAGAAGTTGTAAAACAAGTCGCAGGGGATCAATTAAATCGTCAAACGTTACAGACGATGTACGAAGTCGTTCATCATAAAATAGTCGACCATGAAGAAAATGAAGAAGCGGAAGAACCGCTCACCCTTGATTATCGGGATCTCGGCGATTTACTCGTACAAAGTGGTGTACAAAATGTTGAACAAGAAGCAGTAAAAGAGGCTTTTCAATCGGTAGCTCAAGATGCAAACTATGAATTGAAAGCTGAAAATGCGGTACCTAGATATACGACTAAATCGTTAAAAATAAAAACGAAAATTGCAAATTTCTCCTTACGTCCAAAAGATTTAGAGCATGTCCGTCAAGTGCAGTTTAATGGAAAACCGTATGTTATGATTGAACTTGATGAAAGCTCTGAAGTCGATGGTTTTGAACTTATACCGGAAGCTAGTCTAACAGAAGATAAATAAAATAGTAAAACTTAGAAAGCCGTTTCCTCGTTATATATGCATAAAGGAGACGGCTTTTTGCATATATTGAAGTAACTTAGTATGTAATGAACATTCAAACTGAACGGAGAGAATAGGATGAAAATTGTCGACACTCATTGTGATTTACTTTATAAGCTACAAAAAGCAAAGCGAAAAAATCGTCCATTAGATGTGCTAATAAGTAACGAACTAGATACGAATGTAACCCGTTTACATAGGGGGGGAGTGTATGTACAATTTTTTGCAATTTTTGTTCCCCCTTCAGTTTCGGCAAAAGAAAAGTGGCAATATGCGAAGGAACAAGTCGAGTTGTTTCACGAAGTTGTTTGTCAAAGTCCAAATGTCAGATGGATTTAGAGATGGGAAGATATTTTTTCGCTAAGGGACGATGAGATTGGTGCTGTTTTAGCTTTGGAAGGTGTCGAAGCAATTCAACAGGATTTAGATAGGCTATATTATCTATACGAACGAGGATTACGATCTGTCGGGCTAACTTGGAATGAAGCAAATGCTGCAGCAAGTGGCGTGCAAGCAAAGAAGGATCATGGTCTTACCACTTTCGGTGAAGCCATTATTGATTTCAATAATCGTAATCAAGTATTAACAGACTTATCCCATTTAGGTGAGCGAAGCTTTTGGGATGTTATTGAAAAGGCTAAGTATGTCTTTAGTAGTCACTCGAATGTGCGAGCCGTTTGTAATCATCCAAGAAACTTAAGCGACTTCCAGCTCCAAGCTCTTTTTGCAAAAGGTGGGCTTGTGTCGTTAAATTTTTATCCTCCTTTTTTACAAAGAGAAAAGAAGAATACATCTCTTGAAACAATTGTCGCGCATATCGATTATATCGTTCAGCTTGGAGGAGTTTCTTATATTAGTTTTGGTTCTGATTTTGACGGAATCGACAAGTATGTGCTAGAACTTCGGCATGCCGGTTGTTACCAAACGCTGATCGATTATCTATTCCTTCATTATGATGAAGAAGTAGTACGACTGTTCAGTTATAAAAATTTTGAACGATTTATTTTACAGATTGTAGGTGAGTAGATGAAACCAATTATTGGAATTACACCGATAATTGATAAGGAGGAGCAGGTCTTTTCATTAAATCGTGCTCATGTCAATGCAGTTGTAAAATCTGGTGGTATTCCGGTGATCTTACCTTATACGAATCGTGTGAATACAGAAAGAATTGCTCAACAATTAGACGGTCTTTATTTAACTGGTGGCTACGATATCGACCCGCATTTATTTAAAGAGGAACCCCATCCTCGACTTGGTAGAATTGAACCGTTACGGGATCGTTTTGAGCTCACTTTACTTCACCGTTTTATTAAAGAAAATAAACCTGTTTTCGGAGTATGTCGGGGTGCTCAAGTAATTAACGTTGCTCTAGGTGGTACGATGTATCAAGATTTATCCTCCCAAAAGAAAGCCCCCTTAATTCAACATCGTCAAACTCGTCCATTAAAATATCCTTCCCATTACGTATACGTTAAAGAAGATAGTTTAATTTATCAAATTGTAAAAGAGCGACGGATTCTCGTAAATAGTAACCATCATCAAGCAAATTGGACCTTAGGTAAAAATGTCGTCGCTAGTGCTCGAAGTGAAGATGGCGTCATTGAAGCGATTGAAGTCAAGGAACATCCATTTATCATAGGGGTACAGTGGCACCCTGAACGGTTATTGATTGAAAAGGATAAAGTTTCTAAACGTTTATATTCCTATTTTATAAAAAAGGCTATAGAAAGAAGGAGTTAAATTGTTATCGCGCTATCCCTTGATTTGCCAGATGATAGATTAAATGAGCAATTTCCTGAGGTGTTTGGTCGCGATTGTTTTGCAACCAAGTTTTTACGACTTCGATACTTCCACTTATTAAAAAGGCACTTATATAATCGAAATATCGTTCCTCGATTAGGGATGCTTCTTTCCAATCGGATAGTAAAGATTGATGGACGATATTTCGAATTTTCTTTTCGAATGAAATGTTACTATTTGGGCTAAGTAATACTTCGCATGTACTATGCTTACTACCGATAAATTCGATTAAGTTTTCTATTATAAGGAGTGCATTGTTACCTTGAACACTCATATAAGAATGAAGGGCTCTTTTTAATTCACTTATAATATCGTTTTCCATTTCATTTAATAGGTCATATAAATGTTCGTAATGAGCGTAAAAGGTCGAACGATTGACATCGGCTAACTCACACAGTTCTTTTACTGTAATTTCAGAAATATGCTTTTTTTCTAAAAGGGAAATAAGGGCTTCTTTGAGGAATGATTTTGACATTTTGACTCGGCGATCTAATTTCTTTTTACGCATTTTAAAAGCTCCTTTAATTTACTTTTTCGGAAACGTTAACGGCTGCCTCAATCCTCGTTCCGATTATTGTTATTATTCTTATTTTTTCTTCTAGCTCTTGGGCAGAACCTCTTTTTTTCTTAGCTGCCATTGGTGTTTCCGTCCTTATAAATTTAGGAACGAACATTTTTTTAGGCGAAATTTCATTCGTTACTCAAGCGGTGGCGCCAATTTTACAATTAGTGGTGTCCCTTGATTATGCGATTTTTTTATTACATAGTTTCGAACATTATCGTAAAGAAAACGACGATGTAGAAAAAGCGATTATCGCAAGTGCATCGACGACGTTTTTCGGTTTTATGGCTCTTTCCTTTATGAAGTTTGAGATTGGTGCTGATTTAGGCTTGAACTTAGTAAAAGGGATTGCTCTTAGCTTTATTACGGAACACTTTTTCCAAATGGAGATGCAAAAGCCGGCTATATAATCAATGTATTTGAAGTTGAAATGGCTGGAGAAGGAGGTACGGATACGCTGGAACATTCACTTAATCAATTTGTTAGTTCGTATCAACAGTTTCATACTGGTATTGTTGAATATACTGAAGGAGTCGATCAATTAACGACGATTTATGATGATGTTCATCGAGGAATAAAGGATCTTCATAATGGAACTACCGAAATAAAAGATGGATCGGAAGAGTTACAAGAAGGAACCTCGACCTTATATCAGGAAACAAGAGGTTTGCCAAAGCAGATGGAAGCGGGAATTGATGAGTTTTTAAATAGTTATAAAGGAGAAGATTTCGTCGCAACCTCTTTTATGTCCGAAAAAAATAAAAAGATAGAAACGGTACAATTCATTTTACAAACCGAAGGAATTAATCATCCTGAGATAGAAGTAAAAGAAGAAGAAAAAAAAGAAAAAGCGAGGATTTTGGAATCGTTTGAAGCAACTTTTTATTGGCAATAAATAATAGTATAACTAATGAATAAAACCTTTCTAAAAGCCCGTCCTAATTCGTTTCAAGTAGATTTATTTATAATAGGGTGATACGATAGTAGATAAAACGAAAAAAGGGATGGATATCTTGTTCATTGTTATTGTCATTGCTTTAGTGATTGGATATTTAGCGGCTTTTATCGGTAGTTTAGTAGGTTTAGGTGGAGGAATTGTCCTTGTTCCATCTATGTTATTTTTAAGTGAATATGTACCAGCTCTTGATTGGGCGACACCGCAAACGATTGTCGGTATATCCTTAGTAACGATGGTATTTACAGGTTTATCTTCCTCGATTGCATATATGCGTCTGAGACGAGTCGATGTACAAATGGGAGTTTTATTTTTAATTGGTAGTATCCCTGGTAGTATTCTCGGTTCTTGGTTAAACTCAAAATTCGACGTAAGTAAATTTTCGTTATACTTCGGAATTTTAATGATTGTTATTTTTTTATTTATGTTGATTGATCGGGAAAAATTAGCCCGTAATCGACAGCCAAAAATAACGAAAAAAACGCGTACCTTTGAATTAGATGGTAAGACGTATCAATATAACGTTCCGATTATACCGGCTTTAATTTTAGCTGTAGCTGTTGGAATGTTATCAGGATTATTTGGCATCGGTGGTGGTACAATAAGTGTACCGGCGATGATTTTACTCTTTGGTATTCCGGTTCAAGTCGCAATTGGTACTTCGATGTTTATCATTTTATTTATTAGTATCGTTAGTTCGTCAACCCATATCTTTTTAGGAAATATCGAATGGCCTTATGTTGCTTTTTTCGTCGTCGGTTCTTATTTAGGAGGTACTTCTGGTGCTAGAGTGAGCACCTTGTTCAAAGGGAAGACTCTTGAATGGTTTTTACGTATCGTTATTTTAATCGCAGCGGTTCGTTTAATGATCGATGGTCTTTCTTAATAAGTTTGCTATCTTAAGGGAGTTGGCTTATGTTAGAAACATTTCATTTCTTATATACGAATGATTTACATAGCTACTTTGATCATTGGTCTCGGGTAGCGACTTTTCTAAAATTAAAGCGTCTTGAATATGAGGAGCGCAAACAATCGTATTGGGTCGTCGATATTGGAGATCATATCGACCGAGTTTCGCCGATTACAGAAGCAACGATGGGAAAAGCGAATGTCGGTTTGTTAAATGATTTAGAGTATGATTACATTACAATTGGTAACAATGAAGGCTTGACCCTCGCTCATAATGATTTATACCATCTATATGATGATGCGACCTTTGAAGTAATCGTTTCTAATTTACAATGCACTGAAAAAGAAGCGCCTAATTGGCTTTCATCCTATCAAATTATAACATCAACTGGTGGTGCCCGTATTGGTCTAATCGGACTTACGGCACCTTTTAATCCGTATTATCATTTGCTAGGTTGGCATGTTGAACCAATTTTCCCCACTCTTGAAAATCTCCTTGAAAAATTACGGGGAAAAACGGACGTTATCTTATTGTTATCTCATTTAGGAATTTATGAAGATGAGCGAATTGCGAAACACTTCCCAGAAATTGATGTCATTATCGGTGGACATACGCATCATTTATTACGTTCGGGGGAAACCGTCGGTGAAACCTTACTTACTGCAGCAGGAAAACATTGTGCTCACGTGGGTGAGGTGTCGATTACCTTTGATCATTCTAAAAAGAAAGTGGTTAACAAGCAAGCAGTAACAACAGAAATCGAGCCGTTACATCGAGATTTACGAACGGAAGAAAGGATTTGGGAGCTAGAAGAACAAGCGGAGGTTATTTTATCGAAACGTATAATCGAAGTGGATGAACCGATTAAAGTAAACTGGTTTCAAGAAACAGAAATTATGAAGCAGTTTACTGAACAATTGCGCCGCTGGACGAAAGCGGATGGAGCCTTTCTAAATGCTGGGTTATTACTAGACGAATTTCCAGCTGGAGAAATAACGTATCGTGATGTTCATCGTAATTGCCCACACCCGATCAACCCGTGTGTCGTCGAGTTAACCGGGGCTGAACTTTTAGAAGTAGCGGAGTTAGCTTTAAGTAAATCGTTTATGGAATTAAAATTACGTGGTTTCGGTTTTCGGGGTGAAATCTTAGGTCGTATGGTTTTTAGTGGTTTCGATGTAAGGACTAGATTTGATGAAGAAGGTAATGAATTTGTGGAAAAAATTTTATTTAACGGTAAAGAAATCGATTTAATACAAAACTATCGAATCGTTACTGCTGATACGTTTACCTTCGGTCGCTTACTTCCCCCGGTTGCCCGCTCGGAAGTAAAAGACTTGTTTTTACCAGAATTTTTACGTGAAGTGCTCGTTCATACCTTGATTCATTATAAATCGAGTTAGGCAGTAGCACAATCACCCTTTCAAACATAAGGTAAAGTAGAATGCGAAGGGGTGATTGTATGGTTTCTATTCATTCGCTAGATGTGGATGGACTATTTTTTATCGGGATTGAATTAGAGTTACCAGAGGCTACTTTTTTTGTCGTTGCAAATGAAGTTGGTTTTATCGTAAGCGCAACTTTCGCGCTTCAACTGTATTCGGAAGCTAAGCAAGGAAAAGAGGTCGCAGCAACAATTGGTGCAGTACAGTCGATTGATGAATTTTTACAAGCACCACTAAAGGAAGTGACAAAGCGAGCTAGAATGCATGGTTGGGAAGCTGGTATGCAATGTAAGGACGCCCTTTTAAAAATTGCATAATTTTTGTATTAGATACATGTCTAACCTCTTTAAAACGTACATATAATGTTTTAAGGAGGTTATTTTTGTGCGTAGACGCCCCCTAGTATTTAAGCGTAAACCCCTTGAACGACGGCATGTATTGTTATTTACGACAATTTTATTTATTATTATTATTTTATTAAGTTTTTGGTTAATCGATCGTGGGATTCGTCCTGCGTTAATGAATATTGCAGAATTAAAAACGATAGAATTTGCAACGAGGACGATTAATTCAGCTGTTAAATCGACGGAACATATTAGCTTTGATGATCTAATCGATATTCAGTACGATCAAAACGGGAATGTGTCAACTTTAGGTTGGAATTCGGAAGCAGTAAACCGGGCTCTACGTTCGGCGACAGAACGGGCAGAATACTTTTTGTATGGAATGAACAAAGGAGAACAAATCGATATTGATGATCCGGATTTAGAGCCGATAAAATTTGGTGATTCGGTTGGAGATTTAGCGGCGAAAGACCCAACCGTCGTTGAAATTCCTCTCGGTCAAGCAACGGGAAATGCTATTTTAGCTAACTTAGGTCCAAAGGTTCCCGTCCACTTTGAAATTGTAGGAAGTTTACGATCTGATGTGTTGCACGAAGTGAAAGAATTCGGAGTTAATGCTGCTTTATTTGAAATATATATTCCTGTCACGGTTAATATTCAAATTGTTATTCCATTTTCTACAACGACTCGTGAAGTAAGTACACGGGTGTTTATTGATTCGCGAGTTATTATGGGAGATGTACCAGAATTTTATAACGCTGGGTCTTCTGGAACCTCTGTCACCTTTCCACGCAATCGTGGTAATGAGTAAACTTATAAAAAGAGGGCTACAAATATCTCTTTATATCACCATTTGTAAGCGATAACAAATAAATTGTCAGATTTTTGACTTTATTCTAAACAATTGCTATAATTGTGTACATTCAAATGGCTTTCTGCGACAAAAGCCTTATAAAAAATTAAATAGGGGGTAGTAAAATGGAAGGTCGTTCACAGTGGGGAACGAGAGCTGGTTTTATTCTAGCGGCAGTCGGATCAGCTGTTGGTCTAGGTAATATTTGGCGGTTCCCTGCAGAGGCGTATGCGAACGGGGGAGGAGCTTTCTTCGTACCTTATTTGTTCGCATTATTAACAGCGGGAATTCCAATTCTTATTTTGGAATTCACTCTCGGTCATAAGTACCGAGGTTCAGCGCCACTTACGTTTCGCCGTATGAATAAAAAGGCAGAATTTATCGGATGGTGGGGTGTCCTTGTTGCTTTTGTCATTTCCACGTATTATTCTGTAATTATCGCGTGGGCAATTTCTTATACTATTTTTTCATTTAATTTAAATTGGGGAGAAGACCCGACGACATTCTTAGTTGCTGATTATTTACAAGTAGTAGATCCAGGTCAAGTAGGTAGTTTAGTACCTAACGTACTTATTCCACTTATCATTGTTTGGGCTATTATTCTATTTGTCCTCTATCGTGGGGTACAAAAAGGAATTGAAATTGCAAACCGAATTATGATTCCGTTATTACTTATCGTATTTTTAGCAATCGTAATTCGTGCGGTAACATTGCCAGGTGCAATGACAGGGTTGGATGCGTTTTTTAAGCCAGACTTTTCACAAATTTTAAATGGATCAGTCTGGGTAGCAGCCTATGGTCAAATTTTCTTTAGTTTATCAATTGCGTTTGCTATTATGGTTACCTATTCTAGTTATCTACCAAAGAAGTCTGATATTACGAACAACGCCTTTATCGTTGGCTTTGGTAACTCTGGTTTCGAGTTATTAGCAGGAATTGGAGTTTTCGGAGTACTAGGATTTATGGCGACTCAAGCAGATTTACCAATCGATGAGGTTGTTGCTGGTGGGGTAGGATTAGCCTTTATGGTTTTCCCTGAGATTATTAACCAATTCCCTGCCTTTAACCAGTTATTCGGACTGTTATTCTTCGCATCTCTTGTGTTAGCGGGATTA
>Ga0079225_10002670_pt1 | contig 10319 bp, 13 predicted proteins | sample Poulit2012_FD_76344 | JGI IMG/M metagenome (GOLD analysis project Ga0079225, IMG submission 76344) | Agricultural soil microbial communities from Georgia to study Nitrogen management - Poultry litter 2012 | ecosystem: Environmental > Terrestrial > Soil > Agricultural land | place: USA: Georgia...
TCTGTGATTATTTTATCGCTGATCCGTCTCCGGGATCATTTCCGGACACTATACTATCAGAATGGTAGATCGTCGTCGCTGATGTCAACCGGTCCGTCTGCATTCGCAAACGGATTTTCCTCAGCCCTGTCCTGTCTGGACTGCTGCGGTGCCGGTCTTGACCCCGTCGACTGGTTGCCATATGCGCTTGTATAGCTGTCTGCGGAATTATTATTGTACTGCTGTTGTTGATTACCGCCTTGCCCTTTCGGTTCGAGGAATTGTACACTGTCACACACTACTTCAGTTACAAACACTCTCTGTCCGTCCTTATTGTCATAAGTACGGCTCTGCAGTCTCCCGTCAACACCCGCAAGACTTCCTTTTTTCAAATACTGGTTGACGTTTTCCGCCTGCTTGCGGAATACAACACAGTTTATGAAGTCGGCACCGCGTTCGCCATTCGAACTTGTGAACGGGCGGTTAACCGCCAGAGTAAAAGTTGCTACGGAAATGTTGTTTTGACTGACTTTAAGATCGGGGTCTTTTGTGAGACGACCAACCAATACAACACGGTTCAGCATGTAATCAACTCCAATGTGTTTTTAATTACTTGTTTTCTGCTTGTTCATCGCGGACAACGATGTGACGAATGATATCGTTGCTGATCTTGGCCAAACGGTCGAATTCATTCGTTGCTTCAACTTCAGAATTCAATTTGATGATCTGGTAGAAACCTTCTTTGTAATCTTCGATTTCATACGCAAGACGACGTTTGCCCCACTCTTTTGATTCGACGATTTCCGCACCATTTGAAGTCAATAGGTTATCAAAACGCTCAACGAGTGCTTTTTTAGCATCTTCTTCAATGTCTGGACGGATTACATATAGAATTTCATATGCTCTCATCTTCTACACCTCCTTATGGTCTTTAACGGCCTGTTCCAAGGTGAAACAGGCAAGGAATAATTTTCATTACTCACAATCCGATATTATACCAGTGTTTTAGTCATTTTACAATATATATTACACATTAAATCTGAAATGAACGACGTCCCCGTCTTTCATGATGTACTCTTTTCCTTCGAGGCGGACTTTGCCCGCTTCTTTAGCTTTGGCTTCGCTTCCTGCTGCCACAAGGTCATCATAGCCCACCGTTTCTGCACGGATGAAACCTTTCTTGAAGTCAGTGTGGATGATACCCGCACACTCCGGCGCTGTCATACCTTTTCTGAACGTCCATGCGCGCACTTCCTGCACGCCTGCAGTGAAGTATGTTGCGAGTCCAAGCAGGTCATAGGACGCCTTGATCAGTTTATCCAGGCCAGACTCACTGATGCCGAGTTCTTCAAGGAACATTTCTTTCTCGTCTTCGTCAAGGACAGCAATCTCCTCTTCTACTTTTGCCGAGATGACGATGACTTCGGAGCCTTCCTTATCCGCATACTCCCGGATATTCTCCAGGTGCACGTTGCCTTCCGTACTGCCGATATCCTCTTCCGCCACGTTTGCCACATAGAGCATCGGCTTCTGTGTGAGCATATGGAAGTTCTTTACGTATTTCGCTTCCTCTTCGGAAAACTCCATTGAACGCACCGGCTGGTCGTTCTCGAGCCCTTCCCTGATCTTCTGGAGAATGGCCGCTTCCGCCATGGCATCCTTGTCTTTCTGCTTCGCCATTTTCTCCAGGCGCGGCAGTCTTTTCTCGACACTTTCAAGATCGGCAAGAATGAGTTCCATATTGATGATTTCAATATCATCCACAGGATTCACCTGGCCGGATACGTGCGTGACGTTTTCGTCGTTGAACGCACGGACGACCTGGCAGATTGCATCCACTTCACGGATGTGGGCCAGAAATTTATTGCCCAGTCCTTCACCTTTGGATGCACCTTTGACAATTCCGGCGATGTCCGTAAATTCAAATGCCGTAGGGACGGTCTTTTTCGGTTCGACCATTTCTGTGAGTTTATTGAGCCTCTCATCCGGCACTTCGACAATGCCGACGTTCGGATCGATAGTTGCAAACGGGTAGTTTGCAGCAAGCGCGCCTGCCTTTGTTATTGCGTTAAATAATGTGGATTTCCCAACGTTTGGCAATCCCACGATTCCTGCTGTCAGAGCCATTTATAATCACCTTTACAATTCATTTTTCACTTCACTGATTTCATCCGTTTTTCAAAATCGCGCCGCGGCATCATGATGACTCGTCCGCACTGTTCACACTTGATCTTGATGTCGGCGCCGAGCCGTGTGATACGGAACAGTCTGCTGCCGCATGGATGCTGCTTTTTCATCTCTACTACATCATTCATCCCGTACTCTTTTTCCATATCATTCACCTTCCGCTTTATCATTTACCTCGAAATCCTGAATGTCCATTTTAGGAACGGAAATATATATGCCTTTAGTTGCGAGATGGTTTTTGATCCTTTTTCTCATGCGCCTTGTTGCCCCGAAGTGCTCCATCGGTTCTGTTTCGAGCATCACTCTCATGATGGCCTCACCATTTTCTATGCCCTGCAGGCCAAGAACTTCAGGCATGGAGACGAGTGTTTCTTCATCCCTCCATCTTTCCTCAAAATAGCTGTTGAGGATGGCTTCCACTTCATCAAGGTCCTCATCAAGCGACAGATTGATGTCCAGCATGGAAATCGCATTATAGCGTGAGAAGTTGATCACTTCACTGATTGAACCGTTCGGTACGACGATCAGCTCGCCTTCCCAACCCTGTATCTTCGTTGATCTGAGGCTGAAGGCGATGACCTCGCCCTCCCCGATTGGTGTGCCCGTTGAGTTTATCCTGACAAAATCACCTTTGTCGAACTGGTTTTCCAGAATGATGAAGAATCCTGTAATCATGTCCCTCACCAGACTCTGTGCACCGAAACCTACAGCCAGTCCGACGACGCCGGCACCGGCAAGCAGCGTACGCACCGGAAGGTTGAACGTTTCAAGCACCATCATGATGATGACGAACCATATGATTACCATGGCAGCATTCTGCAGCACATTGATCAGTGTCTGATTGCGTTTCTCGCTGCCCCTGATCTTTGTCTTCGACTTCGATTTATAACTGAAGAAGTTGTCTATGACGCTGTTGGCGATTTTGACCAGAATCAGAGCGGCTATGATCAGTACGATTGCAGTCAGTACTTTTCCGCCCAGTTTAAGCCAGAGTTCCGGCTCTGTCAGGTCCGCCATGAGTTTCTCAACCACCGTAAGCGGTTCTTCTATCGTGTTGCCCAGTAAAGAATACAAATTTACACATCCGTTCTATGAATTTTCAAGTATTGAAATGATTCTTTTGAATTCCTCTTCGTCCTTGAATTCCAGGGAGATCGTCCCCTTTTTCTGCTGTCGGCTGATCTCTACATTCGTCCCGAATCGTTCCTTCAGCTTCGTTTCATACCGATTGATGAAAGCCGGCTTGTCCTGCACCTTCTTCCTTCTCTTCACAGAAGGTGCGGACAGGGATTTCACGTAGGCTTCGAGGGCCCTGACACTCAACTTCTCGTCCGCTGCCTTTTTTGCTGCCGCTTCCAGCAGCAGGGGATCTTTGAGCGGCAATAAAGTCCTGCCGTGTGCACCGGACAGTTCCCCTGCGCTGATCATCCGCCTTACACGGGGCGGCAGGTTGAGCAATCTGAGCATATTGGCGATATACGGCCTCGATTTCCCCAATCGTTCTGCGAGGGCATTTTGTGTGATGCCGAGCTCATTCATCAGCTCATGGTAGCTTCCCGCCTCCTCCAGAGGATTCAGGTTCTCCCGCTGCAGATTTTCGATGATTGCAAATTCCATCATCTGCCTGTCCGCCAGTTCTTTGACGATGGCCGGAATGGTTTCCTTTCCTGCAAGTCTGCTGGCCCGGAAACGCCGTTCGCCGGCCACTATGTCATAGCCTTTGATGGATTTCCTCACAATGATCGGCTGGATTACACCATGTTCAGATATGGAATCGGCAAGCTCCCTGAGACTTTCTGCATCGAATTCAGTCCTTGGCTGATATGGATTGCGGCGGATTTTCGTTATGTCCAGCATGAAGACTGTTTCATCCTTTCCGGGGTTTCCATACATTCCATCAAGTTCTCCGGCCATTGCCGTCACCTCCATCGTCTGAAACGACGCTGCTGCCGTCATCTTTTTTGGAATCACATATAATATTATATCAGCCTGCCGTCGTTTGTGACACCAAAACAAAACACTCACCGGAGTCAGTGCCTGTGAGTGTTTTATTTGAATATCTTTATGTTCACTTCATGGAATTCCTTCTGCTCGGAAGTGTCATAGGATACATCCAGGCCCCTGTGCCTGAGTTTTTCAATTTCACGGTTCAAGTCATTCAGCATGAATGACACATCATCTTTAAAATCAATTTCCCCATTCACATGCTTCAGCCGGTTTTTGACGGCTGTTTCCGTATCCTTCACCGTCAGATTCCCGCCTTTGATATCTGCGAGTACTTCCGTCTGTGATTCATCATCCAGACTGAGGAGGCTTCTCGCGTGACGTTCTGAAATATCCTGGCGCTGCAGTGCTTCAATCACCTCATCGGACAGTTTCAGCAGGCGCAGCTTGTTGGCGATGAACGACTGGCTCTTGCCCAGATTCTGAGCAAGGTTCTTCTGTGTGATGCCGTCCATTTTGAGCAGTTTCTGATATGCCCTGGCCTCTTCGATGGCAGAGAGGTTCTCGCGCTGAATATTCTCGATAAGGGCGATTGCCGCCGATTCGGTGTCTGTCAAATACTTTACGATGACTTCCGCCTCCTCGCGGTTCATCATCTTCAGCGCACGGAAACGCCGCTCTCCGGCAATGATTTCATACATGTCCTCTTCGATCGGTCTGACTGTGATCGGCTGCAGCAGGCCATGCTCTCCAATGGAGTCCGCAAGCTCTTTTATATGATCGCGGTTAAAATCCGTACGGGGCTGATACCGGTTCGGGACGATATTCTCCAGCGGAAGAAGCTGCAGTGACACATCTTCTTTTTTCTCGTCGCTTTTGTCAATAAGTCCAAAAAGTCTGGAAAAAGGCTTTTTCATCTGCCTCACCTGCCTGTCATTTTAATGGCGATTTATTCGGCGTACCCGGTTTTCTGGGATACTTTTTCGGTGTCTTGTGTTTTTTTTCTATATCCATTATATACCGTTCGCTGTCCTCTTCGGGAAGCACGAAACTGTAGGTCTCCCGCACCCGACCGCCGAGCAGATTGAGCGCAAAACTGCTCTCGTCCAGCTCCTCAAGCCCTCTTTTGCCTTTCAGCACTATGAAGCTTCCACCGGTCCGGACCAGTGGAAGACAGAGTTCGGCAAGGACATTCAGCTGTGCAACCGCACGTGCTGTCACGATATCAAAATTGTGGCGCTGTGCGCCCTGTCCGAATGTCTCTGCCCGGTCGTGGATGAGATGCATCCTGTCGAGATCCAGATTGGCCGACAGTTCATTGAGGAAGCGGATGCGTTTGTTGAGCGAATCGACGATTGTGACTTTCAGATCCGGGCGGATGATTTTCATCGGTATGCTCGGAAAACCCGCTCCCGCACCTACATCGCATATGTCCGCATCCCGCTTGATATCGATTTTGAACAGCGGTGTCAGGGAGTCGTAGAAATGCTTCAGATACACTTCCTCTTCCCCTGTCACGGCGGTCAGGTTGATCTTTTCATTCCATTCCACCAGCATCTCGAAATATGTCCTGAACTGGCTGATCTGGTGCTGTGTGAGCTCGATGCCCTGTGCTCTGAGTGCCTCTATGAATTGTTGTTCTGTCATGCGTTTACCCTTTTGATGTTGCCTTGCTCGATATAGACGAGGAGTATGGAGACATCTGCCGGGTTCACGCCCGAAATCCTGGATGCCTGTGCGATGTCCAGCGGCTTGACTTTCTTCAGCTTATCAAGTGCCTCGGTCGCCAGGGAGTGCACCGCATCGTAATCGATATCCGCAGGGATCTTCTTTTTCTCCATGCGTTTCATCTTCTCGACCTGGGCGAGGGATTTGGCGATATAGCCATCATACTTCGTCTGGATTTCAACCTGTTCGCATTCTTCTTTGGAAATCACGATGTCCTCTGCCAGAATATCCATGATGGACTCATAGTCCATCTCCGGACGTTTGAGCAGATCGAATGCAAGGATGCCGTCCTTCAGCAGCGTGCCGCCTCTTGAACCGATTACAGACTGCGCTCTTTCATTCGGCTTTATGCGGACGTTCTTAAGACGGTCGATTTCCGCTTCGATATTCTGTTTCTTCACAAGGTATGCATCGTAGCGCGCGTCCCCGATCAGGCCGGTTTCATGGCCTTTTTCAGTCAGGCGGAGGTCCGCGTTGTCGTGACGGAGCAGCAGTCGGTGTTCCGCTCTGGATGTCAGCAGGCGGTAGGGTTCATTCGTCCCTTTAGTGACAAGATCATCGATCAGTACGCCGATGTAGGCGTCGGAACGGCTCAGGATGAGCGGTTCCTCGCCGAGCAGTTTGGCTGCAGCATTGATGCCGGCGATGAGGCCCTGACCAGCCGCCTCTTCATAACCGCTTGTACCGTTGATCTGGCCGGCGGTAAAGAGGTTCTCTATTTTCTTCGTCTCAAGTGAAGGCCACAGCTGCGTCGGTACCAGTGCATCGTACTCGATGGCATAGCCGGAACGCATCATGCGCGCGTTTTCAAGCCCCGGCACGGAAGCAAGCATCTCACGCTGGACATTTTCAGGCATGCTTGTGGAAAGCCCCTGTACATAAACTTCTTTCGTCCCCCTGCCCTCAGGTTCAAGGAAAATCTGATGGCGCGGCTTATCGTTGAAGCGCACAATCTTATCTTCGATTGAAGGGCAGTAGCGCGGACCGGTGCCTACGATATTCCCGGAATACATTGCTGAAAGATGCAGATTGTCATTGATGATCTGGTGTGTATTCTCTGAAGTGTACGTCAGCCAGCATGGCAGCTGGTCCATGATGTACTCTGTGGTCTCGAAGCTGAATGCCCGTGGTACATCATCTCCCGGCTGGATTTCAGTTTTCGAATAGTCGATGGAATCCGAGTTGACACGCGGCGGCGTACCCGTTTTGAAACGGACGATATCGAATCCAAGCTGCTTCAGCTGATCGGCAAGCGGCACGGAAGGCATCTGGTGGTTCGGACCACTGGAGTATTTCAGATCTCCGAGAATGATTTCCCCGCGCAGAAATGTGCCCGTCGTAACGATGACCGCTCCGGCTTCGTAGATTGTGCCGATATTCGTTTTCACACCTTTGACGACGTCATCCTCCACGATGATTTCATCAACCATGCCCTGCAGGATATCCAGGTTCGGTTCATCCTCGAGCACGCGTTTCATCTCCTGCTGATAGAGCGTCTTGTCCGCCTGTGCACGGAGTGCACGCACTGCAGGCCCTTTCCCGGTGTTCAACATTCTCATCTGTATGTGTGTCTTATCTATTACTTTAGCCATCTGTCCGCCGAGTGCGTCAACTTCCCTGACGACGATACCTTTGGCCGGACCGCCGACAGACGGATTACATGGCATGAATGCAATATTGTCCAGGTTAATGGTCAGCATCAATGTTTTAAGACCTTTGCGTGCAGAAGCGAGTCCCGCTTCGACTCCAGCATGTCCTGCGCCAATGACCACAACATCGTATTTCATATTTCCTGTCATAGTTTTCCTCCTCTTATTTTCCAAGACAGAACTGGCTGAAGAGCTGGTCGATCAGCTGTTCGCTGACATCTTCACCAATGACTTCCCCAAGCAGTTCCCATGTTTTGACAAGGTCGATCTGTATGATATCGACCGGTACGTCCATCTCCGCTGATTCAATTGCGTCCGTGATTGCCCGCTTCGCGTCTTCCAGCAGGCCGATGTGCCTGTTGTTGGATACATAAGTCGAATCCGTGGACTGGATGCTTCCTTCAAAAAACAGTTCAGCAATCCTGTCCTCCAGGTCATCGACGCCCGTGCTGTTTATGATTGATGTCCCGACGACAGCCATGTCCGGGTAGCGCCTGCCCAGATCTTCTGTATCAAACTTCGTTTCGAGATCGAGTTTATTCACAATGACGATCACTTTCTGGTCGGATACGGAATCAAGTATCTCGATATCCTCATCTGTGAGCGGTTCGTTGTTGTTTACGACATACAGGATCAGTTCGGCCTGGATAAGTGCCTGACGGCTGCGCTCCACGCCGATCTTCTCGACGATGTCGTCGGTGTCCCTGATTCCCGCAGTATCGACGAGCTTGAGCGGAATGCCGTTGACATTGACGTATTCCTCCAAAATGTCCCGCGTTGTTCCGGCGACGTCCGTGACGATCGCCTTGTTGTCCTGGATGAAATAATTGAGGAGTGAACTTTTACCGACATTCGGTCTGCCGACGATGACGGTGCTCAGACCTTCCCTCAAAATCTTTCCCTGCGAGCTGCTTTTCAGAAGTTTTTCAATCTCTGTTTCCACTTTTTTCGCTTCTTCCAGAAGAAACGATGTTGTCGCTTCCTAGACATCATCGTATTCCGGATAATCTATATTCACTTCCACCTGGGCAAGGATGTTCAAAATGCTCTGCCTCAGACTTTCGACGTATGTTTTGAGTCTGCCCTGCATCTGCTGGTTGGCCACCTTGGACGCCTCGGTCGTCTTCGACCTGATGAAGTCCATGACACCTTCAGCCTGTGAAAGGTCGATTCTTCCATTTAAAAATGCACGTTTTGTAAATTCGCCGGGTTCGGCCATGCGGGCGCCATGCTTCAAAGTGAGCTGGAGCACACGGTTTACGGTATGGATTCCACCATGGCAATTGATCTCAACTATATCCTCCCTGGTATAGGTCTTCGGCGCGCGCATTACAGCTGCCATGACCTCCTCCACGGATTCACCAGTTTCAGGATCAACAATATGACCGTAATTAATCGTATGGGAATCCACTGACGACAACGGCCCCGCTCCTTTGTAGAGGGTATCGGCGATTTCCACGGCATCTACGCCTGATAGACGGACAATCGCAATCGCACCTTCACCCACCGGCGTCGAGATACTGGATATAGTTTCTAATTGCATAGTGCAGTACTCCTTTTATTTCTTTTCTATCACTAAATAGCGGTTCGGCTCGGAACCTTCCGAATATGTTTCAATATTTTCAATGTCACTGAGCACACGATGCATGATTTTGCGTTCGAATGAAGGCATCGGCTCCAGCCTGACCGGGCCATTCGACCTGAGTGCCTTTTTTGACATGTTCATCGCCAGATTCTCGAGCGTCTCCCTGCGCTTTTCCCTGTAATCTTCGACATCGAGGATGATGATGCCGTAGCTTCTGTGGATGGAATTAAAGTAGTTCTGGGCGACTTCCTGCAGTGCATTCAGCGTTGCGCCCCGCTTGCCGATCAGTTTGGCGGCCGTCGGCGACTCAATGTCTATGCGGATCTCATTGCCTTTGATATCCGTCCTGCTCGTACCTTCAAGGTTCATATCCCTGATGATGCCGTCTATATAATGTTTCGTTTTTTCCGCCGCTTCCCCTTGAAGCACCTTGTTGTCCCTGACGGGGACACCGGTGTCAGAATCATCCGCAGTCTCTTCTTCAGATGGTTCCGGATCCGTTTCTTCCATAGAAGGACCGGCGTCTTCCGGTGCTGTTTCCGCCGCTTCCTTTTCAGCAGGCGCTTCCGCAATGATGCTGTCCTCTTTCTCGTCATCTCTTGAAATGAGCGCCTCTATGGATTCATACATCTTCAGTTCCGGGTTGATGACAGTCAGCCTGACCGCCGCATCTTTTTTGCCGAAACCGAGAATTCCGCGCTTTCCTTCATCTTCGACATCTATCCTGATGTCCGATTCGGTTAATTTCAGTTCTTCCAGACCCTTGGTGATTGCACGATCGACTGTTTCTTCCCTATAAATCCTGTACATGGCAGCGACCCCCGTGTCATTTTATACATCTCGCGATTTTCAGCACATGCAATAATGATTTCTCCATCTGATGGTAGTCCATATGGCTGACAGGCTGCCTGGCGATCACGACATATTCCCTCGGGTTGAGTGAATTCTGATGCTTCTGGAAAAATACCCGGATGCGCCTTTTGATCTTATTGCGCTTTACGGCGTTCCCCAGCTTTTTGGATACACTGATTCCGAGACGCATATGATCCGTTTCAGGATTGTCTGTCAGGTAGACTACAAATTGTCTGTTGGCAAAAGATTTTCCTTTTTTGAAGACGAGCTGGAAATCTTTTTCCCTTTTAATTCTGTATCTTTTCTTCATCATCAATACGCTCTTTCATATGATATTCCATTATACAAAATCCGGCGACATTTATAAAATATCCCGCCATATACATAAAAAAAGA
>Ga0079225_10002672_pt1 | contig 10316 bp, 9 predicted proteins | sample Poulit2012_FD_76344 | JGI IMG/M metagenome (GOLD analysis project Ga0079225, IMG submission 76344) | Agricultural soil microbial communities from Georgia to study Nitrogen management - Poultry litter 2012 | ecosystem: Environmental > Terrestrial > Soil > Agricultural land | place: USA: Georgia...
ACTCTTCAAACTCTTGTTTTTCTTCATTTCCTTCACTGAAATACTTCTCGTAATTTAAATCGCGGTTGTCTGCCGGAACACGGAAAAATTCATCCAACTCAATTGCTTTTGCCGCTTCTTCATTAGTCATCAAAGATTCATATAGTTTTTCCCCATGGCGATCTCCGATTGTTTCAATTTCTGTGTATTCATCACCAAATAACTCTACCATGGATTCTGCTAAACAATCGATGGTCGCACCAGGTGCTTTTTTAATGAATAAATCCCCTTGTTCAGCGTGTTCAAAAGCGTATAGCACTAAATCAACTGCTTCGTCTAAAGTCATCATAAAACGAGTCATTTCACCGTTTGTTACAGTGACTGGTTTATCTGCCATAATTTGGTCATAGAATAATGGAATAACGGATCCGCGAGAAGCCATAACATTTCCATAACGTGTAATACTAATGGTTGTATCTTCTGGGTCAACATCACGTGATTTAGCAACAGCTACTTTTTCCATCATCGCTTTAGAAATGCCCATCGCATTGATAGGATAAGCTGCCTTATCTGTCGAAAGACAAACTACTTTAGATACGCCTTGCTCAATAGCTTCGTTTAGTACATTTTCTGTACCCAATACATTAGTACGAACTGCTTCCATCGGGAAAAACTCAGCTGACGGCACTTGTTTTAAAGCAGCAGCGTGAAAAACAAAATCTACACCACGCAATGCATCATGTACACTCTGTTTACTGCGAACATCACCTATGTAAAACTTCAGTTTGTCATTTGAATATTTTTTTCGCATGTCGTCTTGTTTTTTTTCATCTCGTGAAAAGATTCGGATTTCTCCAATATCTGTATCTATGAAGCGATCTGCTACAGCATTCCCAAAAGACCCTGTACCACCAGTAATCAAAAGTGTTTTATTAGTGAAAATTCCCATATTCTTCGTTCTCCTTTATTTATACAGTGAATACTTCCTCAAGTGTATCCATCAACTTTTCTTTTTCAAAATTTTGAAGATAATAATATCTAGCATTTTCTCTTAGTTTATTACGCTGAGTAGTTGAAAGGTTTTGTAATTTAAGAATGTTATTATAAAGTCCCTCAATGTCACCAGCTTCACTACAATAACCAACTTCAGATTCCTCTATTAGAATTTTAGTTTCTCCACTTACAGAACCAATCAGAGGTACTCCACATGCTAGACTAGATTGTACTTTTGCGGGGATAGTCAATTTAAATAATTCATCTTCTGAAAGAATAATTAAAGATGCATCGCTATATGCCATGTATTCCTTTATTTTTTCAGCTGGTTGACTATCAATCAGATTGAAATATGATTGAACGCTTAATTCATTAATTTGAGAAATAAATTCTTCTTTAAATCTACCATCTCCGATTATATTAAAACGTATCTTTTGATTATTTCTCTGAAAGATTGAGGCCACTTCAGGTAAAATTTCTAACCCTTGCGCATAACCAATATTGCCAGCAAAAGTTAAGTTTAATATTCCATCATCAGGAATTTCATGTTCTTGGACTTTTGATTTATCTAGTGGATAATAATATTCTTCTGCATACTGAGGCCAAAATTCCAGCTTTTCTTTAGAAACCCCTCGTTCTACAATTTTATCAATAAAGCTTCTAGATGATGTAAAAATCTTAGTGGTATTTTGATATATGTAATCCACCATGTTGCCGATTGTATTTAAAACATAATCGTTGTTTACATTTCCAGCAATTTGTACATTTTCTGGCCAGAGATCCATGACATATAAATAGCAAGGAATATTATTCTTTTTGGCATACCATACTCCTGGTAATGCTTGAGTCATTGGAGAAACTTCATATATAAATACAGAGTCCGCATCAATATCATTGAAGACCTTCCAAAAGAAGCCAGACACGACAAACGAAGCATAATTTAAAGCTAATGTAACTTTTTTGTCTCCTCTTGCTATAATTGGTAATCTAATAGTGTCTATTCCTCTATAATTTTCTTTTCTTACTTTATTGGCAGAATAACCATCGTAAAAATTACCTTCCGGATAATTTGGGTAACCAGTTAATACAGTAACCTGATATCCTCTTTCTACCAAATCCAAGCAAATATCATTTATCCTAAAAGTTTCCGGATAAAAGTATTGAGAGACAACCAATATATGATTTTTCGATGCTACTGCGTCCAAATCAACTCACGCCTTCCGTTTGAACAATCGACTCTTTTAAATTATGTTTCTGATAATATCCATTTTCATAAGTACTCATTGATTTATCGTAATACAAGTCTCCAAAAACCTTCTTTATGAGATTCATTTTAAACAATCCATTAATTAGCGGGTTTCCTATTCTGGTAAACCACATTTTATTGCCATGGTGTTCGGCAATTAAGCGGACCATTTCACTTGTTTGAACAAGCTCTCTATTCTGTGGATGGAAAGTCCCATTCTCTTCATTCTCAATCATGAGTTTCACAAATTCACATAAATTATCAATATGCAACATACTTCTTTTGTTCGGATAATTTGGGAAAATCGGTGATTTTTGTGCAAACTTAGATAGTAGTGGGTAGTTTCCTTTAGACCCCTTTCCATATATCATCGGAGGTCTTAAAATTACAACATTAAAATCTCCTGATTCTAACTCATGTAAGCCTTTCTCAGCTTGTAGTTTGCTGTCCCCATAAAAATTGTCTGGATTCGGCTTTGTTTCAGCAGTTATTTTTGTTTTGCCATTCGGTTTGTTGCCAAACACAATCATACTGCTCATAAAAATGAACTGATTGACACCATCTTCTTTTGCTTTTCTCGCAATGGCCACTGTTAAATCTCGATTTACTTCATAATACAAATCTTCTAGCTCTGGATCAGAAGAATTATGGGCAATCCCCGCCACGTGAAAGACAGAATCATAGGGAGAAAAATCAAAGTCTTTCCACTCTTCTCCACGAGTGCTTAATTCATCAATTTCAAAATCAATTTGATCCTCTTCACAATACTTGATAAAAGAACGTCCAATATAACTGTTTTTTCCAGTGATTAAAACTTTCTTCATTTGATCACTGACTCCTTAATTCTCATTGTTAGTCATTGCCTTTGTTTTTTACCAGTTCCGCCTTCTAACACACCATCTGATTTTAGCACACTAAAGATTGTGCCAAAGAAACATCTGATGTCCATCCATAAGCCAATGTTCTCGGCATATTCACCATCTAGCTTCGCTTTGACGTCAATCTCCAGTTCATCACGACCATTCATCTGCGCCCAGCCGGTTAAACCAACGGGCACATCATTTGCGCCATATTTATCACGTTCCGCAATCAAATCATATTGATTCCAAAGTGCCGGACGAGGGCCAATGACACTCATATCTCCTTTTAAAATATTAATAATCTGATGCAATTCATCTAAACTCGTTTTTCTCAAAAACTTACCGACTTTCGTAATCCATTGATCTGGATTGTCTAAAAGGTGTGTCGGTGTGTCTTTTGGTGTATCAATCCGCATCGTTCTGAATTTCAAAATATCGAAATGAGTCTTATGAATCCCGACACGTTTTTGTTTAAAGAGCACTGGACCTTCGGAATCTATTTTAATCGCTAAAATCAAGAAAATAAAAACAGGCGATAATACAATGAGCCCTATAAAGGAAAGTACTATATCGATTGCACGTCTAACTTTTAAATACATACTTACATCAGTGCTCCTTTGTCCATTACTTTCATCTCGCCGCTAATGCGCCGGAAGTTTCATTTGTATATTCATTCTCTGGTTCAATAACTTCTAATTCTTCTATATCTTCTTCAACTTGCTTTAACGGTTTGTTGTTCGCAAAAGCGACTAACGCTTCTCTCAACTCTTCATCTGAGAGGTCTTCTAGACTATTCACAAACGCCATGACGTCTTCGATCGGTTGATTATCTACTTTTCCAATAAAAATTTTCTCATAAACTTGTTCATGGGTATCTTCATCAGATGTCAATAACTCTTCAAATAATTTTTCCCCTGGACGAATTCCTGCTTCAACAATTTCAATTTCATCTTCTGTATATCCAGATAACCGAATCATTTTCTTCGCTAAGTCCACTATTTTTACTGGTTCACCCATATCTAAAACGAAAAGTTCTCCACCTTTCGCTAATGCCCCAGCTTGAAGTACCAGACGACTTGCCTCAGGTATCGTCATAAAATACCGTGTCATTCTGAAGTCTGTAACTGTAATTGGTCCACCATTTCTAATTTGTTCTTTGAAAAGTGGAATTACACTTCCACGGCTTCCGAGCACATTCCCGAAACGAACTGCGACGAAATTTGTTTTTCCTTTTTCATTTAATCCCGTCACAATCATTTCAGCAATTCGTTTAGTTGATCCCATCACGTTTGGCGGATTAACTGCTTTATCCGTTGAAATCATCACAAAGTTATCAACGCTATATTTTTTCGCTGCTTCAGCGACATTTTTAGTGCCATAGATATTGTTTTTTATGGCTTCAGTGGGGTTGTACTCCATTAAAGGCACATGTTTATGTGCTGCTGCATGATAAACTACATCCGGTTGATATTCAGCCATCACATTAAACATCCGCTCTCGATCTTGTATATCCCCAATTAACGGAACAATTTCAGAATCGGAAGAATACCCTCTTAACTCTTTGTTGATTAAGTAAATAGAGTGTTCGCCATGCCCTAAGAGTAAGATACGTTTAGGTGAGAAGCGAATAATTTGTCGAGCAATCTCTGAACCTATTGAACCACCGGCTCCTGTAACAAGGATCGTCTTTCCTGTTAACTGTTCACCGATTTGTTTCATATCTAACTTGACTTCTTCACGACCAAGTAAATCGACGACATCTATTTCTTTGAATTTATTTACTTCATATTTACCGGTAACAACTTCTTCAACTGAAGGCATTTGATTCAGTTTAGCATCCGTTTTTGAACAAATCTCGACAATTCGTTCCAACTCTTCAGTTTTTAATGAAGGTATCGCAATGGTAATCTGTTCAATATCATATTGAGAGACTAACTCTGGAATATCTCCTATTTTTCCAAGGACCGGGACATCGTATAAATAAAGATTCTGTTTTGATTGTTCATCGTCTACAATACCGACTAAGTCAATTTCAGAGTCATGTCGTTTTAAACTACGAATGAATAAACTCCCACCTTGTCCAGCACCAACGATTAATGTACGAACCTTCTCGTTCTTTTTTCCATTTTGATGGAGTTCTAGTCGTTTTTGGTAATGTTCCGTAAGGATTCTCCAAAGGATACGACTCCCGATAATCAATGCACTAGAAAAAATATAGCTTAAAGTCATAAAGCGTGCGCTAATCGTTTCAGCAAAAGGTATTGCTAAAAAGGATGCCAGTAAAAAAGCAAGCGTTATGGCAGTCATATGTAATAGGGTTTCTCGAATACTAATGTAGCGATTGATTTTACTGTATAAACGAAATCTGGCAGCCAGCAGCAAATAAAAAACACTACTCAAGATGACCGCAACCCAAAAGTCGCGTGGAGGTAATGTGACATATATATTAAGGAATAAATAAGCTAAAATACTGGATAAAATAATAGCAGATAAATCAAAAGTCAATAACGTCCATTGTTTCGCTCTTCGGTTCATTGTGTCTCCTTCCTAAAACAATCCAAAGAATCGTTTGTTTTTCTCTACTTTTTTCGCTTCTGGAATTACTACGACATCACCGTTGACTAAATCCCTTGACGTTTGATCAAAAGCCTCTACTTTTTCTACTCCAAATTCTTTTTCCAATTTTTCGACTGCTTCTTTCATGTAGAATTTTCTATTTGTGACATTATGAGCATCAGAAGCTACAAAATGAACCAAATCTGCTTCAATCAGTTGTACACTCAGCTTTTCGATCTTTTTACCGAAATAACCTAAGTAACTCGCAGCGGTTACCTGTGCTAAAACGTCTCTTTGGACAAATTCATAAAGGATATTGGGATTATTTAAAATAGCGTGGTTTCTTTCTGGGTGTACAACAACTGGGGTTATTCCCGCACTCTGCAATTCATAAAAAAGGCGCTCCGTATAAGCAGGAACTTCTGCAGTGGGGAATTCAACTAATACATATTGGTTCAACTCATCAATAAAACAGATGGTGTCGTTTTGAATATTCTCCAAAATTTCACCATGCAGCCGCACTTCTTGACCAGGGAATATCGTGAGTGGGATATCCTCTTGATCTATCCTACTCTGCAGCTCATCGACTAAAGCAAATACTTCTGTTTTCGGATTTATCCACTGACGATTCATATGGTGCGGTGTAGCTAAGATATGGGTAATTCCCTCATCGACAGCTAGTCTAGCCATCTCGAGAGATTCCTTCCAATCTCTTGCGCCATCATCTACACCAGGTAAAATATGACAATGTAAGTCAATCATTTCATCACTTCTTTACTCGGATTCATAGTAGTAATAAGCATCGGCGTTTGGTTCTGCCTTGTTTAGAACCGTACCAAGGACATTCGCATTGACCTTTTTCAAGCGTTCAGCAGCCATTTCTACTTCATCATGTGTGACTTCACCTTCTGGAATCACTAGAATCGTTCCATCGACTTCAGTCGATAAGATTTGTGCATCCGTCACCGCAAGCAATGGCGGGCTGTCAAAGATGACTAAATCATATTGTTCTTTCATCTCTTCTACTAATGTACGCATACGATTTGAATTCAATAGTTCAGCAGGGTTCGGTGGGATCGGTCCACAAACAATTACTGAAAGATTTTTTATGTACGTTTCTTGCGCGACATTTTCAACTTTTAAGGATGGATTTGTGATTAGCGTTGTAAGTCCTTGATTTTTTCTGACGCCAAATGTTTTTTGAAGTCTAGGTTTTCGCATATCCGCAGCAACCAGTAAAACTCGTTTACCTTCAGCCGCAAATGAAGCACCTAAATTGGAAGCAATCGTTGTTTTCCCCGATTCAGCGGTTGCTGAAGTAATGAGCATTGTACGAAGCTCTTTATCCACCATTGAAAATTGTATATTAGTACGAATTGTACGAATTTGCTCAGAAATAATAGATGTCGGATTATCCGCAGCGATAATGCCTACTGGAGCTTCTTCTTTTTTTCTTTTTTTAAAGATCATATATTATCTCCCCTACACTCTTCTTCGTGTTCTTTGTGATTTCATCTCTAGTTTCTTCTCAGAACGATTGGCTTTTGGTAACGGTGTCCGAACCATTAAGTCCTCTTTAGAGAATCGATTCACCGATCCTAAACTAATCCAACCTGTGATTTCTTCTGCTTTTTCTGGCGATTTCACTGTATTGTCAAGTAATTCACGGATAAAGACAATACCGACTCCAATCATTCCACCAAGCAACAATCCAATCACAATGTTTAAAAGATTGTTTGGAGATACTGGATTCAAGTTTGGTGTAGCACTAGATATGATAGTGACGTTATCAACATTCATAATGTTATAAATTTCTTCTTGGAAATAGCTTGCTGTTGCATTGGCTATTTCTGAAGCCCGATATGGATTTTCGTCTTGGACTTGTATGGAAAAGACTTGTGAGTTGTTCTCTGTTTGCACTCGGATATTCTCTCTCAATTGTCCCGGTGTCTGTTCAAGGCCTAATTCATCAATGACAGGTTCTAAAATCACTTCGTTACGAATAATATCTGAATATGTATTAATTAATTGAACACTTGTATTGATGTCTTGGGTAGACACACTAGTTGTATTATCACTGGATTGGCTGACGAGCATTTCTGTAGATGACTGATACTTTGGTGTAACTAAGAAAAATGTATAAATAGCGGCAATTACTGCAGTAAATAGAGTGGTTAAAACAATCACACGAAAATGTTTCTTTAATATTCCAAAAAGTTCTACTAAACTAATTTCTTCTTCCATCGAACCCTTGCACGACCCTTCTTCTCTCAATCATTTCATTTATTATTCAAAAAATTCAAGACTGATTGTACCATAACTTAAATTGTATACAAGAACTTTTTTAAACCTTTACATCATTTTAATATTCCTTATTTTTTCATAAAAAACAAACACTTTAAAGTGTTTGTGAAGGAATTACTAATGTATCAGCAAAAAGCATTTTTGTCTATAACTTTTTTGATTTAAATCGGTAATATCTCTTAATATATTAACATTTTTTCAAGAAAACGCAACTACTCTTTCATTTATAATGAACTATAGCGTAAATTAAAACAGGAAACTCGAATCTTAAAATTATTCCTTAATAAACTTTAAAAAATTTCAAATCTTTTTGAAATTCTCCTTCTATAAATGGTTCTACTTTGAACTTGATTCTTCCTTCTGTGTTATACTTTAAAAGTAAAAAATTTCGAGAGGAGTTTTCCTTATGTCGGCAAACGATCATATTCAAGCGGTGTTAGAGAGAATACAAGAAAAACATGCAGATAAACCTGAATTTTTACAAGCTTTAAAAGAATTCTTCTTAACCTTAGAGCCCTATATTGAAGAACACCCAGAAATTGAAAAATACAATATCTTAGAATTAGTGGCTGAACCTGAGCGAATCATTCAATTTCGAGTACCTTGGGAAGATGATGAGGGAAATTGGCGCGTAAACTTAGCTTGGCGTGTCCAGTACAACTCTACCCTTGGTCCACATAAAGGCGGGATAAGATTTCATCCAACGGTGAATGAGAGTATTTTACGATTCCTAGGTTTTGAACAAACCTTTAAAAATGCTTTAACTGGCTTGCCGCTTGGTGGTGGGAAAGGTGGAAGTGATTTTGATCCACGAGATAAATCGGAACGAGAGATTATGCGCTTTACTCAAAGTTTCACCTCTGAGCTTCAAAAATATATCGGCCCGGATTTAGATGTCCCTGCAGGAGATATGGGGGTTGGACATCGAGAAATCGGGTATATGTATGGACAATACAAACGGTTGAAACAACCAGAGCCTGGCGTGTTTACAGGAAAACCGACGAACCAATGGGGAAGCTATGGTCGGACTGAAGCTACCGGTTATGGACTTGTCTATTTCGCTGAAAATGCTTTATGGAGTCATGAAGAACGGTTAACCGACAAGCGAGTGGTGGTTTCAGGTACTGGAAACGTCAGTACTTATACCGTAGAAAAAGCGACTCAACGAGGCGCAAACGTCATTGCCGTTTCAGACAGTGGTGGTTATGTCATCGATGAAGATGGTGTTGACGCAGAAACGTTGAAAGAATTGAAAAAACGAGGAAGCGGTGCGCTGAAGTATTATCAAGAACTTCATCCAGAGGCAGAATACTTCCCAGGTGAGTCTGTATGGGGAGCGGAGTTGGAATATGACATTGCTTTCCCTTGTGCCACCCAAAATGAGATTAATCAAGACTACGCTGAAAATATGGCAAAAAATTGTGGCATTAAAGCGATTTTCGAAGGAGCCAACATGCCAAGTAGTGATGCAGCCATTAAAGTCTATAAAGAAAATAATATAGTATACGGTCCTGGAAAAGCAGCGAATGCAGGCGGCGTAGCCGTATCAGCATTAGAAATGGCGCAAAATTCTCAGCGAGAACAATGGACCGCTGAAGAAGTTGACGAACGACTCCAAGTCATTATGCAAGACATTTATACGCTTTGTAGTGAGACTGCAGAGAAGTATGTTGGGAATAAAGATAACCTGCAAGCCGGCGCAAATATTGCAGGTTTTGCAAAAGTGGCGGAAGCCATGGTTCAACTCGGTTTGGTTTAGGACATAGTTAAAGGCAGTGATTCTTAACGAGTCACTGCCTTTTTATGTATGTTTCTTTATCTCTTAAAATTTTATGGAAAAATCTTGGTCATTTGAATATAGCTTCTATGGCAAAAAATCACTGGATCTCATCGTATTGAATTCTTCTTCGGTTATTCGTAAGTATTCCACATGACCAATTTCTTTCGTAACTCTTCCAGTGTACCAGCCAGACATGCGATTAATTTTCGATCCTAAATATTTCGTACGCCAATTCAGTTCAACCAGACCACCAACCTGATGTCTTCCTGCTTCAGCTGGAGAATCATACCAGTACAACAAGGTACCACTTTGTTTCCCCATGTCTGAAAGCATTGTATCACTACTTGTAAAGAAAACGACATTGTCTAGGTCACTTATCCAGCCTGTGAATACAAGCTCATCATCCACTTCAGAAATCTCTACAATGCGTGGAATTTCATAAATTTGGTTAATGTCTTTAAATTCTCTCCTCTCTGGTAAGGAATAATATTTCCAGTAACCTTTGATCTAGCTGTACCTGACTTTGTCTTGCACCTTTGAAGAAGTTAAAAATAAAAAGATGGCAGATAATCCACCACCAATGGTTGTCGCTACTTCC
>Ga0079225_10002673_pt1 | contig 10316 bp, 9 predicted proteins | sample Poulit2012_FD_76344 | JGI IMG/M metagenome (GOLD analysis project Ga0079225, IMG submission 76344) | Agricultural soil microbial communities from Georgia to study Nitrogen management - Poultry litter 2012 | ecosystem: Environmental > Terrestrial > Soil > Agricultural land | place: USA: Georgia...
TCAAATGCTTCTGCAAAGCCAGTTCCAAATAGATGGGATGTTCCAGCTTGTAGTGCTTTTCCATCATGCATTAGACACTCGATTGTTAGTGTATATTGCGCACCAGCGAATTTTTCCATTTCTGTTTTTCGACCTTTAATCACAGGAATTGCCAAATAATTTTCAACTACATCGGCATAAACGTTTAGCATTTTATCCGTCTCTTCGGCTGCTTCTTCATGCGTAGCGTGAGCTGTATGACCTTCTTGCCATAAAAACTCTAAAGAACGTAAAAATGGTCGGGTTGTTTTTTCCCAGCGCACAACATTACTCCACTGGTTATATAACTTCGGTAAATCTCGATACGAATGAATGTTATTTGAATAATATTCACAGAACAATACCTCAGAAGTTGGCCGTACACATATTCGTTCTCCTAATTCTTCTTCTCCACCGTGAGTTACCCAAGCAACTTCAGGCGCAAATCCTTCCACATGATCTTTCTCTTTTTGCAGTAAACTTTCTGGAATAAACAGTGGAAAATAGACATTTGTATGACCCGTTTCTTTAATTTGACGATCTAATTCATCGCGAATATTTTCCCACAGTGCGTAACCATATGGTTTTATGATCATTGTTCCACGTACAGTTCCATATTCGACTAATTCCGCTTGCTTAACAACATCGGTATACCACTGTGGAAAATCGTCTTCCATCGCGGTAACTTTTTCAACAAATTGCTTATCTTTACTCACTTTTTTACACCTCATAACGTATAATCATTTTTTTAAAAAATGCATAAAAATATCCTCAAATCCAATAAGGGACCGAGGTTTTTGGTGGTACCACCCTTGTTTACATTTTTACTACAGAAACCGTAATTCATACATGCTTCCAAAAAATGTACACTTTAACATAGTAACGGTATGTGCACCGCGCAAATTTTCCTACCGTATAAATACGAAGTAGATTTGCGAACTCGGACTGGCAGGTTCTAACTACGATCTTTAGAAAATTCCCATCATCATTTCCTTTCTGAAAAAGATCTGCTAGTTATACTATTCCTCTTCATCGTTTCTAGCCTATTATATTGATAATATTAAATGGAGGTTATGCTAAAGTCAAGTAGGTCACTTGTACGGAGTTGCAGAAAGCCATAACGAAAGACTGCCTGGAATGTAGGCAGTCTTATTTTATAAATCAACTGCGGTTACTCGGTCAAAACCTTTCATCGCTCGAATTTGTTCTAATTCATCTTTGGTTAAAGGTCGGTCAATTGTTAACATCATAATCGCACTTCCGCCTATTTGTTGACGACCTACTTGCATCGTTGCAATGTTTACATCATTTTCGGCAAGTAAATTACCTACTCGACCAATTGCACCTGGCTGATCGGTATGATGAACAAATACTAAATGGCCTTCCGGAACAACGTCCATACTGTAATCATCTACTTTTACAATCCGTGCACCAAGCCCATTTAATAATGTCCCTGCGACTCTACGTTTCGTTGTTTTTGTTTTAATTTCCACTGTCATTAAATTGGTAAAGCCTCGAGCTGCAGACGATTTTTTTTCATGAATCATGATCCCTTTTCGTTCTGCTAAATAAGAAGCATTCACATTGTTCACATGAGTCCCTAAATAACGACTGAGCAACCCTTTTAATGTATTTTGTGTTAACGGTGCTATTTCTAATGCGGTTAAATCTCCTGCATAGTTAATATTAATTTCTTCGATTGCTTCCTCTGCTAAATGTGCTAAAAATAAGCCGAGTTTTTCGGATAAATAAAAGTATGGTTCAATTTTCCGCATCACCTCTCGTGGTACTGAAGGAATGTTTACTGGATTTCTCGCAAGTCCACCTGATAAAATACGCACGACATCATGACTAACATCAATTGCTACATTTTCTTGTGCTTCTATTGTACTAGCCCCTAAGTGTGGAGTAGCGATAACTTCTTGGAGTTCCAGTACTTTTCGCCCAATCGCTGGTTCCTCTTCAAACACATCCAGTGCCGCACCTGCAACTTTTCCTTCAACAATAGCATCGTATAAGTCATCTTCATTAATGATTCCGCCACGAGCACAATTAACAATTCGCACGCCATCTTTCATCTTAGCAATTGCTTCTTTATTTATTATATGACGAGTTTCTTTCATTAATGGAGTATGAACAGTAATAAAATCTCCAGCTGCAAGCACTTCATCAAATGTTCCATAACGGATGCCCATTTTTTCTGCTTTTTCTTGTGAAAAAAACGGATCATAAGCAATCACATTCATGCGCTGACCTTTTGCTCTCCGCGCAACTTCTGCACCAATTCGTCCTAAACCAACAATTCCTAATGTTTTATCGCGAAGTTCAATACCTACGTATGATTTTCGATCCCATTTTTCATTTTTTAAAGAAAGATATGCTTGGGGAATATTTCTTGCTAAGGCCATGATCATTGCCATCGTATGTTCGGCAGCAGAATTTGTGTTTCCATCTGGCGCATTGACAACAACAATCCCATTTTCAGTAGCTGCTTCCAAATCGATATTATCAACACCGACTCCAGCACGCCCAATTACTTTTAAATGATGTCCTTTTTCAATGACATCCCGTGTTACTTGTGTTTGACTTCGTACTAATAGTCCGTCATACTCCCCAATTACATTCAATAGATCCTGGTGTGAAAGATTCGTATTTATTACAACTTCGACATTTTCTGCTTCCCGTAATGGATAAATACCTTCCTCACTTAAAGGATCACTTATTAATATTTTAAAAACCATTTTAGTCCTCCTTTATTTCTCAGATGATTATTGCATTTTTTACTATCATGTAGTGTCTAGCATTGTTGTAATGTTTTATGTAATTGATTTAATTATCAATTTTGAAAAGCTTACCATACTACCCAAACTGACTAGAATATTGACATCTGAACTCTTGTTCAATCATGAAATACAACTCGGATTCCGATTAAACAACTGTCCCTCCCCGACTTCAATACTTATTGAAAAACAAAAAAACTTTTCTTCCCTTGTATTAAGGGGCGAAAAGTTATATTTACGCGGTACCACCCTTTTTCACTGTACAATCTTCATACAGTCTTCATTAGTTGTGTGTTTAACGCACACTAACGTACGGGTCTACTAAATTCAACTCGTCTATTCAAAAGGGCCATTTATTACTCAAGGCACTAGTTTCCACCAACCACTAGCTCTCTATCGCACTTAAAAATAATAAATATGTCTTTATCATTATAATTCGTTTATGGTATTTTATTATTTTATCATAGCAAATCCGGTAATTTTGTCAATAATTTTGACTAATCAACTTTGACATAATTCCCGTCATACCGCAATTCTTTTACACAACTTTTGCTCCTAAAGAATTTTTAAAATGTTCCAATGCCCATTCATGTCCTGTCGGATTAAAACTTGCTACTGCATCTTTATGAATGACAATATCGAAACCTTTATTATACGCATCAACTGCTGTATGTAAAACACAAATGTCTGTACATACACCTACAATATGAATTTCTTTAATATCTCTTTCTCTCAGTTTCAATTCTAAATTAGTACCTGTAAAGGCACTGTATCGGGTTTTCTTAAAATAGAATACATTTTTATTTTCCTTGTTCGCCTCGTACAATTCTTTTAAGCCGCCATAAAGCTCCATGCCTTTAGTTCCGATAATATTATGAGCTGGAAAAAGGTTTGTTTCTGGATGCAGTTCATCCCCTTCTTCATGTGCATCAATGCCAAACGTCACAAAATCACCTGCATCAATAAACTCCTGTGTAATGGAAACAATTTTCTCTTCTATTGCCTGCCCTGGAACCCCACAAGTTAATTTTCCATCGTCAGCTACAAAATCATACGTATAGTCAACATTAATTAAAGCTCGTTTCATTTTTTCCCTCCTAATTTTTGGATATGTAAAAACATTAATAAATACCTTTTATTTTTAATGAACCAACTATTTTGTTGTTAATTATAACATATAAAAGTTGATTTCCAAAAAGTTCAATGTTTCACAAACGATCATAAACATCAAAATATAAATGACCATAAATCACGTATAACTATGCACTACAACTCGATTTTTACAAGCCTTCATAATTGATATCTTTTTCCGAACAATCTATAGTTAAAATATATTCGAAGGGAGGAGATGGAAAATGGCCGATTGGCTACCAAGCTTAAAAACAGATACACCTCAAGAAGGGTTTGAACTTGCATTGCTACTGGCAAGAAAAGGAGTTGCATATACACAAACGTCTGCAGAAGTTCGTGAAAAATTAAGACCTGAATATGCAGAAAATCCAGACAGTTTAACGATGGCATCCCAAGTAGTTGCAATTCATTTTCAAACAGTTGCAGCTGCGAATAATTACTGGAAATAATTTTTCTTTTAAATAGGAAAAAATCGTAAAAGACTTCCGCGAATTTTCAAATGGCGGAAGTCTTTAATAATGATTTGATCTCATTTCCATCTGTATCTAAATAAGAATAATCGTTATAAAAAACCAGGCAATCATCAATAATTGGATTAAAAATTTAGCAACGATCCCACTTAAAAAACCAACAAGTGCACCAACTGATGCAAGACTAGCTTCTTGCACGGACTTTTCTTGAACTATTTCGATTAAAAAAACTAAAATAAAAGGTACTATGATCATTCCAAATGGTGGGTAAATGAAGACACCAATCACAACACCGATAATCGCACCCCATTGACTTCTTTTACCACCACCAAATTTATCGACAAAGTAATGGTTAGTAAGCAAATCTGAACTAATTAATATTACTGTAAAACCAATCATGATAATCCAAAAAAAGCCTGAAAGTACAGTAGAATCGATTAGAAAATAGTATAATAAAAACCCACACCAAATGAAAACAACTGCGGGGATAATCGGTACAAATACTCCTATCATACTAACTAAAAATAAACAAATAATAATCGACCAAATAATATAAATCATTGGCTTACTCCTAGCAAGTGATTAACTTGCTTCTTTTCGAAGTAGTGTAGACAATTTCACTTCTTTGTTATTCATAATTCGTCTGAAATTTTCTATATGTTTTATGATGAATAAAATGGTGAAAAGGAAGGCAATGTACGTTGTTCCTCCACCGACAGAATGAGCCGTATATCCAATAAATGTTAAGTAGAGCATAAAAGTACCAATTACAAAATAATTTGTCATAAATGCAAAAAGCAATAAAACTACCAAGCCCATTACAGCGAATTTCCAATCGAAAAATAGTAAAACACCAAAAAATGATGCCGTACCTTTGCCGCCTTTAAAACTCATTGTTAATGGAAAGTTATGTCCAATGACGACAAATAAAGCGTTTAAATATAAAAATAATATCTGAAATTCGAATAATACATTATAATTATTTAATATAATGGCAGTAACTAATAAAGAGATAATTGCTTTAAAAACGTCAATAAACGCAACGATAAATCCATATTTCCATCCTAATAAAATTGTCGTGTTTGAAGCCCCAGCATTTTTCATTCCACTATTTTTAATATTAATATTTTTAAATTTCCCAACGATTTGAGAACCATTAATACAACCGAATAAATATCCGATGAACATAATAATAAATAGAAGATACATCTCTTCCCTCCTTTATTCCACTCTCTTAAAACACATTTGAAAAACTAGGACGTATGATCTTGTTCATGTTGTTTTCTTGTTTCGTCATTTTCATCTTCGACTAATGGATCAATTGTATGCTTATAGCCATAACCTTTCGTGATAGTTAGCATTGATAAATAAAGTATAACTAATGTTAAAAGAATACTTATTACAAGAGATGTTATTACCACTTTTAATCCACCTACCTATCTTCTTATTTCTCTTACCCGTAGCATAAATGTTCTTCGTAAAATGTTCAATTGAACTAGTCTTCTCCTATAATCCGAACCTCTCGTTCTAAATCAACGTCATATTTCTCTTTGACAACATGTTGCACATGTTCGATTAACGCAATATATTCATCGGCAGTTGCCCCGTCTTTATTGATTATAAATCCTGCATGTTTCAACGAGACTTGAGCTCCGCCTATTTGCTTTCCTTGCAATCCACTATCTTGAATTAATTTTCCCGCAAAGTATCCTGGAGGTCTTTTAAAGACACTTCCACACGTAGGATATTCAAGTGGTTGTTTTGATTCCCGTTTAAAAGTTAAATCATCCATAGTAGCTTTAATGTTTTCATAATCACCATGTTGTAAACCAAATTCGCCTTCTAATACGATATATTCATTGTCTGGAATATTACTCGTTCGGTAAGAAAGGTTTAAGTCTTCTGCTGCAACAGTTTTCATTTCCCCGTAGCGGTCAATTACTACCGCCTGAATGAGCACATCTTTTATTTCTCCGCCATAAGCTCCAGCGTTCATAAATAGAGCGCCACCAACAGAACCAGGAATGCCACATGCAAACTCTAATCCAGTTAAATGTTCATCTAGTGCTCGTTTAGAAACATTTGCAATTAATGCGCCACTTTGTGCAATGATTCTTGTCCCTTCAACTCTAATAGTAGACAATTTTCCTAGATACATAACAATTCCACGAATTCCCCCATCTTTAATGATTAAATTTGATCCGTTTCCAAGTAGTGTAAAGGGAATACGTTCTTGTCTAGCAAATTTTACAACCATTTGAACTTGTTTATACGTATCTGGTGTCACAAAATAATCTGCTTTTCCTCCTAAACGGGTATACGTATGACTTTTTAATGGATTATTTTTAACCACATTATTTGTCGAAACAAGATTGACTAACTGTTCATATATATTCACAAGCACCATTCCTCTAAATCGGTCATTCTGAGCAAATAATTAGTTTTTAACAACCTATTACAGAACTATTATATTAAATTATGTCTTATTTGTCCTTAATAATCTAATGATTTAATCGAATGAAATTTTGGTTCGAGTCCATCAAAGGTTGCAATATATTTAAACCCAAGCGTATCTAGTAACTGATACACTTCTTCAAAACGATGTGCTACATGATGAGCCTCATGTGCATCTGATCCAACCGTAATAATTTCACCACCACACTCTTTATACAATTTCAATATATCCATACTCGGCATTGCACTATTTAATCCGTAAGCAAATCCAGAAGTATTTACTTCAATTCCTTTTCCTTTTAGAATAATGGTTGTGAATATTTCCTGGATTAGATCATGAAAATTAGCATCATTGTTAATTTCCTTGTAACGTTTTACCAAATCAAGATGTCCTAGCACACTAAATTGATCAAAGTGTTGGACACAATATAGTAACTCTTCATAATATAATTCATATGCTTCTACAGCCGTTCTATTATTAAAAAAGTCTCCACGATGTAGATTTTTTTTATCGGCAGCATGCATGGAACATATGACAAAATCAAATGTATTTTTATTCAATAAGTGATTATAGTAATCTAATACGTGAGGTTGAATGCCAACTTCAATTCCCTTTTTGATGACAATTTTCCCATTATATTTCGCTTGTGCTCGTTTTATTTCTTCAGTATATTTTTCCAAATCAAGATCGAATTCAATCGTTGAATCGGGGTAATCATAATCACTATGTTCTGTAAAACAGATTTCTTTTAATCCTTTTTTAATCGCAAATTCAATCGTTTTTTCCATCGGGGTATCACAATCAGCAGAAAAGTCACTGTGTATATGGTAATCGAACATTCTTATTCCTCCAATTTGTATTTGACAATTTGTTCATTTACTATTAAAATAGATAACTATCGTGCACTTCATTGTAGTAAAGTGATGAAGTGATGAAATTGAAAGGAGTTTTCCTTTATATGTACTTATATCATAACATAGAAAATGATCATAACATCAATGTAGAAGAAATTTTTGCACGGCAGCAAATAATTCAAAAAATAAAGCAGCGTTTTTCAACCTATGGATACAATGAAATCTCAACATCAGCATTTGAATCTTATGATCTATATGCAAAGATGAACGGGACGGTAAATCATCACGAAATGATTAAAACAATCGATAACACAGGAAAAGTTTTAGTACTTCGTCCAGATATTACAATTCCAATTACACAACAAATTGCTAGAAATACAACAGCACTTGAAAAGGATTTACGTTACTTTTACGTGTTAGACGTTTTTCGTCAAACAGCTGAAACGAAAGAGTATCGAGAAAGTACCCAAGCAGGAGTAGAGTATTTTGGAAATCCTCATGCAGAGGCAGATGCCGAAATCATTGCTTTAGCGATTCATTTGTTGCAAGACTTACAAGTTAGTAACTTCAAAATTGAGCTAGGTCATGCAGGTTTTTTTAAACAATTAGTAGCTGAAATGAACCTAGACGAGCAAGATTTACAAGAATTAAAGCGAAACATTCAGGCAAAAAATATTACAGAAATTGAACAGTCTTTGACACAATTATCGGTCAATAGTGAAATGAAAGAAATCGTTACATCGTTGCCATTTTTATACGGTAGTCCACAGGATGTGATTAAAAGAGCAAAAAAATTACCACTAACGACTGAAATGATTCAAACATTAACTAATCTACAAAATATTTATCAAGTATTAGAATCGTATGGCGTGGAAAAACATGTCGTCATTGACTTAAGCTTAATCAACCATATGGATTACTATTCAGATATCATTTTTCAAGGCTTTATTGAAAAAGTAGGGAAGCCGATATTAATGGGCGGTCGTTATAATACATTAGCCAATCAATTTAATGCTGATCTTCCAGCAATTGGTTTTGCTTGTGATGTGGACTTTTTAATTTCTGGATTAAGAGAAGAAATTTTACCCAAAATGAATCAACTAAATATTATATTACTTTTTGAAAAATCAACAGAAAAAGTAGGATTGCAGTTAGCAAACTTGCTGAGAAATAAAAAATATCATGTATTAACGTATCCGATCACAACAAATAGGAACCGGATTCCAAAATCACAAGTTACGATCAGCATAAAGAAGGGACAACAATCACTTATTTTTGACAACGAGCAATATCCTTTTACAACGGAACAAGAAGTGATCACCTTACTTCAGCAAATAAGGGAGCGTAAATAAATTGACACAACTTACGTTAGCATTAGCAAAAGGACGAACTGCGAAAGATTCGATTCACCTCTTAAAAAAAGCAAATATCACTTTTCCAGATTTTCATGAAAAAAGCCGTAAGCTCGTTTTTTATAATGAGGATCAGTCAATCAAAATGATTTATGTAAAAGCAGTTGATGTAACAACATATGTAGAACAAGGTGCAGCAGACATCGGAATTGTTGGAAGAGATAATATTTTAGAGTCTGAAGCGGATCTTTATGAGTTACTTGATTTACATATCGGGAAATGTCGTTTTGTCGTTGCCAGTTTAAAAGATATCGAGTTAATTCAAGGTAATCCACTAAAAGTTGCTTCTAAATATACAAACGTGACAAAAAAGTTCTTTGCACGAAAAGGGATACCAGTTGAAACGATCAAACTAAACGGTTCTGTTGAACTGGCGCCGATTATTAATATGTCTGATTGTATTTTAGACATTGTTGAAACAGGAAATACAATCAAAGAAAACGGCTTAACCATTATTGATAATGGTGAATATATTAGCACTCGACTTGTCGTCAACAAAGCAAGTTTTGCTACAAAAACAGAACAAATTCAAACTGTGATTCAGCAATTAAAAAGAGCTTTGGAGGATTCTGAATGAAAATCAAAACAGTTAAAGAGTTTCAATTAGATACAAAAACAAGTGAAATAGAACGCAATGAGCAAATCGATCAAACGGTGTTAACAGTAATTAAACAGGTACGTGCAACTGGCGATAAAGCTTTATATCATTATGCAAAAAAATTTGACGGAGTTGCATTAGATGAGCTTATCGTTCGTGATGAAGAGTTTAAAGAAGCAGAACAATTAGTAAGTAAAGAGTTTGTAGCAGCAATTGAAGTAGCCAAGAAAAACATCACTACTTTTCATGAATCCCAATTAGACAAGTCATGGTATTTTCATAAGACGAATGGAATCATGCTTGGGCAACAAGTTACACCAATGGACCGAGTTGGTGTATACATTCCAGGTGGTAAAGCTGCGTATCCTTCCACCGTCTTAATGAATCTTATTCCAGCACATCTAGCCGGTGTTCCAGAAGTGTATATTGCTACACCACCACAACAAGATGGAAAAATTAACCCACATGTCCTAATCGCAGCAAAAATGGTTGGCGTAACGAACATTTATCGGATGGGTGGGGCGCAAGCAATTGCTGCTTTTGCATATGGTACCGAAACTGTGTCAAAGGTAGATAAAATTGTCGGTCCTGGCAATGA
>Ga0079225_10002674_pt1 | contig 10313 bp, 11 predicted proteins | sample Poulit2012_FD_76344 | JGI IMG/M metagenome (GOLD analysis project Ga0079225, IMG submission 76344) | Agricultural soil microbial communities from Georgia to study Nitrogen management - Poultry litter 2012 | ecosystem: Environmental > Terrestrial > Soil > Agricultural land | place: USA: Georgia...
CTCACCTTTTGTAGTATAAGAATTATTATTGAATTCATTCTCCATTTTATCACAGACGACAGCTTCCATCCTGCACTGCTGATTCTGCTCTTCCAGGTTTTTCATGAATATCAGGGGCACATGGGAAAGAAAGCCAATTGATGCGTCGCAGAAACTTCACATATTATTCAAATTGGATCCATGGTGAAACAACTGCATTTGCTCTATCATTATAAGTGCGTAGGAAATTATGAAAACAGGAGGATATGAAATGATCAAAGCTGTAAACACCATACGTCTTAAAAAAGGGACGGCGGATGAAGTTGCCGAAAAGTTCAATAAGGCAAAGTCAGTCCACACGTTCGACGGCTTCGTTCTGATGGAAGTGCTCATTAAGGAAAACACCGAAGAATTTGATGAAATCCAGGTCTGCACAACGTGGGAAGACCACGCCTCATTTGAAGCATGGCGGGAAAGCAGGGCCACAAGGAAAGCACATGAAGCCCAGAATAATCCCAAAGACGACAAAGCGGAAAGTCCGATCCTCGGCACAGAATTGACCACATATGAAGTTCATGTACAGCACCATCCGGCCGGATAACTACAAGACACCACTCCATATTGGAGTGGTGTCTTAATATATTGTAATATTTAAAAATAATATAGCTTGGAAGCAAGGAGGAGAGATTTATGGTTGCCGCACTTATTCACGGCATCATTTTGGCATTTGGACTGATACTCCCGCTGGGCGCCCAGAATGTCTTCGTTTTCAATCAGGGCGCGTCACAGCCAAAATTCAGGGGTGCAGTTCCCGTCATCATCACTGCTTCGCTGTGTGACGCTTTGCTCATACTGCTTGCTGTTTTGGGTGTTTCGGTCATTGTGCTCACTGTGCCGGTGCTCCAAGTGGTCATTTTCTCTGTTGGCATCATCTTTCTGCTTTATATGGGCTGGTCGATATGGAACAATGATCCTGCCGGTCTGGATAAGAAAGAAGCGGCGCTCTCGACCAGGAAACAGATGCTGTTTGCCATGTCCGTCTCCCTTCTCAACCCTCATGCGGTCCTGGATACAATCGGAGTGATCGGTACGAGCTCGTTGAGTTACGCAGGTGGTGAGAAAGTACTTTTTACCACTTCATGCATCGCTGTTTCCTGCCTGTGGTTCATCGGACTTGCAGTCGCGGGAAGGACAGTCGGCAATTTTGATACTGAAGGGAAGCTTCTCGGAGGAATAAACAAAATATCAGCGCTCATCATATGGGGTGTTGCAATCTACCTGGGAATCCAGCTTTATGACGGCTGAAATATGTTCAATAAGTTGAAAGATCTACGTGCTTATTTACTGGTACAATACAGATAAAGTCATAACAGGAAAGAAGGAAGCGGGATGTCGGCGGCAAGAGTCTTAGGGATGTTGGCAGTACTCATGCTTTTCATGACAGCATGCGGCAATGGCGGAACAGCACATGGACCCGGATCAGAAGAGACCATCGAAGGGACTATCACCATCTCAGCAGCGGCAAGCCTGACGGATGCGATGAATGAGATTGCTGAAAAATTCATGGAAGAATACCCGGAAGTGCAGGTGGATTATAATTTCGGCGGTTCTGGCGCTCTGAGCCAGCAGATCATAAAAGGTGCGCCGGCCGATCTCTTCTTATCGGCATCAGAGGAACATTTCAAGACGGTGATTGATGAGGGATACATAGACGCGGAAAATTCAACGGAGCTTCTTAGGAACGAGCTGGTACTGATTGCTCCAGAAGACAACGGCACAGTGACATCATTTGATGATCTCAGTGAAGCGGAGCAGATAGCCATGGGCACAGCTGGATCCGTTCCTGCGGGTGCATACGGGGCCGAAGTCCTTGACTCCATGGGGATGCTGGAAGATCTAAAAGGGGCTTTCGTTTATGCTGAAGATGTCCGGGCGGTGCTGACCTATGTGGAAACCGGCAATGTGGACGCCGGTCTCGTCTACAGGACAGACGCCAAAACGAGTGATAAAGTGGAAATTATAGAAACAGCACCGGAGGACACCCATGCTCCGATCATTTATCCGGCGGGCATGATCAATGAGTCGCAAAACCCGGATGCTGCCGAAAAGTTTTATGATTACCTTCAATCTGAAGAAGCATTAGAGGTATTTAAAGATTATGGTTTTGTTATTGAGTAACTTAACAACCGAACAATTCATAGCGCCGGTACTGTTATCACTCCAGGTGGCGATACTCGCCCTCCTGATTGTATTTGTTCTTGCCACTGCAGCCGCACGTTTCATGGCAAGGGCGGAATTCAGGGGCAAGGTCATAATCGAGACACTTTTGATGCTGCCTTTGGTCCTGCCGCCGACAGTCGTGGGTTTTCTGCTTATAATGATATTCGGAAACAACGGTCTCATCGGTGATCTATATGAGACTCTCTTCGGCGGCACCATCATGTTCACATGGTATGCAGCCGTCATCGCCAGTACAGTCGTCGCTTTCCCGCTGATGTACCAGTCGGCAAAAGCGGGTTTTTTGAACGTGGATGCGGATATCGAGAACGCAGCAAAAGTCGACGGGGCAAACAGTCCGCAGACATTCATAAAAGTAACCCTTCCTCTGTCAACAACCGCACTGGTAACAGGGGCGTTATTAAGCTTTGCCCGGGCAATCGGCGAATTCGGTGCCACACTCATGGTGGCGGGCAATATTCCCGGACGTACACAGACGATGCCGACAGCGATATACACAGCGTTACAATCCGGAAACATGGCCCTCGCCTGGACTTGGGTCATCACCATCATTGTGATATCCTTTTTGATGCTGATGTTCATAAGAGTAAAAGCCAATTCATGAAAATAACAGCCTCCTGGAGAATTTCAGGAGGCTGTTATTATTATGGATAATGGTTAATCTATGAATCCTGCTTCTTCTCTTTCTGCCTTTTATGTTTATCCAGAACGATTGCAGCGATGAATAACAATATGATTGTTCCTATCCAAGCGGCTGTGGAAAAGCTGTCTGGTATGGCCGGTACGAAATTGACTGCCAGAGGCAGAAGTCCCGCTGCGAGCATCAGTATGATTACTATGGTTACTTTCATTTATTGTTCTCCTGAAAAGTCGATTTACGTTGATTGTCTCATATGTTATTTCAATTCAATATTGTAATGTTCCAGGATGTAGCGTGGAACGAAGAACCGGGCGGTTTTTTTCGGATCGACGACCTGGTTGATCTGTGTCTGGCCGGCGAGGCTCATGAGCATGGTCATTTCTGACAGTGGTAGATTGGTGTGGGGCTGCAGCAGTTCTACCATCTTATGGACCGACTGGTCGACGGCAAGGTTCAGGTCTTTGTCTGACACCATCATGTAGACGCCGTCTTCATCTGTGATGACAGGGTGATAGGTTCTGAGTGTTTCTGCTTTTTCGAGCTTTACTGTAACAGCCGCTTCGACTTCAAGCCCTGATACGCTGATTTCTCCGTCTCCCATGGCTGCATGCACGTCTCCGAGCCCGAAGAGTGCGCCTTCGTGATACACGGGAACGTAGAGTACGGCGCCTTCTGTCACTTTTACCGAATCCATATTCCCACCGTGTGTATCGGGAGTACCGTTGTTGACGGCAGCGTTGGGCGGTGCGACTCCGATGACGCCGATCATTTTATTGACCGGTAGCTGAAGGCCGTCAAAATCCACTGTACCTTTCTCATCATCCACGTTAAATATTCTTACATTCATGTCCTTGAGCCTGTTTCCCATGACACCCATACCGGGTCCTGTGACCATGACGCCGGTATCTGCGATATCGATTTTTTCTATCGTGATTTTCAGCACGTCACCAGGTTTTACACCATTGACGTAGATGGGGCCGGAAGCGGGGTTGATACTGTCCCAGGAGAATCCTTCGAACGCATTTTCCTCGGAAGTGATCTGACCGGTGAAGCAATCGTGGGCACTGATTTTGACAGTATCCCCGATATCCACTTTCAGTTTCGCTTCATTATCCTTCGACATTTCATAGAAATAGCTGTCTTTACTGAGTTCATGGAACATGTTAACACCCTCCGATAAAATTATTATCATCTCAATTGTTATGTATAAATCCGGAAAGTGCAATTAAAAACCCCGATTATAATAAAAGGCACCGGGAGGCCCCGATGCCTGGCAGTATGGATTAAAGTTCTCTTTCATCCACACCTGCTTCTTTTTGTTCTTTGTACTCCTTCTCCTCTTTATCGAGATATTCCTGCATGCGATGCTTATTCGGAGTAATTGTGAGTCCAAGGTACTTCCTCTCTTCGTTTGCATCTTTATAGAACGAAATCATCATCAGTATGATGACGAAACTGAATGGCAGCGCCGCGATGATGGCAGCGGACTGCAGCGCCTCAAGCCCGGTCTCCCCGCCTGACAGGAGCAGGACATAGGCGATGGATGACAGGGCGACGCCCCAGACAATTTTGGTTCTTGCTGACGGGTATAGCGATCCATTCGATGTCTGCATGCCCAGCACGAATGTCGCCGAATCCGCAGACGTGATGAAGAATGAGGATACGAGAATGATTGCTAAAATAGATAACGGTATACTCAGCGGCAACTCGTTAAAGATTGCAAACAGCTGTGTTTCCGGTCCGAAATTGAATATTTCCGGCGTACGGCTGGCAACTTCTATACCAGTGACACCGAATACAGTGAACCAGATGATACCGATCGTAGTCGGCACAATCAGGAGTGCCATTACGAATTCACGCACGGTACGACCTCTGGACACACGGGCTATGAAGGTACCGACGAATGGGCTCCAGCTCAACCACCATGCCCAGTAGTAGATGGTCCACGATTGCAGCCAGTCATTCTTCTGCTGGTTCAGAGGTGCTGCATCCAGTGTGTTCGCAACGAATGTATTGAGGTAATCCCCTGCTGCTGTCGGCAGCATGTTCAATATGAGCATCGTCGGCCCCACTATCAGGATACAGAGGAGCAGTATTGATGCCAGTACCATATTTATATTGCTTAAATATTTGATTCCTTTGCTGAGTCCGCTCCATGCACTGGCAAGGAACAGAAAGGTGACGGTCACGATGATGCCGCCCTGGACCGCCAGGTTGATCGGTATGCCGAATAGATAGTTCAGTCCGCCGTTGATTTGTGTGGTACCCACACCGAGCGAGACGGCGACACCGACCACCGTTGCAAATACGGTGAGCACGTCAACAACAATGCCCACAGGGCCGTCGACCTTATTTCCCAATATCGGCCGCAGAGTTTTGGAAAGCAGCCCGCTGTCCCCTTTTCTGAACTGGGTGTAAGCGAGTGCCAGAGCTACAGCACCGTACATGCCCCACGCATGTGCGCCCCAATGGAAAATGGTGGCCCTGATGGATTCAAGAATGGCCTCCTCAGTCTCGGGATCGGCTGTGGCAGGTGCGATAAAGTGTGAAATGGGTTCGGAAGTACTGTAGAAAACAACCCCGATCCCCATACCGGCACTGAACAGCATGGTAAGCCAGGAACGCGTGCTGAATTCCGGTTCATGATGCGGTTTGCCGAGCTTCAGTTTCCCTATGGGGCTGAAGACAAGGAAGATGCAGAAGAATACCATGGCGGAAGTGATGATCAGATAATACCATCCGAAATAATTGCTGACCCAGTTTGAAATGGAGCCCGCCACAGCTCCGAACCTATCAGGATTGACGACCCCTGTGACTACAAGCAATCCGACTATGATTACGGAATATATAAAGACTTTCGAGGATTTATTACCAGTGGGATTTGAAGAATCCTTCATTAATCTGCTCCTTAATATTTTTAGGATACCAGTATGATACCCATTATTTTTACTTGCCTGTAAAAGAATAACCTATTGAGAATACCAAATTTACACCCCGAGTGCAATTTGGATTTTGAAATCAATGAATTCAACACATGAAAACCAGGCATTATAAAGGCGTTCCGGTGAATCGCAGAGGCCCTGATGATAAAGGTTTTCTATAGTATCGCACATCGTTATTAAATTATAAACCTATATTGCCATGATATATCTTTTCATTTGTGATACATTATATTGAGACAGATTACACATCAACTTTAAGAACGGTCGTCTTTGTCATTGATTGTGGCAAAAAAAGTTTACATAGCAGGCAGGAGGCAGAGATGGATAAGAGTACTTCAATTCTAATCATTTTCGGAGCAGTACTCGCACTGATTTTCCTGATGCCGATTCTCGGTGCAGTATCGCTGATCTTTATCATTCCGCCGGTGTTCATAGTCGCTGTGAACACACTGTCGGATAAACTTTCACATTATCTGAGTTCGAATGAGTGACCTCCGGGTCACTTTTTTGTGCAATATCGTACTATATGGAAAACCGTGGAGGAATATACTCAAAAGCAAAACTAGTGGAATTGCGTCCAATGAGTATTATACCTTTTTGACACATTGTTTCATCGTGACTGTCACACTGGGCCTTTCCATAGTAGCTTTCAGGCTGGCATAGAGACGCGGACGATGCATTACACAGGCGGTATGAGATCTGGTTTACCCTTGTCCTGTCAATATCTATGATGTATCGGCAGGCGTTATAACACAGTGCTTCAGAAAGTCAGTCCTGATACTTCCCGGAAGGGGGACTGCGTTTTATGGCTCCCTTTTCAAGAATCCGAGGACTGGGGCCTTCCATTATTTTTGAACGCTGTAAGTCAAGGTCCGCATCAATTTTTCCAAAGGGCCTGCCATCTGTCTTTTTTCCATGATATTGGCGATGACAAGCGTTGCAATCCATATGACTGCCGCCAGTATTACAGCAGTCGTTATATTGAGGTGAGCGCCAAGGTTGAAGGCGACGGGGGACATGGTTATGACAATCAGGCATTCCTGCAGGATGAAAAATGTCAGAGAACGTTTCCCCGTTGCAGCAATGGACCCGATTATTTTTCCGCGGTGCTGCACCGCCATCCCGGCCAGCGCGAACACACCTGCATAACCGAAGCCTGCAGCAAGGCCGGTCATCATGTGGAGGCCATATATGAAGCCTGCTGTGAACAGTCCGGGGAACCAGAAGTCATTGATGAGGGCAAGTGGTATTGCACCCGCTGCCGATAGCACAAGCCCCCACACAGTAAGGCGTTTCAATAGCCTGGCGTGTTCATCAGGCTGGATCAGGAGCTCTTTGTTACCCATCCATATCCCCATATATACTGATGGAATGATCGGGAAGAATAGATGTGTAAAAAGCGGCACGATCGGAATTGAGATGAGCTGGCCGGCGAGGTTTCCAAAATATGTTTCGTTCCCTGTGTACGCTGTCGGCAGACCGTAATCCCCAATACCAGTAAGTACACCGCCCCACAACACCGGCAGATATATCAGGCAGATGATGACCGATATTACGATGCGTTTCATGATCTTATCGTTGGTTTTTTTGAGACTGCCGGCCAATATCAGCCCGGCTATGCCATATGTCATCAGAATGTCCTGTCCGCCGGCTATTCCGGCAAGAATGGCTCCGAACAGTATGAGGTACCAGCACCGTCTTCTGATGATGCGTTTGGCTTCGTTTTCGCCTTTTCGTTCTGACTGTTTACGGTAGATCATCACAAGCCCGTACCCGAACAATACAGCAAACAACGGCCGTGCCCTGTTATCCACGAGGAGTTCCATGAGAAAATTCACGGTTTTCTCCAATGCATTGGCCGGAGCGACTTTTGTGATTACTCCCGGCTCAATCGTGTACAGGAATAATGGAACATGGGCCAGGATGATCAGGAGCAGCATCGAGCCCCGCGCCAGATCCAAAGAGAGCACCCTTTTCTTTTGGTTTGTTTCAGTCATATCAAGAACTCCCCGAGTAAAAATCATACTACCGTCTGTCTGCGATACGGACATACTGTCTGCCATTTTTATCCTTGAGCACTATGCCGATTTCCATCAGATCCTGCCGGAGGTTTCTGACTCTTTTTTCCTCGTCATCCCTTTTTGCCTGGCGTCTGTTGTAAAGGATGTCATTCGCCCTTTCACTTAAATTTTCATGGTCTGTCACCCATTCAAAGAATTGTGCTGAACGGGGGTCATGGTCCGTCCATGGATAATGATATTTTTGAAAAGTATCCTTTAGGCGCCCGGGCGGGTAATCAGTCGTTTCCCTCAAAAGCTCAAGCCCGGCATTGTCCGTAATCACCAGCATCTTCCCTTCTTTAAAGATGCTTTCAATATCTGATCTGTATACTTCGGACTTCATGTCATGAATGTCTATCACGATGTGATTCCCATCTACTTCAATCTTCAGTATCTCTGTGTATATATAGGCGGAGAAAAGAGCACCGGCAACAAGCCCGATTCCGGCGAGCAGCCAATGCACCCACCCGCTTTCAAGCCCGGCAATGAAATTGATGAGTTGGTTGTCGGACAAAAAGGGAATCTTTTTGATCAGCAGCAGCAATGAAGGCAGAAAGTAGAAAATGATGGCCCCTGCAATCGGAATTGCCATTATAAATGCCTTTTCGGCAGCATTCAGCCCCAATTTTTTGCTATTCATATTCATTCTTCCCCTTCAGCTTTTAAATATCCCTCAACCATAGAGAAAAGCACTGCCCCGTATTTGTCGCTTTCTGTGCTGCTTCCGGGGGCAAGAATCATCTCATCTATGGCACCGTTGATGATCCGGGACACTGTCTTTATATCGGTATCGCGATTGAAATCCCCTTTGTCGATGCCTTCTTCGATGATGGGGATGAGAATCATGTACAAACCGTCAGGTTCATCGTCTTCCATCAGGTAAAAGGCTTTATTATCTTCGGTCCTTGCATTGAATATGATTTCTATAAGTGCAATGTTCCATGGTCTGAATTTTCTCTGGTATCTTAGCGATGCATCAATATATTGCCTGATCCGCTTCATGGTGGATTCATCCTCTAAGACAGCATTTGCGACATATTGCACCTTATGGCTGAAAATATATTCCAGCAGAGCGAATAATAAAGTGGTTTTTGATTTGAAATGATAGGATACAAGACTTGGGTTGATGCCCGCACGTTCTGCAATATTTTTAAAAGTAAGGTTTCTGAATCCGGATGCGGCAAGTTCTTCAATGCACGATTTCAAAATCTGTTCTCTTCTCTGCTCCTGTATAAATGACATTTCCTCACTCTTTCTTGAATGTATATTCAATATTTTAAATGCCCATTCGAATTATTGCAAGGTGAAATAAAAAGACGGCATGAGGTGAATCACATCGTCAGTAAGGTTCGACACAGCTCCAGTTCTTTGAAGTCCACACCATTCAGATATTTTGGACTGCCAGTTATAGTGAGTGGTAGTGCTTGCTACGGGACCTCCTAATATTTACAGCTTTCTTATTCTTCCTCTTCAAAAGATTCGATAATGTAAATTACGGGAAAAGACTATAAATATATTGTTCCCGAGAGTTTGAGCCAGTGCAAAAACTATTTACTGGAGGGGTATCAAATGAGGATTGTTACCGGCGGTGAAATGAAAAATGCAGATCAATATACGATGGACCATATCGGGTTGGACGGCAGGATTTTGATGGAGAATGCGGGGCGTGCTGCTGCACACAGTCTGATGGAAGTTTATGCAGGGCGGAAATTCACTGTCCTGACTGGCAGCGGAAACAATGGAGGAGACGGCTTTGTGATTTCACGGACTCTGCTTGAAGCGGGATTTGATGTGACGGTATGTATTATTCCCGGAGAAGACAGAATCAGTGGAGACTCTGGCTACCATAAGATGATATTTGAGAAGTCTGGTTTCGTGTGGAAGCAGTATGACAGGGAGGATTTGAAAAATGCAGATATCATCGTGGATGCAATGCTCGGTACCGGCATGCACGGTGAAATCAGGGAGCCGTACTTAACCGTCATTAAAGATATCACAAGTTCAGGAAAACGCGTCGTTTCCATCGATCTTCCAAGCGGTGTTCCGGCTGCGGAGGAAACGGTGCCGGAATACGCACTCAGGGCGGATCATACGATCATACTCCAGCAGCCGAAACTGAGCTATTACCTCTATCCTGCACGTTGTCATTACGGTGACAGCGAAGTCGTGCAGATCGGAATCCCCAAAAGAGCGATTGATGAGACGGCACACAGTCACAGATTTGAATGGACTTTGGCACATACCAGGAAGCACTGGCTGAAACGGTCTGCTTCGTCACATAAAGGCAGCCACGGCAAAGTGGGGATCGTCGCCGGAAATGAAATGATGCCGGGCGCTGCGGCCATGTCTGCCGGTGCGGCTGTCAAAAGCGGCGCCGGTCTGACAATGGTTAACACGGTAAAAAGTGCAGTACCCGTCGTTGCTTCAAAGGTGACTGAAGCGACCTTCTATGAC
>Ga0079225_10002675_pt1 | contig 10310 bp, 6 predicted proteins | sample Poulit2012_FD_76344 | JGI IMG/M metagenome (GOLD analysis project Ga0079225, IMG submission 76344) | Agricultural soil microbial communities from Georgia to study Nitrogen management - Poultry litter 2012 | ecosystem: Environmental > Terrestrial > Soil > Agricultural land | place: USA: Georgia...
AAAATATTCTTAATTAAGAATGTGATGAGGGATTCAAATGATGAGAACTACTAATGCATTGTCATTAATACTAACTTTCTTTTTAATATTTATACTAAGTAACATAAATACAGTTGCTCAAGAGATACCTAAAACAGTACCTATTAAAGAATATGAAGAAGATGTAACTGGTGATGGAATTAAAGAAGACATTAAGCTATATGGTACTCTATTAACATTAGATTCGAATTATTACAAAGATCTTTATGCGACGATAAAAACAAAAAGTAATCAAAAATGGGAGATACAACTTAAGGGGGTTTATGAACCAAACATTGAATTTTTCGATTTAACCCATAGTGGTGTAAATGATATGCTATTTAAAGGACTATCAGAAGAAAATACAGATTCATATTATAACTCTTTGCACACTATCAAAAATAATAAAGTAATTGATCTTGATTTACCCTCTCCAGAAGTCAGTGGCAAATTTATCAACAATTTTCAAGCTGAACTTTTCATTACACCTCATTCTAAACCAATTACATTGGATTTATCTAGGCAAAAAAATGACTACACTCGTTTAAACATTTTTAATAACAATGGTCAATTATTAGAGGATCGGAAATTAATTATTGATCCGATAACTTCTTACAAACCATTTTTAATTAGTAATAGTAAGGGATATGGTATTAAAAGCCTTCAAAAAATTAAAGGTGCCCATCATGGAGACAATTTAGGATCAATTGAAACAACCTGGTATTTTGAGAAGGATAAATGGATAATATTACAGACAGAATGGAAACCAAGAATATAAATTTTTAGTTAATGGTTTCTTACCTATAAGTAAAGGGTTTACCCATATACGAGTAAACCCCTTTAAAGTTAGTTGGCTACAATATTGACCAATTTACCTGGAACAACGATAACCTTACGTATCGTTTTCCCTTCTATCCACTCTTTAATTTTCTCGTTGTTTAATGCTTGTTGTTCAAGTTCCTCCTTATCAATATCTACTGGAACATTGATTTTAGCCCGTACTTTACCTAAAACTTGTAATACAATCTCAATCTCTTCTTCAACCAATTTAGACTCGTCATATTCAGGCCATGGTTCATAACTAATTGTTTCGGTATGGCCTAAGTGCATCCAAATTTCTTCACTAATATGCGGTGCAATAGGAGAAAGCAGCTTCACAAATCCTTCGACATATTTTCTCGGGATTTCTTTTGTTTTATATCCTTCATTTATAAACATCATCATTTTAGAAATAGCTGTATTAAAATGTAAGTTGTCAAAGTCCTCTGTCACTTTCTTAACCATTTCATGATATACACGTGTAATTGACGTATCGTTAGTAGAATCAACAATCTTCTCAGAAAGGGCACCTTCCTCGGTAATAAACAAACGCCAAACTCGATCTAGGAATCTTCTCGCTCCGTCAAGGCCAGTCGTCGACCAAGCAACGTCTGCATCTAGTGGGCCCATAAACATTTCATATAATCTTAACGTATCGGCACCATGAGTTGATATAATATCGTCGGGATTAACGACATTTCCTTTTGACTTACTCATCTTTTCATTACCTTCACCTAAAATCATGCCTTGGTTAAATAGCTTTTGGAAAGGCTCTTTTGTAGGCACCACACCGATATCATATAAAAACTTATGCCAAAAGCGTGCGTATAATAGATGAAGTACAGCATGTTCGGCACCACCGATATACAGATTAACGGGTAACCATTCTTCTAATGCTCTTTGATCTGCTAAAGCATCGTTGTTATCGGGATCTATAAATCGCAAATAATACCAGCAACTTCCCGCCCACTGTGGCATTGTGTTTGTTTCTCGACGTCCTTTCATACCTGTTTCCGGATCAACTACATGGACCCATTCACTGTTAGCCAGTGGCGATTCTCCAGTTCCTGAAGGTTTTATATTAGTCATCTCAGGTAAGGTAAGTGGTAAGTCTTCTTCAGGAACAGTGGTCATGGTTCCATCTTCCCAATGAATAACCGGGATAGGCTCGCCCCAATAGCGTTGTCTTGAAAATAACCAGTCACGCAATCGATAGGTTACTTTTTTCTCACCTTTATTTGATTTTTCAAGCCATGTAATCATTTTTGTATTAGCTTCATCTTTATATAACCCATTTAAAAAATCGGAATTAACATGTTTTCCATCTTCAATATAGGATTCCTTTGTTATGTCCCCACCAGCTACGACTTCCAAAATAGGTAAATCAAACGTCTTTGCAAATTCATAATCTCTGTCATCATGAGCTGGAACAGCCATAATTGCTCCTGTTCCATATGACATTAAAACGTAATCAGCAATCCAAACTGGCATTTTTTCACCGTTTGCTGGATTAATAGCATATGCTCCCGTAAAGACACCTGTCTTTTCTTTAGCTAAATCGGTTCGTTCAAGGTCAGATTTTGCTTGGACTTTTTCTATATAATTTTGTACATCTTGTTTTTGATCATCACTTACTATTTTATTAATTAATGGATGTTCAGGTGCTAATACTGCATAGGTTGCTCCAAATAATGTATCTGGGCGAGTTGTAAAGGCGGTGAACGTTTCTTTGTATCCGTCAATCTCGAAGGTGACTTCCGCCCCTTCCGAACGTCCAATCCAATTACGTTGCATATCTTTAAGGCTCTCTGGCCAATCCAATTCTTCCAAATCATCAAGCAATCGATCAGCATATGCAGTGATTTTCAATATCCACTGTTTCATTGGTTTTCTAACAACCGGATGACCACCGCGTTCACTCTTACCATCAATAACTTCCTCATTGGCGAGCACAGTCCCTAGTGCTGGACACCAGTTTACAGCTACTTCATCGATATATGCGAGACCTTTTTCATACAATTTAGTGAAAATCCATTGTGTCCACTTATAATAATCTGGATCTGTTGTACTGATTTCCCGATCCCAATCATAAGAGAAACCAAGCTCTTGAATTTGTCTTTTAAATGTTTCTATGTTTTTCTTTGTAAATTCAGCTGGACTATTTCCTGTATCAAGAGCGTATTGCTCAGCCGGTAAACCAAACGCATCCCAGCCCATGGGGTGCATCACTTCATATCCCTGCATGCGTTTCATTCGGGATACAATATCTGTCGCAGTATAGCCCTCCGGATGACCAACATGGAGTCCCGCCCCTGAAGGGTAAGGAAACATATCTAATGCATAGATTTTTTCTTTATCGGAAAATGTATTTGTTTTAAAGGTCTTATTTTCCTCCCAGTAAGTCTGCCATTTTTTTTCAATTTCTCGATGATTAAAAGTCATTTTCAATTCCTCCTAAACAATAATAAAAATCTCACTGCTAAACACATTACTATGACATATAAAAAGGCCTCTCATCCCAAAATAGGGACGAGAAGCCTTGTTTCCCGTGGTACCACCCAAATTAACGTTGAATTAACGCTCACTTGTTTCCTTAACGCGGATTAACGGCAAAAGTTACTCTTCGTTTCACTTCTGCAACATTAAAGGCGAGTTCATAAATGTTCAAGAACAGTTTTCACCAACCACTGTCTCTCTTCACCTGAGTGCATTTATTACTATTCCTTCTCATCGTTTTTTATATTACTAACATTATAGAGAAATGCTCATTAAGTGTCAAGATAAGCTTCTATAGTTAACATGTCTTCTTAGTTAAATTTTATTCAAAAACTTTCCGACTCCAGAATGAGTTCAATAATAATTACAGTTAACCTGCTAATTTTTCAGTTCTGGATTTTGTCGTTAAAAACACTCCAGCCATGACAGCGATAGCACCAATAATCTGCATCGAATTGATGGTTTCATCCAACCAAAAATAGGCCCCTATCATTGTTGCTACAGGTAAAAAATTCAAAAACACTGATGCTTGTGATGCACCAAGGTGGGAAACTGCTTTATTATAAAATATTAAAGCTATAACCGATGGGAAAACACCTAAATAAACTAAACCAATCAAATGTTTAACATTAATTAACGGGGGCACACCAAAAGCCATCCATTCAACCACGACAAATGGTAACAAGAAGATAGAAGAAATGCCTGACATAGCAAATATAGTCGCATAAGTAGGGAAATAATGCATGTATTTTTTAACTAAAATTGAATAGAATGACCACGAAAAAACCGCACCAAACATAATAAGATCTCCAATATTCCAAGCAATACTAGTTAATTGAAAAAGCCGGCCATCAAGCACAACCCAAATTGCACCAATTAATGAAATAAAGATCCCTGCCCATTGTATGGTATATAGCCGTTCTTTTAAAATAAAAATACTGGCAGTTACCGTGAATACAGGTATAGATGCTTCGAGGACAGAAACATTAGTTGTTGAAGTGAATTGAAGTGCCGCATAAATAAATGTGTTGAACAAAGTCACGCCGGTTAAAGTCATTAAAATAAATTCCTTTTTATAATTTATTACAGTTTTTCGAAAAGCGTCGAATTGGCGTAAACCTAGTGGGAATAAAATAATACTGGCTATAAGTAACCGAAAAAATGCAATTGTAAATGGTGGTAATGAATTTATATCACGACCTACTAATATATTTCCCGCATAAAAAATAACTACGAAAATCAACAGTAGCCTATAGATAAAATCATCCCCATTAAAATATCAATAATTACTTAAATAAAAAGGTTAACCTCCAAAACAGTAATGATTTAGGCACAACGGGAAAGAATAAGTTTCTAAAAGTGATTAATAAAGGGTTTTCCCATTGTGCTATCCAACCTATTTGACGGGAGAGTTTAATAACTTTATTTGTTTTCCTTACTCTTCTTTTATCATAAAGATTAAATGCTTTAAAGACATTCCGCTCACTCTTCAATGCTTCCATCAATACATAGGCATCTTCAATTGACTGTCCTGCCCCCTGGCCCATATTCGGTGTTGTTGCATGGGCTGCATCACCTAGTAAACAAATGTGGTTATAAACAAAGGTTTTTAACGGTTTTATATCATAAATATCATGATGTAAAAAATAATCATCATATGTTTCATTGATTAATCTTTCAACAACGGGAGGGAAATGTTTAAAAAGTTCCGCAACACCCGACTTATCCAAGTTTCTATAGTTAAACTCATTTTCATTTGCATTGACGCAGGCGAACCAATAGACATCTCCATCATGGAGTGGTGCAAAGCCAAATCGACCTTGTCTTGACCATGCCTCTGAGGATAAATGCATAAAAACATCATCATGATTTTTAGTAATTCCCCGCCAACAAGTATATCCGGCAAATCGCGGCGTACTCGATGGAATAAGTGTATTTCTAAAAATAGAGTGAATTCCATCTGCCGCTATCACAAAATCAACAGTTTTATCAGTTCCATCTGTAAAATAGAGGACTACCTTATCATTTATTTGCTCAAAATAATTTACCCTCTTATTGAAATGAAAATATGCTTGATCTATCGCCGTAAATAATGCTTTATGTAAATCAGACCGTTCAATTGTAATATTTTCTTCACCAAATCTTTTTTTTAAGAGAGTAAAATCAATTGAGTTCATTTCTTTAAATTTTCCATTTAGAAAACGTTGTTTCTTCAGCGACAATCCCGACCTTAATATATCGTCACTCACACCAAGTTTATTTAAAACAAGCATAACATTACTGCCAATCCCAATACCTGCACCTAACGGTTTAAATAATTTTGTTCGTTCATAAATATGAGCCTTGATGCCTATTTTATGTAATCCAACAGCAGTCGCAAGCCCACCTATGCCTCCACCTATAATTGCAATATCCATAAGTCAGCCCTTTCAAGTATTGAACCCATTCTTTAAATTGAGTGTAGTAAACATACGATACATGCTCGATTATAACTATATCAAACTTAGTCACTCATTTCGATCATCTGGTGATAGGAGCTATCTACAAGAAACGTTTGCTTCATTTATATATTTTTATAAATCAAAACATTCACAAAGAAGTTTAGCTGTCTTTTCCCCATTTTCGGCATCTATTACATAGGAAATACTAATCTCCGACGTGGTAACTTGATAAAATTGTATATTCGAATCTATAAGAGTACGAAAAACTTTGGAAGCAACCCCTGGCAAATCACGCATCCCCGAGCCAATGATAGAAACCTTAACATATTTGTTTTCAATTTTATAATATAGTTTTGGATAATATTGCTTTAAATGGGTAAAAATCTTCTGAATCCTCTCTTCTTCCATGTCTTTCATGGTAAATGAAAGTTGCAGTCCTTCATTATTCGTGATTTGCGAAATCATATCGACATTGACTTCCTCTTGTTCCAAATTAATAAATAATTTATCTAGTAGTTGTATATCATATTCAGGATGATTCATGGTTACATGAATCATCTCACGATCAAGGGCTACACCTGTGACCGCTTTTTTTTCAAGCATATCTATTGTTGACATTATCCAAGTTCCTTTCTCTTTTGATAGTGTTTTTCCCAAATAAATCGGGATGTTATAGTTCTTTGCAATTTCAATACTTCTTGACACAAGTACACCTGAGCCAAGGGAGCTCATTTCCATCATCTCTTCATGGGATACTTCTTTTAGTAATTTAGCATTTGAATATATACGTGGATCAATGGTATAAACACCAGTCACATCAGTGTAAATTTCGCAGGGACACTCATGTGCTGCTGCAAGTGCAACTGCTGTTGTATCAGAGCCTCCACGACCAAGCGTAGTTATTTCATTATCCAAGTTATAACCTTGAAATCCGGCAACAATTAGAATATTATATTCTGAAAAAAGTTGATCAAATAGTTTTGTATTTATTTTTGAAATTTTACTTTTTAAATGATGACCAACCGTTTCAATGCCAGCTTGATAACCTGTAAGAGGTTTCGATTTTACACCAAGATCATTCAGTACAATAGATAAGTAAGAAATGGTTTGTTGCTCACCGGTTGTCAAGAGAACTGCCAAATCATGTTCATTAGGTGACTCGGTTATTAAATTAACTTGAGACAATAATTCGTCTGTTGTTTTCCCCATGGCACTTACCACGACAACCAGTTGTTCACCTTGTTCTACGCGTCCTTTCAAATAATTGGCAATGTCTTTAACTTTATCTAAATTGCTGACGCTTGTACCCCCAAACTTTAATACGTTCCGTTTCATCACTTTTCTTCCTTTCCTAAATAAAAAAAACAAGTCAGAGACTCCGACTTGTTTATAGCCTATTTCAATACAAGTGGAAGTACTCCATTATTACACAGAATAATAATGACAGATCGTATACTATTCATATACAATCCAACGTTATTCTGTCTGCAAACAAAATAACGTTTCGGCCAGAATCCCTTTCTCTCACTACATTGTTGCAGCTTTGTGTAATAAGTTACTGATGATCCTTGCACCTCAACCATCGATATTCAATTAATTGTGAATGATTATACGTAATTTTTATAAAATTGTAAACCCTTTTCCATTATAATAATTCAATTACCTTTTCAAAATTATATATGACATTTAATAATATGAAAAGATTCAGTTAAAACATAATGCTTTATGATGGCTAAGATAATTCTTTAATTTCAGAAAATAGCTTTTAAGTATCAACATAAAATACCTATTCGCCGTCAAAATGTCGATGTTTACATAAAATTTAAAATAGTGCCAGCCGACTATTTGCCGACAAGCACTATATATCAAGGTTTGTTGCTAGTGATTCCGATTGGGCTCGAACCAACGACCTCTACCCTGTCAAGGTAGCGCTCTCCCAGCTGAGCTACGGAATCGAGTCTATGTAATTGACAACAATACATATTATATTTAATTTCCTTCTACCTGTCAACACATATCTACATAATAATATTACTCGGCTTGAATTAAAGAAAATTTAATAAAAATTGGACCATGAGGTTACATATTTTAAAATTATTTCTGTTTCCGAAATAATTTTATGGCAATAAGTTAATATACCCTTTATAATAGAATGAAAATTGTCTTTATTATGTGAAAGCGATTTTAATTAGTCCATAGGGAGCTTTGATGCACGTAGGGTGAAGCAATTGGCCCATTGAACAAGATGAAGGCCCATAGAATCGGAATAGGGCTCATAGAACAAGAAAAAGGTCCATAGAGCTGTATGACGGCACATAGAGTGTTGCAATCGGTCCATAGATCAAGATTCATAGTACAAAAGCATACTTTATATCAACGCTTTTTCAAATTATAAGCAGGGCTTCCTGTTAATCTATGGTCATACATCCTAAATTAATGAACCAATGACTTTTATTATATCTGAATAGATAGCATGATGAAAATCCCTATCTGCTATCACACCTGCTTCAATTGACTCTACCTGATGTTTGGGTTTGAATGATCGCTAAGCTTATTTCTGGACATTGACTAGTTTTATATGCTGGAGTTGTGATTAATTCTGTGATGTTTGCAGGAACATCTATACTTTTATAAAGTACATGTTTTTATATAATTTAATAATAAACATTTAAAACACTGGAGGACATTGATTTGAAAGAAGTCTTTTCTTTTTTAAAACCATATAAACTTCCAATTATAATTGCTTATACATTAACCTTTATTGAGCTCGCAGTTGAACTCGCCCTCCCTTTCTTTTTAGGTAAAATGATCAACGTAGGAGTTGTTAATCAAGATATAAATAATATCATCATGTGGGGTAGCATTATGATTGGACTAGCTTTCTTATCTTTTTTAGCAGGTATCATCAATTCCTTCTATGCTTCACATGTTACCTATGCTTTTGGTTATGACCTTAGGGAAGAATTATTTGATAAAATTCAAAATTTTACCTTTAAAAATTTGAATAAGTTTCCTGTATCAGGTTTAGTGACTCGTTTTACAAATGATGTTAGACAAGTACAAAATACTATTTTCATGGGTTTACGTATTATGGCAAAGGCACCATTTTTAGTACTGGGTGGTGTCATCATGGCTTTTGTTGTTAACGCTAAACTTGCACTTGTTTTCTTAATTACTGTCCCACTCTTAATCGGGTTCATTTTGTGGGTCCTAAAAGTATCAACAAAGCAGTTTGACAGACTACAACGACGTGTCGACAAAGTTAACCGAGTCATGCAAGAAAACCTTGCCGGAATGCGTTTAATCAAAGCATTTGTGCGTCGTAGTTATGAAAAGAAGCGTTTTATGAAAGCAAACGAGGATTTAGCAATTGCTACACGAAAGGCTTTTCGTTTTGTTGAAGCATCTATGCCAATTTTATTGTTTGTTATGAATCTTAGTCTCATCTTTATCATCTGGTACGGTAACATTCAATCCATTGCTGGTGAAACATCTGTCGGTGATGTGGTTGCTGTTGTAAACTACGCAATGCGTGTGGCGATGGCTATTTCTATGTTTACTTTTATTATTTTAGCATTTTCGAGAGCCAGAGCATCATCGATAAGGATTAAAAATGTCTTGGTTGTAAAAGAGGATTCTTTTGAACGGTATGATAATGAACATAATGAAGTTGCTGATGGAGCCGTTCAATTTAAAAATGTATCTTTTTCATATCCCACCAAAAATAAGAAAGTTCTTGAAAACGTATCTTTCAAAATTAAAGCACAAGAAAAACTTGCGATTATTGGAGCCACCGGTTCAGGAAAGACAACATTATTCCAGTTGATACCTGAATTATACAGGCCCACTGAGGGGACAATCTATATCGACCAAAAACCAATGGGTGATTATCCTTTGAAAAAAATTCGTGACAGTATTGGTTATGTCCCCCAGAACCCCCTTCTATTCACGGGGACAATAACTGATAACATCGCATGGGGAAAGCAAGATGCAACCAAAAAAGATATTATTAAGGCAGCCAAGGATGCACAAATCCATGAAACTATAATGGGGCTACCTGAACAATATAATACTCGTGTTGGCCAAAAAGGAGTTAATTTATCGGGTGGACAAAAACAACGAATATCCATTGCTAGAGCACTCATTCGCCAACCTAAAATATTAATGTTGGATGACAGCACAAGTGCCCTTGATCTAGCAACAGAATCAAAACTTCTACAGGCAATTCAGGATTATAATTGTACGACATTTATTATTACACAAAAAATTTCTACAGCGATGAGTGCCGACCGAATTTTATTACTAGATGACGGAAAAGTGTTAGCTCTCGGAACACATAAAGAGCTTTTGAAACACCAAGAGTTATATAGAAGTATTGTTGGGTCTCAGTTCGGAAAGGGATATGCAGATGCAAAATAATCAGTTCAAACAACCATTTCAATATAAAAAAATTTCTATTGAGTCAGTAAGTGATCATAAAAAACAACGAGCTGAAAATATGACTGGTACCATTAAACGCATTTGGTCTTATTTAGC
>Ga0079225_10002676_pt1 | contig 10310 bp, 10 predicted proteins | sample Poulit2012_FD_76344 | JGI IMG/M metagenome (GOLD analysis project Ga0079225, IMG submission 76344) | Agricultural soil microbial communities from Georgia to study Nitrogen management - Poultry litter 2012 | ecosystem: Environmental > Terrestrial > Soil > Agricultural land | place: USA: Georgia...
GAGGATAATAACGAAAATGATAAGGCAGAACAAGAAAAGGAGGAAGATAAAGGAAATGAAGATTCTAAGCCAGAAAGTAAACTAAGTCCTGAACAAGCGGAACGGATTTTAGATGCATTGCAGGAAGCGGAAAAGGATGCTATGGATAAAGAGAAAGGGGAGCAAAGTAGGGGAGTTAAGATAGAAAAAGATTGGTGATTTACTGGTTTTATTTAACCAGTAAATCTTAAATAGTAAGAAAGGTACAATTAAGGAAAAAGATTGGCTTCCACTATTTCACAGATAATATGTCCTAGCATTATATGAGATTCTTGAATTCTCGGAGTGTCTTCACTTGGCACATTTATTAAATAATCAGTACAATCTTTTAGCTTTCCTCCATCTTTACCAGTAAATGCAATTGTCAAAATTCCCAATTCTTTAGCCTTTTTAAATGCTTCAATAATATTTTTAGAGTTTCCAGAGGTGGATAAGCCGATCAAGATGTCTCCTTCTTTTCCTAATCCTTCAATTAATCTACTGTAAATATAGGAGTAACCATAATCATTACCAACAGCGGTTAAATAGGAAGTGTTACAATGTAGTGCTTCTGAAGGTAAGGGCTTTCTATCTTTATAAAATCTACCCGAGAACTCTGCAGCCAAATGTTGTGCATCTGCCGCACTACCACCATTTCCGCAAAAATACAAGGCATTTCCATTTTTAAATGCATTTGTGATTATGTTTATGACTTCTTGGGTTTTTGCAAGTAAGTCTTCATTTTCTAAAATTGCTTTTTTGGTCGCTATAGACTCAGAAATGATGCTGTTTATCTTTGATTGCATGTAAAATAAATTTGAATTTTACCGAAAATAAAAAAATAATTTCAAATTATGGCTTAATTGAGCTTTTTTTCAAAAGCAATTGTCTTTTCTTTTTTACATTTTACTGTATTTTTTTCCTTACGTTGAAATTCGATTATTGCTTTTTTGCAGGAGTTATTGTTATTAGTAATGCTGACTTTTAAATGTATTATACTTATCTTTTTTTATTTTTTTATCCCTAATGATAAATTTAAAATTTTATTATTTGTAGATTTAAGTATTGTAGCAATATTTTTTTCATTTCAAGAGTTTATTTCTCAATTTGTGTGATTTTACAATAATGAGTGCGTTTTGAACAAATAATATTTTATTTTTAAAAGCTAATTTTTATTCTTTTTAATTACAAATTCTTAGAAATATTTTTTTTCATAAAGTGCTTTTTTGAAAAATAGGTATAAGGTAATAAAGGATAAACTATCTTTTAGTTAATAAAAACAAAGTAAATTAGGAATAAATCCATTAGTTTTGTTGGCAAATTATAAATAATGGAGACAAATAATCAATTTTTCATCTTATCTAAAATTATTAAAGAGAGGCGAACTAGGAAAGCCCAATTAATGAATGGAAAGAAAATTGAAGACGCAACTATAGAAAGTTTATTAGAATTAGCTGATTGTGCTCCAACTCATGGACGGACAGAACCATGGAGATTTCAAGTTTATGCTGATAAAGGTTTAGAAGCTTTTTGTGAAAATCATGCTAAACTTTATTGGGAAGGTACTGATGAAGCGATTAGAAATACAACCAAGCGAGATTTATTTGGTAGCTTATATCAATTTGCATCTCATTTAATTGTAGTGTCAATGGAGAGAACTGAAGGTGTTAAAATTCCAGACTTTGAAGAATATGCTGCTTGTTGTGCTGCAGTTCAAAATATTTTATTAGGAGCAGAGGCTTTAGGATTAGCAGCAATTTGGAATTCTGGAGGTATGACTTATTCTGATAAAATGAAAGAATATTTAGGGATTAAAGAAGAGGATCAGGTAGTAGCTTTAGTATATCTTGGATATTTAGATACTGAATTAGATAAAGAGGCAAAAAGAAGAATAAGTCTTGATGAAAAAACCCAATGGATTAAAGAGTAAATATGAAAAATCAGCCCGTAATTTTACTAATAAGGAAAGAAGTACTGCTTGAATTTAGGCAAAAGCAAACTCTTTTTGGGATGATATTGTATATGGTAAGTACGGTTTTTAGTTTATATATGATGACCGGACAGCCAGATGTGGAGATATGGAATGCTTTGTTTTGGATAGCGCAATTATTTATCACTGTTAATACGGTAGCTAAGAGTTTTTTACAGGAAAAACCAGAACGTTTGCGTTATTATTACACTTTAGTTTCTCCTGTGCAGTTTGTATTATCTAAATTAATATATAGCTTCTTTTTAAGCTTAGGAATGACATTAATAAGTTTTGCCTTCTTTTTATTGTTATTAGGGAATCCTTTACGAGATTGGTTGTTATTTATGTTTGTAGCTTTATTGGGTTCATTAAGTTTGGGCTTGTTATTTACTTTTTTATCTGCAATTGCGGCGCAAGCTAGACAAAATGCTGCAATGATGGCTATTTTAGGCTTTCCAATTGCAATACCAATGTTGATTATTTTAAGTAAAATGAGTCAAGCAAGTATGTTAGGAGCTGCGGAGCAACAAGGTTTAGGAAGTATGTTTTTAATTATGGGTTTTTTAGCGATTTTAATATTTGCTTTAGCGAGTATTTTATTTCCATTCTTATGGCAAGAATAGATTTTTTGTAAAAAATAGAGAAATATTAAAATCCCTTTGTACCTTTGGCTTTATAAAATTCAAACTTTTAATAATTTTTAATTATGCAATCAGTATTATTAAATTCTTATTGGGCTTTAGATAAAGTAGGTGCTGCGGTTTCACTAGCTTTAGTTATTGTATTTGTTATCGTATGGATATTTGTAATGTACAAATATTTAGATACATCTGATTTAAACGATTAAGTTTTGGATATTTCATCTATTAGAGTAGAATATAAACAAAAGGCCTTAAGTGAAGAAGAGGTAGGTTTAGATCCTATTGTTTTCTTTGAAAAATGGTTTAAAGATGCGATAGACTCTCAAATAAGCGAGTCGAATGCTATGACTTTAGCAACTGTTGATGATGCTGGCATTCCTCATGCTAGAATAGTCTTGTTAAAGGAAATAAACAGTAAAGGATTTGTATTTTTTACAAATTATCAAAGTAATAAAGGAAAACAAATGGAGAAGCATAATAAAGTTTCTCTATTATTCTTTTGGAAAGAATTGGAAAGACAGGTTCGTATAGAAGGAAGGGTTGAAAAAATAAGTGCTGAGGAGTCTGAAGAGTATTTTAATAGTCGCCCTTTGGGTAGTCGTATTGGTGCTTTAGCTTCACCACAAAGTCAAATTATTAAAAGTAGAGATGTTTTAGAAAAAAAGCAAAAACAATTAGAGGAGCAAGCAGCATCGGATCCTTCCAGTATTCAACGACCAGAACATTGGGGAGGGTACATAGTAAAACCCTATTTTATGGAGTTTTGGCAAGGTAGAGAAAGTCGTCTTCATGATAGAATAGCCTTTGAAAAATTAGCGGATAGTAATTGGAAAATATATAGATTAGCACCTTAATAATATGAGTCAAGCAGTACGTACAATATTTGATAAAGACCAATTAGCAATAACGATTGATCGCTTAGTGTATGAGTTAGCAGAAGTGCATTATCCTTTTGAAAATACTATTTTTATAGGCTTACAACCTAGAGGAGTATTTTTAGCAAATCGTATTGTTAAAACCTTAAAAAAGCAATTTCCTGATTTAGAAATATTGTATGGAGAGTTAGATATTACCTTTTATAGAGATGATTTCAATACAAGCTCTGATAATCTCCCAATTGCAAAATCAACTAATATCCCAATTTCTTTGAGCGGTAAAAAAGTGGTGCTGATTGATGATGTTTTATTTACTGGGCGCACTATTCGTGCTGGCTTGGATGCTTTATTAGCGCATGGTCGTCCTTCAGAAATTGAATTATTGGTATTAATAGATAGAAGGTTTCATCGAGAGGTGCCGATACAACCTGACTTTGTAGGGATGACCGTAGATGCAGTTGGGGCTCAAAAGGTTCGGGTACAATGGAAAAATGAAACGCAAGAGGATGAAGTAGTTTTAAAAGAACATGAAAATTAAAAAATAAATAATAAAGTGGCATTATCCGTAAAACATTTATTAGGCATAAAGGATTTAACTCCTGAGGATATACAGCTGATTTTTAATACAGCAGCACATTTTAAAGAGGTTTTGCAAAGACCTATTAAAAAAGTACCCACTTTACGTGATACCACCATTGTTAATTTATTTTATGAGAATTCAACCCGCACAAAGATATCCTTTGAATTAGCAGAAAAAAGATTAAGTGCAGATACTATTAATTTTGCTGCTTCTTCAAGTTCCGTTAAAAAGGGAGAGAGTTTAATCGATACTGTTAATAATATTTTAGCAATGAAAGTGGATATGGTTGTTATGCGTCATTCTGCTACAGGTGCTCCTCATTTTTTAAGTCAACATATTGATGCTGCAGTATTAAATGCTGGAGATGGTATAAATGAACATCCAACACAAGCATTATTAGATGGGTTTTCTATTTTGGAAAAATTAGGAACACTCAAGAATAAAAAAATAGCAATTATAGGTGATATCTCGCATTCACGAGTGGCAATGAGTAATATGTATTTACTTTCAAAAATGGGTGCAAAAGTAAGAGTTTGTGGACCTCCTACTTTAATTCCTAAATATATAAAATCTTTTGGTGTTGAAGTTTCTTATAACGTACGAGAAACACTAGAATGGTGTGATGTGGCTAATGTGCTCCGTATTCAGTTAGAGAGACAAAACAAAGCACTTTTTTCAAGTTTAAGAGAATATTCTTTATATTATGGAATTAATAAAGAAATGTTAGATAGTTTAAATAAAGAAATTATAGTAATGCATCCAGGTCCTATAAATAGAGGTATAGAGCTTTCTTCAGATGTGGCAGATTCGCAACAGTCTATAATCTTAGATCAAGTTCAAAATGGTGTTGCCGTTAGAATGGCTGCTCTTTATCTTCTTGCTGGAAAAAAATCAGAAATACATGAAGAATAATAAAATGGAAGGAATTTCAATGGTAGATTTGAAAAGACAATATCTTCCTTTAAAAAATGAAATTCAAAAGGGCTTTGATGAGGTTTTAGATAATGCAAGCTTTATAAATGGACCTCAAGTTCAACAATTTGCTGATTCACTATCCACTTATTTAGGTGTAAAGCATGTAATTCCCTGTGGTAATGGTACGGATGCTTTGCAAATAGCTTTAATGGCTTTGGGTTTAAAACCAGGTGATGAAGTGATTACTCCCTCGTTTACATATATAGCTACTGTCGAAGTAGTTGCTTTATTGGGTTTAACACCTGTTTTTGTTGATGTGGATCCAGATTATTTTAATATGGATATAAAAGCATTAAAAAATGCAATTACAAATAAAACAAAAGCTATAATTCCAGTGCATTTATATGGGCAAGCAGCAAATATGGATGCTATTTTAGAAATTGCTAACGAATTTGATATTCCTGTCATTGAAGACACTGCCCAAGCATTAGGAGGATCTTATTATTCTGATGACGGTAATACATATAAATTAGGAACTATTGGTACGATAGGTTGTACTTCATTTTTTCCTTCAAAAAATTTAGGAGCATACGGTGATGGCGGTGCCATATTTACAAATGACGATGTATTGGCAGAAAAGTTAAAAATGATTGCTAATCATGGACAAAAAGTACGCTATTATCATGAAATAATTGGATGTAATAGTCGCTTGGATTCTTTACAAGCGGTTGTTCTTTCTGCTAAATTACCTCATTTAGATACTTATTGTGAGCGAAGAAGGCAGGCAGCTGATATTTATGATAAAGGTTTAGAAGAAAATCCATTTATAACTACTCCCGCTAGAGATTCTAAAGCTTATCATGTTTACCATCAATATACTATAAAATTAGCAGCACATATTTCTAGAAATGAAGTGCAAAGCTATTTAATGGAAAAGGGTATTCCTAGTATGATTTATTATCCTGTTCCATGTCATGAACAAGTTATGTTTAAAAATTATCAAAAGGTTGTTTTACATGATCTTTCAGTTACAAACACTCTTACTCCAAGTGTTTTATCTTTGCCAATGCATTCTGAACTTAAAATAGAAGAACTGGAGTTTATTATTAAAGAATTAAATGAAATTGTATTATATTTAGGGAATCAATAAACTGTAGTTTTTTAGATTAAAAATGTTATGTTTTTAATGAGAAACTTTAGATTTTAAATCTTTAAATGTAATTTTGTAAACTATAAATTTTTTATTTATCTAATCAATATACAAGATGGAAGCAACTCTTGAACAAGCGATACAATTAGGATTATTAGAATCTGAATTTGAATCAATTAAAGAAATTTTAGGTCGTACGCCTAATTTTACTGAATTAGCAATGTACTCTGTTATGTGGAGTGAACATTGTAGCTATAAAAACTCTATTAAATATATTAAAAAGTTGCCAACAAAAGGCTCTCGAATTCTAGTTGCAGCTGGTGAAGAAAATGCAGGATTAGTAGATATTGGAGATGGCTTAGGCGTTGTGTTTAAAATAGAATCACATAACTCACCATCAGCCAAAGAACCATTCCATGGAGCAGCCACTGGCGTAGGTGGAATAAACCGTGATATTTTTACTATGGGCGCAAGACCTATAGCAGGTTTAAACTCCTTGCGTTTAGGGGATTTAAATAAGGATCATACCAAATTTTTATTTAAAGGTATAGTAGAGGGAATTGGTTTTTATGGAAATTCACTTGGTGTTCCTAATGTGGGTGGGGAAGTGTATTTTGAGGATTGCTACCAAACAAATCCTCTTGTAAATGCTATGAGTGCGGGAATTGTAGAAGTAGGAAAAACTATTTCAGCAACCTCGTATGGGGAAGGTAACCCAGTATTTATTGTTGGTGCAGCTACTGGAAAAGACGGAATTGGTGGAGCTAGTTTTTCATCAGAAGAGATTAGTGATGAGAATGAATTACCCGCGGTTCAAGTAGGTGACCCTTATGAAGAAAAAAGAATTTTAGAAGCATGCTTAGATTTGGTTGGAAAAGATTGGTTAGTTGGTATGCAAGATATGGGAGCTGCTGGTATTACGTGCTCTACTTCAGAAATGAGTGAAAAAGGTGAATATGGAATGGATATTGACTTAACTAAAGTACCAACGCGTCAAAAAGATATGTTGGCTTGGGAAATGCTCTTATCTGAGAGTCAAGAACGTATGTTAATTGTTATTAAGAAAGGATATGAAGCGGAATTGCAAAAGGTATTTGATAAATGGGATGTAAATTGTACTGAAATAGGAGTTGTAACAAAAGGAGGAAATTTACGCTTTTATCATCATGGAAAATTAGAAGCAGAAGTTCCTGCAGCATCATTGTGTTTAGGAGGAGGTGCTCCAGTTTATGAAAGAGAATACATTGAACCAAAATATTTTGAAAAAATAAAATCTTTTGATATTTCAAAGATTTCTGAATCCTCAGATTTGAAAAAAGATGCTGAAACTATTATAAGTTTGCCAAATATTGCTTCAAAAAGATGGGTGTATGAGCAGTTTGATTCCATGGTTGGTTTAAGAAATTATAATATACACGCACCATCAGATGCATCACTTGTTCGTGTAGATGGTACAGATAAGGTTTTAGCAATGACTGTAGATTGTAATGCACGATATGTTTATTTAGATCCTTATAAAGGTGGTATGATTGCTGTGGCGGAAGCGAGCAGAAATATTGTTTGTTCTGGTGCTGAATCAGTTGCAATAAGTAATTGTTTGAATTTTGGTAATCCTTATAATCCCGAATTGTACTATCAATTTGTATATGCCTTAAAAGGTATGGGTGAGGCTTGTACAAAGTTTGATACTCCAGTAACAGGTGGAAATGTTAGTTTTTACAATCAAAGTGAAAATGGACCGGTTTATCCTACTCCAACAATTGCTATGATTGGGATAATGGATCATATTGATCAAAGAATGACACTGGATTTCAAAGAAAAAGGTCATAAAATCTTTGTGGTTGGAAAGAATACCAACGATTTAAATGGTTCTGAATATTTATTTAAATTAAGAGGTGTTCAACATAGTCCAGCTCCACATTTTGATTTGGAAGAAGAAGCTGAAATGCAAAATAAAGTTTTAGAGCTTATTAGAAATAAAGCAATTAGTTCAGCTCATGATATATCTGAAGGTGGATTATTCACTGCGGTAATGGAAAGTGCTATGGCTGGAAATTTAGGTTTTTCTATTAAATATAATGATGAGTTAAGAAAGGATGCGTATTTATTTGGAGAAGGGCAAAGTAGAGTGATAGTAAGCGTTGCTCCGGAACAAGAAGAAAAATTTAAAAATTTAATGTCTGACCATTCTTATGAAGAGATTGGTGTAGTTACAGATGGTGTAATTATGGTTGGCGAAGAAGATTGGGGTAATTTAGAGGAATGGAAAGAAAAATACGATACTGTTATTGAAAAAGCTATGGCCAATTAAAAGCTATTAGTGAAAAAATCAAGAGAAAAATTCGGAGGCAGTGCTTCCGAATTTTTTTTAAAAAAAACTATCAAAATATGTTCGTTTTTCAAATTAAGATTTTACATTTGCAATCGCAATAAGCCCAAATGGCGGAATTGGTAGACGCGCTAGACTCAAAATCTGGTTCTCGCAAGGGAGTGGGGGTTCGATTCCCCCTTTGGGCACTTTTAAAATTCTCTCCTTTTCTAATTATACATATCTCCAAATTTTAAATTTACTGCTCACTATTTTAGTGAAATATTGTTCTCCTGTATTTTAGAATCTATTATTTTGACGCAATTATTTAAGAAATTTAATAACCTCTTAATTGTAGCATTTATTTATAGATGCCGTAACATTTTTGTAATCATTATCCAAGACTTTTGCTATATCAATAACAAAAATGAAAAAAATGATTACAAAATTAAAATCAATGCACAGCGTATTATTTTTTAGTACTAGTATGTTTTTATTAACATTGCCAACTCTGAATGCTCAAAATAATGAATATGCTAAGAAAGAAGAAATTATAGAATCTGAAACTAAATCAAGTAAAGAAGGTTTGAAAATATCTGGATACTTTCAAGCACAAATGCAAATAGGACAAGAGAATGCATCTTTGAAAGTAGGATCTGGAAGATTGGAAAATGAAGATATGTTTTTGCGTTTTGGCATCCGCCGAGGGCGTTTAAAATTTGCATATACAAAGGGAATTGCAGAAGGTGTTTTTCAAATTGATTTAACAGAAAAAGGCTTAGGAGTTAAGGATGCATATTTACAATTAAATGATCCTGGTTTAAGTGAAAGCGCTTTAAGGGTTGGAGTTTTTAATAGACCTTTTGGACATGAAATTGCTTATTCTTCTTCTACTCGAGAATCTCCCGAAAGGTCCCAAATATTCCAAACTTTATTTCCAGAAGAGAGAGACTTAGGTTTAATGCTTCGTTTACAAACTAAAAAAGGAAATGCTATAGATTTTTTGACTTTAGATCTAGGTTTGTTTGCTGGAAATGGTATAAAAGTTGATTTACACAACAAAAAAGATTTTATTGGGAGGATTTCTGCTAAAAGTAGAGGAGATAAAATGAAATTTTCTGGAGGGTTTTCCTATTATAATGGAAAAGTTTACCAGGGAACAGAAAATATTTTTACGGCAAAATCTACAGGTTATTATCTAGATTCCAATCCTGCAAATTTAGGAAAATATTCAAAAAGGGAATATGTAGGAGTAGATTTTCAATATGAATTAAACACTAAGCTAGGGCGCAGTTATATAACAAGTGAGTTTATTTTAGGTACACAAGCTGCAGATATTAAGGGAAATAAAAGTCCTAACTCCTCTATATTGCCTGAAAATGATATATATAATAGAAAATTTCATGGTGGATATGTGTCTTTAGTACATGACCTTAAAAAGATTCCACTATCTGCAGTAATAAAATACGATTGGTATACACCGAATAAAATTATAGATAAAAGGATTATTGGCTTAGCAGATGCAACTGGTATAGCAGATATATCTTATCAAACTATTGGTTGGGGTTTAAATTGGCAAATTAATAAAGATATTAGGCTTACTGCTTATTATGATATGATTAAAAACTATAAAGCAGAACATTTATCTGGCTTTGAAAAAGATATAAAAGACAACATTTTGACTTTTAGGTTGCAATATAAATTTTAAATGTAACCAATTTGTAACTGCTATGAAAATTGTATGTAACTAGTAAAACTAATTTTTGCATTATTATTAAAAACATAAAAAATGAAAATGAAATTTTTAAAAATGTTAAGCGTATTTGGATTAGGCTTATTAGCTTGTAAAGACCA
>Ga0079225_10002677_pt1 | contig 10309 bp, 5 predicted proteins | sample Poulit2012_FD_76344 | JGI IMG/M metagenome (GOLD analysis project Ga0079225, IMG submission 76344) | Agricultural soil microbial communities from Georgia to study Nitrogen management - Poultry litter 2012 | ecosystem: Environmental > Terrestrial > Soil > Agricultural land | place: USA: Georgia...
CCAGAAGAAGTTTCAGAAATGGTAAGTAGTTGGGATAAAATCATCGATCTAGGTAAGCAAGTTCAAGAGGATAGTGATGGGGAAGTTCATTTAATTTCACACTTTGGTGATGTATTTAATATTGAGGCGTCACATCAGGATCTCTGGGTACAAGACAACGATGAGTTCGTTATTGACCCTGCTTGGGAAGATGTGTATGCAGATATGTTAGCTGTAAGAGACGAAGGTGTTGATGCAAAGCTTGGTTTTATGTCAGCAGGTTGGGGTGATGCTCTAAATGAAGGTGGAGTCATTCTGTTTGCGAACCCTGCGTGGGCTGGATTCATGGTCGGTAATGATGAAGGTGAAGCAGAAGGAAAATATGCTCTTGCAAGAACACCTAGCGGTTACTTCGATGGTGGAACATATCGTGCCATTTACGAAGGTTCCGACAATAAGGATTTAGCTTATGAATTTGTTAAATATATCGCAGGTGAAGATTGGCAACAATACAACTTAGAAGAAACAGGAAATATGCCGGCATTAATATCTATTTATGAGGATAATATGGATACATTTACACACGAATTATTCGATGATCAACCAATCTTAGAAGTATATTATGATCTTGTGATGGATATCCCCGCAGTTCCTAGTACCGAAGATGATAATGAAATTTCAAGATTGTGGTATGATGCGGCTGCTGAAGGTGTAGATAATGGACAACCGTATGACAAAGTTTTACAAGACTTTAGGAATTCGGTGAAAAACGCTTATCCAGAATTTACAATTGACTAATATTAATGGTTAGCAAGTTTAACATAGGGCTCTGTTGCAATTTTACAACACAAAAAATCCTTTGTAGGACAACTGCAAACAAGAACGGGGACTGATACTGATGTCCCCTTTCATATATAACAATAGATCTTGTAACTATCAGATGAAAAAAGAATTTTTATTTGTGTTGATGAAATTGCTCAAAATAGAGTTGTATGCCCCCATAATATCAAGATAATTACTGCAAAGCTATCCAAGGCAAAAGGAGAATGAACATTGAATGCACTAGAACAACACATTAAAAACATTCGAGTAATAGATGGGCATGAGCATCTCATTCCACAACGAGATCGTCAAAAAATGCAAGGAGGATTTTTTGATTTACTCCATTATTTAAGTTCCGATATGATCACGGCCGGATTGAATCCTTCTTTTTTTGACAAAAACAATGATATGTCTGAAGAAGAAAAAGCAAAAGCTTTCCTAGAATATTGGAACAAAACAAAAAACACTACTTATGCACAAATGCTACGTTGGTCTGTTGAGGATTTATATCAAATGGATGATTGGTCTGTCAAGGGGATACTCGCTTTGAATGAACGGATCAAAGAAGCCTCACAAGACCCAGATCTATATCGGAAAGTTTTGAATGAAAAATCCGGAATTGATTTAGCATTTACTCTAATTTTTACAACAAATGTGGATTTTGAATATTTTCGGCCCGTCATGTGGATAGACGAGACATTTAAAATTCGAACATTGCAAGATATACTTACGATTGAAAAAAAATCTGGGCATCATATTTATGATTTAGAAGATTATTTACCTGCAATTGATTCAATGTTTGAACGGTATGTAAAAGAGCAAATGGTAGCCATTAAAATTGGCATTGCCTATTGGCGCACACTGAAGGTAGAAAAACCAACTAAACATGAGGCTTCTACTGTATTTAATCAAATAAAAAGAAACCATTTGGGAGAAGGAATTTCTCAAAAGGAAGCCAAGCCCTTTCAGGACTATATCATTCATCATCTCATTCAGTTAGCGATAGAATATGATATGCCTATCCAAATTCATACTGGGCACCAAGAACCGAGTGTCGCGTCAAATGGAAATCTAGTCACAAATTCGAAAGTAACGGACTTAGTCCCATTACTATTAGAATATCGACAAGCTAAATTTGTTTTATTACATGGAGGATATCCATATTTCAATGAATATTTATCCGTTGTGAAAAATTTCCCTAATGTTTATGCAGATTTATCATGGTGTTACATATTATCACCAACCGCAACAAAAACTCTTATGTCTCAAATGATAGAGATGGTGCCACAATCAAAAATAATTGGATTTGGTGGAGATTATAGCCAAGTTGAAGGGACTTATGCACATTTAAAATTAGCAAGGAAAGTAGTTACAGAAGTGTTAACAGATAAAGTAAAGAATGGTGACATGCGACAGCAAGAAGCTTTTGAATTTGCTCAGATGATTTTTCGGAACAACTTGATCGATTTATATCAATTGAATTTGCAGCCGACTACTACGGAATCATAAGGTGTATTTTGATCGATTAATGTTTATAATAGTTGCTATTTTTAGCTCCATGAACCAATCAAAAAGGAGTTGACATAATGGATAAAGGCTGGAAAGGTATGTTAGTCTATTTGGCGGAATGGATTTCACGCCTAGCATATTTAAACCTTTTATGGATTGGGTTTACATTACTTGGACTCGGAGTTTTTGGCTTCATGCCAGCAACCGTGTCCATGTTTGCCATCACGAGACAATGGATGAGGCAGCCAAATGATACGCCTCTGTTCAGGAGTTTTTGGAACTATTATAAGCAAGAGTTTCTGAAAAGTAATGCGACAGGAGTCATATTGTTTTTAATAGGACATGTCATGTACTTTGATGTGTTTATATTTGAATATGATGAATCAATGTCTATGCAAATGTTGAAGTTTGTGCTGTACATTTTGGCATTAATGTATATCTTATTCGTCGTTTACTTTTTTCCAGTTTATGTTCAGTTTGATATGAAATGGTATCAATATTTTAAGATTTCGGCTTTAATGCCCTTTGCTACACCATTAAGAGCGCTATTAATGACTTTTTTAGGTTATGGTGTGTTTTATCTGATGAGTAAAATGCCTATTCTCATGTTTTTCTTTTTGGGCAGTAGTATTAGTTACTTATGGCAAATGATAGCTTTACCTGCTTTCTATCAATTTAAAACTCAAAATGAAAGGTAATGTTGTTAGATCATTGATGAGATGTGGCTGCATCAAAATGCTTTTGCCAAATTAGTTATATTGAAATGTTCATGATGAGGGAGCAGACCGCTTCATTGGACTGCTGAATTGGCCTGTTATGAACTTTTTGATCGAAATATCTATTACGTTTGCGGATCACATTTATTTTAGGAGGCTTATTCATGAAAGACAAAACTTTTCACATGATTGGAAATGCTCATTTAGACGCTGTCTGGCTGTGGCCATGGCAAGAAGGATTTCAGGAAACAAAAGCAACATTTCAGTCAGCATTAGACCGTATTAAAGAATATGATGATTTTATTTTCACTTCGAGTTCTGCAGTAAATTATGAATGGGTAGAAAAAAACAACCCAGAAATGTTCGAGGAAATTAAACAACGTATTCAAGAGGGGCGCTGGCGAATTGTCGGTGGATGGTGGACACAACCTGATTGTAATATCCCTAGTGGTGAGTCATTTGTTAGACAAGGTCTTTATGGACAGAGATACTTTCAGGAAAAGTTTGGTATCAGCGCGAAAGTTGGTTACAACGTAGATAGTTTCGGTCACCACGGTATGTTACCACAAATCTTAAAAAAGAGTGGAATGGACTCTTATGTATTTATGCGTCCTGCGCCTAATGAAAAAGGACTACCTAACCGTACATTTTGGTGGGAATCTGATGACGGATCACGTGTATTAGCATTCCGAATTATGTATGAATACCAAACGTGGGGTAAAGAGCTCAGAAGACATATCGAAAGAGGAAAGACCGAATTTAAAGGCGATATCGATGAATTAATGGTGTTTTATGGTGTTGGAAACCATGGTGGAGGACCTACAAAGGAAAATATAGATAGTATTATTGAAATGAATCAAGAATCTGATATACCTAATCTTGTCTTTTCTTCCCCAGAGGAATATTTTGATGTGGTTAAGAAAAAGAATTGGAACTTGCCTGTTGTGCATGACGATCTTCAGCACCATGCTAGCGGATGTTATGCTGCACATTCAGGTGTCAAACAGTGGAATAGGGAGGCTGAAAATAGAATTTTAATGGCTGAAAAGTTATCTTCAATTGCATTCTGGCAAATGGATCAACCTTATCCGACTGACTTTGATCGTGCCTGGAAAAATATTTTATTTAATCAATTCCATGATATTTTAGCCGGTACAAGCATTGAACCAGCTTATGAGGATGCAAGAAATGAATATGGAGAAGCACTAGCCATTGCAGATCGGGGATTGAATTATGCAGCCCAATCAATATCCTGGAAAATAAATATTGAAGAAGATGAAAAAATGACGCCAATTGTCGTCTTTAACCCCCATGCGTGGGAATCTTTTGTGCCAGTTGAGTTAGAAATTGGTGGATTAAGAGAACATGCCGTATTAAAAGATGACCAAGGAAATGAAATACCATTTCAAACGGTTCAATCTCTTGCAACTTCTAAAGGAAGACATCGACTGAGTTTTTTAGCACAATTACCTTCACTTGGATATAGGGTATATAAGTTATATACAGAACAAGAGAAATCAACTGTTCATCAACCCGGAATACAAGCGACGGATTCAACGTTGGAAAATGATAGCTTTAAATTAACAATCGATCCCGAGACAGGTTGGATCTCAAGCTTGTTTGATAAAAATAAGGAACATGAAGTGTTTTCAGGACCTGCGGCAAAGCCTGTCGTGATTGAAGATAAAACTGATACATGGAGCCATGATACTTTACACTTTACGGATGTGATTGGAGAGTTTAGAGCGAGAAAAGTTTATTTGGCTGAACATGGTCCAGTTAAATCAGTAATTCGGATTATTAGTGAATATGGAAGATCTGAATTTGTTCAAGACTTTATCATGTATCAAGAGAAGGATCAAATTGATGTGAAAGTGAATGTAGACTGGCGCGAACATTTCAAAATGCTGAAACTTACCTTCCCAATCAATTCAGTATTAAGAAAGCAAACTTATGAAATCCCGTACGGAACAATTGAGAGGGAAAATAATGGTGAAGAGGAACCAGGTCAGAGCTGGGTGGATGTAACAGGATTAACGCCTAATCACGAAGATATGTATGGCTTAAGCTTGTTAAATGATGCTAAATATAGCTATAACATTCATAATGAAGAGCTTGCCTTAACAGTCTTACGTAGTCCCATTTACGCTCATCATGATCCATTAATTCCTGATAAAAATGGCTACTATACATTTACCGATCAAGGGATTCAAAGATTTAATTATTCATTGGTTCCGCACAAAAATAGTTGGGAACAAGCAAAAATCCCAAGAAAAGCAGCAGAACTCAATAGTGAACCGATCGCAATTATTGAATCATATCATGATGGTCCACTACCACAAGCAAGCGCTTATATTGATGTCGATGCAAAAAACATTATTATTAGTGCAGTTAAAAAGGCAGAGGATAATGATGATTTAATTCTCAGATGTTATGAGACAGATGCGCGACCGACAAAAGCGGAAATCCAATTACCAATTTTTGTACGTTCAATTCAGACAACATTTAAGCCGAATGAAATCAAAACATTCCGGATTCCAAGAGATAGTAGTCAACCAATTGCTGAGACTAACATGATTGAATGGGACGAATAACATCAATTAGTTTGTGCATTGAAGTGGGATGTTTCCGTCTGAATGTATGTATACATTCTTAATTTGATATCTAGCAACATATCTTTAATATTCAAAAAACATTTATGAAATCACTTCCGATCAATGGAGGGAAATGAATCATGAGAAGACTATTAGCAGGATTAGATATAGGTGGCACAAAATGTGCAGTTGTATTAGGGGAAGAGGATGACAAACAAAATATTGAAGTGATCGCAAGAGAGGAATTTCCAACATTAGAATCCCCAGAGGAAACGATTGATCGAATGGGACAAATCCTTTCAGATTTATTGAAAAATCATCAAGCAAACTTACAATCTATCGGCATCAGTTGTGGAGGACCACTAGATAGTGAAAAAGGCCTGATCATGTCGCCACCTAATTTGCCCCATTGGGATAATATTGACATCGTTACTCCTTATGAGGAACAATTTCAAGTCCCTGTTGCAATTCAAAATGATGCAAATGCCTGTGCACTGGCAGAATGGAAATGGGGTGCAGGTGTAGGGCATAAAAACGTCATCTTTCTGACATTTGGAACAGGTATGGGGGCAGGTTTAATTTTAAATGAAAGTTTATATGCGGGCACAAATGACATGGCTGGAGAGGTCGGACACATACGGCTAGAAGACGATGGTCCGGTAGGATTTGGGAAAGCGGGATCATTTGAAGGATTTTGCAGTGGTGGTGGCATTACTCGCTATTCTCAGGAAATTGTCAAACAACATCTGCTCAGCGGAACACAGGAGACGAAGATATGTTCCTCGATTGATCAACTAGAACAAATTACAGCCAAATCTGTTGCAGAAGCCGCCCAACAAGGTGATGAATTGGCTCTGGAAATCTTTACAACAGTTGGCCAAAAACTTGGTGAAGGACTGGCCGTGCTAATTGATACGTTGAATCCGGAAAAAATTATTATCGGGAGTATTTATTTACGACAAGAAGTTTTATTAAGGCCGATGATGAAGGAAGTACTTAAAAATGAAGCGCTAGAACGTTCTTTAAATGTTTGTTCAATCGTTCCTAGTGGACTCGGTGAAGCAGTTGGTGATCTAGCCTCACTATCAGTCGCAACGTATGCCTTAGATCATGTTACATAAAGGAGAGATTACATTGAATATCAAGCAATCTGAAAATAATTTGCAACTTTCACAAGATCATGAAATTTTGTTTAATGGAATGCAAGTTAAGCTGCACTTAGATCATCAAGGTGAGGTATTATTACCTTTCAAGGAAGTTAAGAGTGAAGAAGGTACGAATCATTTAGGAGAATATATAGAACATAAGTGTTTATATCAAGATCAGGATAGTGGACATGAAGCTACAATTTCCTTTCAGTGCTTCATTGATTTTACAATAGCCCACGTTCATGCACATCTAGCAGAAGGAAGACTTTTCCAGGGCATTCCGTATCTAGCACCTGATAATCCTGTGTCAATTACCATAAATCAACTACCTGAGAATTATCAATTGATGGCGAATTATCAGCATAAAGATTGGTGGACACGCCCGCATTTTGGAGAAGACATTCAAGAACTTCCAGATAAGACACAATCACTTTTAATTAAAACTGTGGAAAATTATTATCATCTCTTGCCAATCGTAGATCAAAAGAATCGAACAACGTTAGTAGGTAGTTCTGAAGGATTAAATATTAATGTATCTTCATATCAGGGTGGGTTTAGAGATGTTTCAAGTTATTCCTTTATTATTAGTGCTGGTAGCAATCCATATGAATTAGCAGAATTAAATGTTAAAAGGGCAACATCTTTACATGGGATCACGACATCCCATAGAGACAATAAGACTTATCCAGAAATTTTAGATTACTTAGGTTGGTGTAGTTGGGATGCTTTTTATCATGATGTCAATGAAGAAGGGCTACTTGAGAAAGCAAGTGAATTAAAAGATCTCGGAATACCGACTAAATGGATTATGATTGATGATGGTTGGTCTGAAATAAAAGATGATCAATTGTATTCATTTGAAGCAGATCAAGAAAAATTCTCGAACGGTCTTTCTAACACTGTCAATAAGTTAAAAGAAAAATTCGAAGTAAACTGGGTAGGTGTATGGCATACAATTGCTGGATATTGGAGCGGTATTCATCCAGAAAGTGAAATTGCAAGTGACTTACAAGCAAACTTATATCCTACGAATAGAGAAGCTATCGTGCCACATCCTGAAGCTGGAAAAGGATTTGAGTTCTGGAATACTTGGCATGACAAGCTCAGCCGAGATGGTATAGATTTCGTTAAAGTTGATAGTCAAAGTGCAGTCGCTAATTTCCTGACTCATCAAGTACCGGTTGGAGAAGCTACAGCAGGTACACATACATCTTTAGAAGCATCATGTTCACTTCATTTTAATAATACAATTATTAATTGTATGGGTATGTCATTAGAAAATGTTTGGAATCGTCCATATTCATCGGTTTCAAGAAATAGTGATGACTTTGTACCAAATGAAAAACAAGGCTTCCAAGAACACGCTTTTCAAAATGTATATAACTCATTCTACCATGGTCCATTTTATTGGGGAGATTGGGATATGTTCTGGAGCATTAACCATGATGATGAACAAAATATGGTGTTAAGAGCCATAAGTGGTGGACCGATTTACGTTAGTGATGAGATTGGTCAGACAAATCCAGATAAAATCATGCCACTTGTTTACCAAGATGGAAAAATCATTCGCTGTGATTTACCAGGCTTACCAACAGAAGACTGTCTTATGGTCGATCCAATAGAAAACAATATCCCACTAAAAGTTTGGAACCGTATCGGTGACGTGGGTGTAGTCGTAGCTTTCAATATTAGCAATGCTGAGTTGGTAGAAGGTACTGTAAGCCCACAAGATGTTCGTGATATAGATGAAGGAAATTATTTGGCTTTTGACGCACTTAAGCATGAATATCAAGTCATTACGAGCGAAGAAATGATTGGTATTCAATTACAGAAAAATGATACATCTCTATTTGTATTCATTCCAAGTAATGATACACTAACTCCTATCGGTCTCATGAATAAGTTAATTTCTACAGACAGTATTTTGGAGCAAGAAATTACGAATGAGCAGGCATCTATCCAGTTAAAAGAAGGCGGAAAGTTTGCGTTTGTTACGGAGAAGAATATTGAAATAGTACTAGTTAATGAAGAAACAGTTCAAGTAGAACATTTACATGACAATTTATATGTGGTTGATTGTACACATGTCACATCAACCGTTCAGATAGAAATTAATTATTAGATTTAAAATAGAGTGGAGGAAAAGGGATGGAACCTATCAATAAAGTACTTTTACCAGCCGAAGAGATCCCGTTAATTTCAGAAGTAGACGTTGCAGTGATAGGTGGTTCTTTTGCTGGCATGTCAAGTGCATTAGCATATGCAAATCAAGGTAAAAGGGTAATCGTTGTAGAATCTCGTACGTATTTAGGTAGTGAATTAACAGCTTCAAATAAACCTTGGATTGAATTGGGTGATGGTAATATTAACCAATTACCAGATATTATCAAAACTTCTATCCATTCATCTGGTAAACAAATGACAGACGAGAAAAGAAACTATGTTGTTTTCCATAAAGACAAGCTTAAAAAACATTTAGAAGATCGATTGATAGATTCCGATATAAAATTACTTTACGCTTCTTTACCGATTGGAATTTCTACAGCAGATGATCAAAAACAATTGATGATTGCTAATAAATCAGGCAGACAAATGATTCGGTGCAAGCAGATCGTTGATGCGACAGATACAGCATTATCTTCCTTTTTATGTAATCAACCTGTCAATTATTCGAATCGTGAAGCATATTACCACTGTGTGATTGAATATGACAAGGTCAATACCGATCAAACCAGAGCTAAGATAGAAGTTCCTGTAAACTTGGGAGTTAAAGATGACCAAGTTTCGATTTACGAAGGATATCATGGAAATGGTCATTTATATGTTTCATTTTATTCAAAATTACCTGCTGGAAATCATATAGAGGCTGATGAAGTACGGGAAACAAAAGCAAAAAAGTTGGCAATGGAGCTAACAACATATTTAATTCAACATGAGTCAGCTTTTAGTAAGGCATTACTTAGTTCCATATCAGATGAACTTGAAGGTCCTTTTCCTTTCGATGTTAACGATCATGAGAAAAAACAGTTTAAAAAATTACAAATTGAACATATAGCGTTAAATCTAGCGAATGTATACTGTTTTTACTATGATTTCTATCGTTATCAAAATACCGATTGGCTTGATGTAATTAAGGCAGCTAAAATGGCAAAAGAGTTTGCGTCAACTCATGTAACAAAAGCGAACCAACCAACAGCAAATGAATCAAAACAAGATGAGTACAATGATCATTATGAAGTGAAAATTCCTACAGACTTGCTAGACCAACATTCAGTTAAAGTCAATGTAGCTCCCGAACCTGTTAATAACCAAAAACAGACAAAAATCCTTGTAGCTGGAGGAGGATCCAGTGGTGGCATGGCTGCAATTACTGCAGCCTCAGAAGGATTAGAAACAACGTTAATTGATATGAATCCTGGTTTGGGAGGAACAGGTACATTTGGGGGTGTTGACAGTTATTGGTTCGGAAGAGTGACAGGATATGCGAAAAGACTTCAGGATGGGGTAGATGAAGTTGAACGGCGGATCAACTTTAGGGGAG
>Ga0079225_10002679_pt1 | contig 10304 bp, 10 predicted proteins | sample Poulit2012_FD_76344 | JGI IMG/M metagenome (GOLD analysis project Ga0079225, IMG submission 76344) | Agricultural soil microbial communities from Georgia to study Nitrogen management - Poultry litter 2012 | ecosystem: Environmental > Terrestrial > Soil > Agricultural land | place: USA: Georgia...
CGCCGGATTGCCGTCACCACCACGTTTCGCGTCGGTGCCCGCGCTGGTACCGGACGCGGACGGGAGCGATGGTGTCGCAGTGCGGCACGGCACGCTCGCCAGTCTTGACCGCGAGTCATCGACGTGATGCACGCCGCGGCGCGAAGGCGGAGCGTGTCGACGTGCGAACGGTGGACGTCGACGGACCAGACTTTCCGTCGTGTCAGCCGACACGGCGGTCCACAGATCCACAGATGTTCCCGGCTGGTGAGCAGTACGCATGAGTTTGAGCGGCGCCCCGGACCCAGGGGACTGACGGGAGAGAGACCCGCATGCCCGAGCACGACTCGACAACAGAACAGCAAGACACCACGCAGGACGCCACCCGAGACACCGTTTCGGAGGAGTCTCCTGCTGCTCCGGTGGCCAAAACGGCCCGGAAGCGTCAAACGAAACGAGCCACCGCCGCACCGGTGTTCGACACCGGTGCCGGGGATGCGCAGGCCGCGACCGCCGAAGCCGTGGTCGCCGGATCCAGCCCACCGCCGGGCTCCTCGGCCGCGCCGGCGTTCGTCGCCCCCGAGGTGGTTGAGCCGGCTCCACGCCGTCGTACCAGTGACACCGGTTCCGGCGACACGGACACCGGTGGCACGAGCAGTTCCGGCGCCGGCGACACGGAAGACACGGGCAACACCAGTTCCAAGGACTCCAGTTCCAGGGACACGAGTTCCAGGGACTCTAGTTCCAAGGACTCGAGTTCCAGGCAGACAGGTGGCACAGGGGCCAAACCGAAACCCTCGGGGGAGTCCTCTTCTTCCGACGGCTCGGACGACACCACGTCCGGAGATGACGCCCACGCCGACACATCGGACACCGAGTCGGATAGCGACCAGTCCGCTTCGCGACGGCGTCGTCGGCGACGGGGAGGGCGCGGCCGCCGCCGCGGACCCGAGGACTCGACCACCGACGAGGAGACCTCGGGGGTCGAGCGTCAGGCTGATGACGCTTCAGATGATGACGGTGCGGCAACCTCTGACACCGGCAACGCCGGCAACGCCGGCAATACGACCAAGACCTCACAGACGTCCAAAAGCAACAAGAGCACCAAAAGCAACAAGGGTGCCAATGGCGCGAAGACCGCCAGTACCGACACCACCGAGGATGCCTCCGACGAGGCGTCCGAAACCCACGCGGATAGCGATGGGAACGGCGACAGTGACGGCGACGGCGACACCAATGGTGGCTCCCGACGTCGGAGGCGACGTCGCCGCCGCACCGACGGATCGGATGGCGACTCGGATGACACCTCGGCGGGAACCGGCGCTGACGAGGTCACCTCGGTCAAGGGTTCTACCCGGGTCGAAGCCAAGAAGCAGCGCCGTCGCGAGGGCCGCGAGGCGGGGCGTCGTCGGCCACCGATCGTCACCGAGTCCGAGTTCCTCGCCCGCCGCGAGTCGGTGGAACGCGTCATGGCCGTGCGACAGCAGCACGATCTCACCCAGGTGGCGGTGCTCGAGGACGACGTCCTGGTCGAGCACTACGCCAGCCGCGCGTCGTCCCAGTCGCTGATCGGCAACGTCTACCTGGGACGGGTACAGAATGTGCTGCCGTCGATGGAGGCGGCGTTCATCGACATCGGAAAGGGTCGTAACGCCGTGCTGTATGCCGGTGAAGTCGACTGGGAGGCGCTCGGTAAGGCGGACGGGCCCAAGCGCATCGAGGAGGCCCTCAAATCGGGACAGTCGGTCCTGGTCCAGGTCACCAAGGACCCGGCTGGGCACAAGGGAGCCCGGCTGTCCGGCCAGATCAGCATCCCCGGCCGGTTCGTCGTGTACGTTCCGGGTGGCTCGATGAGCGGTATCAGCCGCAAACTGCCCGACACCGAGCGCTCCCGGCTCAAGCGGATCTTGAAGCAGGTTGTCCCCGACGACGCCGGCGTGATCGTGCGCACTGCCGCCGAGGGTGCCAGCGAGGAAGATCTGACCGCCGACGTCACGCAGTTGCGCACCATCTGGGAGTCGATCCAGAAGAAGTCTTCCGGGAGTTCTCCGCAGGTGCTGCATCGCGAGCCAGAACTCGCGACCAGGGTGGTCCGGGACCTCTTCAACGAGGACTTCTCGAAACTGGTCGTCTCGGGAAAGCGCGCATGGGACGAGATCGGTGAGTATGTGCGCAGCGTGGCCTCGTCGCTTGCCGACCGGGTACAGCCGGCCGAGCCGGATGACGATGTCTTCTCCTCGATGCGGATCGACGAGCAGGTCGCCAAGGCGCTGGAACGCAAGGTGTGGCTGCCCAGCGGGGGCTCGCTGATCATCGACCGAACCGAGGCCATGACGGTGGTCGATGTGAACACGGGCAAGTTCACCGGTTCCGGCGGCAATCTCGAAGAAACCGTTACCCGCAACAACCTGGAAGCCGCCGAGGAGATCGTGCGTCAGCTCCGCCTGCGGGACATCGGCGGGATGATCGTCATCGACTTCATCGACATGGTCCTCGAGGCCAACCGAGACCTGGTGCTGCGCCGGCTCGTCGAGTGTCTCGGACGAGACCGCACTCGGCACCAGGTTGCCGAGGTCACCTCGCTCGGGCTGGTCCAGATGACCCGCAAGCGCATCGGAACCGGCCTGTTGGAAGCCTTCAGCGAGCCGTGCGCGGAGTGCAAGGGACGCGGGGTGCTGCTGCACGATCACCCGCTCGGCCAAGGCGACGGACACACCGGTGGTGAGGGCTCAGGGTCCTCCGACTCCGATCGTTCCCGCGGCGAACGACGGGGACGGCGTCGACGCGGCGGTGGCGGCGGCGGTGAGTCCCAGTCAGCGGGCGCGTCGAAAACCTCGGAGAGCTCGGTGCGCAAGTTGGAGTCCAACGCCGCGCCCGAGTTGGCCTCGCCGGCGGACCTGCGACCTGTCACGGACCCAGACACGAAGGACCCAGACACGAAGGACCCAGAAGCAACGGAGGCAGATTCGACCGGTGCTGACGCGACAGACAGGACCCCGGCGGACAAAACCCCTACCGATGGGGCCCCGCCGCAGGACGAAGGGGACGAGCCAACGAGCTCACAGACCTCGACGGCCGCGGTGCCACCCCGGCGTCGTCGTCGTGCGCAACGGCCCGCCGGCGGGCCAGAGTCGAGAACAGTGCCCTCGGGACCCGCCCCGGAGACCGAGTCGAGCCCGGTTTGACCCGCCCGGCCAGCAGTCCGTAATCTAGAGCGTCGGCGCCCTTACCGGCGCGAGTTCCCGCACGCTCGCACGTAGCCGAGCAGTGCGACCAGAAGCCTGATCGGGAGAGTGAGTTCTCGGTGTACGCCATCGTCCGTAGCGGCGGCAACCAGCAGAAGGTCAGCGTCGGCGACGTCATCTCGGTTGACCAGGTCGCCGGCGAAGTCGGGGCCAACCTGACCTTGCCGGCCGTGCTGATGGTCGACGGCCAGACCGTGACCTCCGATCCGGCGTCGCTGGCCAAGGTCAGCGTCACCGCCGAGATCCTCGGTGCGGCCAAGGGGCCGAAGCTCGACATCGTGCGGTTCAAGAACAAGACCGGATACCGCCGGCGGCTGGGGCACCGGCAGAAGTACACGCAGGTCAAAGTCACCGACATCAGCACGAAGTAAGCGAGAGGACCGGTAGTTCCATGGCAACGAAGAAGGGCGCCTCGTCCTCGAAGAACGGGCGCGACTCCAACGCCAAGCGGCTCGGCGTGAAGCGGTTCGGCGGCCAGCAGGTCAACTCCGGCGAGATCCTGGTGCGTCAACGTGGAACCCGCTTCCACCCGGGCGCAAACGTTGGTCGCGGCGGGTACGACACGCTGTTCGCCATCTCGGCCGGTTCGGTCGAGTTCGGCACCCGGCGTGGCCGCAAGGTCGTCAACATCGTCCCGCAGGAGGACTGACCCGCACCACACCCCAGAGGGGACACACACCACGAGGTGCAGACGGCGGGCCGGTGATCCGGCCCGCCGTCTGTGCGTTTGACCCCAGCCGTGTATCGAGGAGCTCACGTGGCCATACCCAGCTTCGTCGACCGGGTCGTGCTGCACGCCACGGCCGGCGGTGGCGGTCACGGCTGCGTGTCGGTGCACCGAGAGAAGTTCAAGCCCCTGGGGGGCCCGGACGGTGGTAACGGGGGTAACGGCGGCGACGTGGTGCTCGTCGTTGACCCGAACGTGACGACCCTGCTCGACTACCACCGCCGCCCGCACCGCCGCGCTGCTAATGGCGCTCCAGGCATGGGCAGCAACCGTGCCGGCGCGCACGGGGACGAGGTCGTGCTTCCCGTGCCGGACGGCACGACGGTCACCACGGTTGACGGTGAGCTCCTCGTCGACCTGACCGGCGCAGGCACCCGATTCGTGCTCGCCAAGGGAGGCCGCGGCGGCTTGGGGAACGCGGCGTTGGCCACGCCCAAGCGAAAGGCGCCGGGCTTCGCCCTGCTCGGGGAGCCCGGTGAGAATCGCGATGTCGTCCTGGAGCTGAAGAGCGTGGCCGACGTGGGCCTGATCGGCTTCCCCAGCGCCGGCAAGTCCAGCCTGATCGCGGCCATGTCGGCCGCTCGCCCCAAGATCGCCGACTACCCGTTCACCACGCTCGTACCGAATCTCGGCGTGGTCGAGGCCGGTGCCGTCCGGTTCACCGTGGCCGACGTGCCCGGCCTGATCGAGGGCGCCAGCGAGGGCCGTGGCCTCGGCCAAGACTTCCTGCGGCACGTCGAACGCTGCAAGGCTCTGGTGCACGTCGTCGACTGCGCCACCCTCGAGCCCGGGCGTGATCCGATCAGTGACGTCGACGTGATCGAAGGTGAGCTGGAACGGTACGGCGGGCTGGCAGACCGGCCACGGCTGGTGGCACTGAACAAGGTTGACGTGCCGGAGGCCGAGGAGCTGGCCGAGTTCGTCCGGGAGGAGCTGCTCGAGCGCGGATGGCCGGTACTGTCCGTGTCCGCGGCCTCCCACGCCGGGCTCCGCGAGCTGACCTTCGCGCTGGCCGAGGTCGTCCAGGCCGCCCGCGACGCTGCGCCGCCGGCCGAGCGGACCCGGTTGGTGCTGCGTCCGACCCCCGTCGACGACTCCGGGTTCACGGTCACCGACGAGGGCATCCGGTTCCGGGTCCGTGGTGCCAAGCCCGAGCGCTGGGTGCACCAGACCGACTTCGCCAATGACGAAGCCGTCGGCTACCTCGCCGATCGACTCAACCGGTTGGGCGTCGAGAAGGCGCTGGTCGAGGCAGGTGCGCAAGCCGGCGACGAGGTCGTCATCGGCGGTGCGGACGCCGTGGTGTTCGACTGGGTACCGACGGTCGAGAGCGGTGCCGAGGTCGCGTACGGTCCACGCGGGAGCGACCCACGGCTGGACGAGCCATGAGTGCTTCGTCGGATTCGCCGCGTGCCGAGGTTGCTGACGCCGCTCGCGTCGTCGTCAAGGTGGGTTCCTCGTCGCTGACCGCTGCCGACGGTGGCCTGGACCGTGCCCGGGTCAAGGCGCTGGTCGACGTGCTTGCTTCCGCGCGTGCGCACGGGCGAGAGGTCGTGCTGGTGTCCTCCGGGGCCATCGCGGCCGGCCTCTCGCCGCTGCAGATGGCCCGACGACCGCGGGACCTCGCGCGGCAGCAGGCCGCGGCGAGCGTGGGCCAAGGGCTCCTGCTGTCCGAGTACGCGGCCGAGTTCGGCCAGCACGGCATCTTGGTGGGGCAGGTGCTGCTGACGGTCGACGACGTGGTGCGGCGGTCGCACTACCGCAATGCGTACCGCACGCTGCACAAGCTGTTGGCTCTCGACGTACTGCCGGTGGTCAACGAGAACGACACCGTCGCCACGCACGAGATCAGGTTCGGCGACAACGATCGGCTGGCTGCGCTGGTGGCACAACTGGTGCACGCCGAGGCCCTCGTGCTGCTGTCCGACGTCGACGCACTGTACGACGGCAACCCCGAGCGGGCCGGCACCCGGCGCATCCAGGAGGTTCGAGAGTTGGCTGACCTGGAAGGGGTCGATATCGGCTCGGCACGGCAGGCCGGGCTGGGCAGCGGCGGCATGCGCACCAAGGTCGAGGCCGCCACGGTGGCCACCGGATCCGGTATCGAGGTTGTGCTGACCAGTACCGATCACGCCGCTGATGCCCTGGCCGGCGAATCCGTGGGCACGTGGTTCCGACCCCGTGCGGGCAAACGGTCCACCCGGTTGTTGTGGCTCGAGCACGCCACGGACGGGAGGGGCAGCCTCACCCTGGACACCGGCGCCGTCCAGGCCGTGTGCCAGCACCGCAAGTCGTTGCTGCCGGCGGGCGTCACGGCGGTGGCGGGCACGTTCGCGGCGGGGGACCCGGTGGACCTGCTGGACCCGCAGGGGCGGGTGGTCGCCAGGGGACTGGTGAACTACGGTTCGCATGAGTTGCCGGCCCTGCTCGGACGATCCACTCGGGAACTCGCGCGCGAGCTCGGTCAACGTTACGAGCGCGAGCTCATGCATCGCGACGACCTGGTGGTGCTGCTCACCCCCGCTTAGCCGACGCCCCGCCCTTCGCCGTGGGCACGCCACGTTAACGCGGCGTGCCCACGCTGAACCAGGCGTGTGAGCATGGGTCAGCGTCAGGTTGCCTTGTCCAGCACTGCGTCGCTCACCCACGACACGGCCTACGATGGCAGCATGAGCGAGGACACCGCGGCCGAGCCGAGCTGGGACGTAGCCACAGCGGCTCATCGTGCACGAACGGCATCGCGTGACCTGGGCCAACGAACCCAGGCGGAGAAGGACGCCGCTCTGCGTGCCGCGGCGGCCGCCCTCGAGGCACGTAGCGCAGAGGTGCTGGCAGCCAACGACGACGACATCGAGCGGGCGCGAACCGCCGGCATCGGGGAAGCCTTGCTGGACCGGTTGCGCCTCAGCGCGGACCGGGTCACTGCGATGGCCGACGGGCTCCGACAAGTGGCAGCCCTGCACGACCCAGTCGGCGAGGTGCTGCGCGGTTACACCCTGCCCAACGGGCTACAGGTCGAGCAACGTCGGGTACCGCTCGGCGTGGTCGGCATCATCTATGAGGCGCGCCCCAACGTGACCGCTGATGCCGCAGGACTGTGCCTCAAGAGCGGGAACGCTGTCCTGCTGCGCGGTTCCGGCTCGGCAGCCTCGTCGAACGCGGCTATCGTGACGATTCTGCGCGACGCGTTGACCCAGAGCGGGCTACCGGCCGACGCGCTGATGGTCGTGCCCGCCGACCGGCGGGAGACCGTCGAGGAGCTGATGCGGGCCCGGGGACTGGTCGACGTGCTCATCCCGCGCGGGGGAGCAGGGCTGATCTCCACGGTCGTGCAGAACTCCACGGTGCCGGTCATCGAGACCGGCACCGGGAACTGCCACGTGTACGTCGACTCGGCGGCTGATCTCGACCGGGCGCTGGCTATCGTCGTGAACTCCAAGACCCATCGGCCCAGCGTGTGCAACGCGGCGGAGACCCTCCTGATACACGCCGAGGCCGTCGAGGTGTTTCTGCCCAAGGTCCTGAACGCGCTGACTGAATCAGGTGTGCTCATCCGTGGAGACGAACGGGTACGGGCAATCGAGCCTTCGGCCCTGGAGGTGACCAACGAGGACTGGGACACGGAGTTCCTGGCTGCCGAGATGTCCGTCGGCGTGGTGGACACCTTCGATCAGGCCCTCGAGCACATCCGCCAGCACGGCAGCGGACACACTGAGGCCATCGTCACCGACTCGTTGGATGCCTCCCGCCGATTCGTCGCAGAGGTCGATGCCGCAGCCGTGATGATCAACGCCTCGACCAGGTTCACCGACGGTGAGCAACTGGGTTTCGGGGCGGAGATCGGCATCTCGACGCAGAAGTTGCATGCTCGTGGACCGATGGGGCTGACCGAGCTCACGACCAGTACGTACGTCGTCACTGGGGAGGGTCACATCCGGACCTGAGCGGGTAAGCCGAGTCCCAGGCGACAGGAGGGTGCGGGTGGGCGCTAGGCTGCGGTGCCATGACCACCGCACTCGTTGCTGTCGCGTCGGCCGCCGAACACAACTCGGCCGAGGGTGTACCTGCCGCTTGGTTCGGCATCGGCACCGGCATATTCCTGCTCCTCTGCCTGATCATCACGCTGGCCTTCGGCAAGGGGCGTGAGCACTCCTGAGCGCCGGCCGTGACCGCTGAACGGGCGAGTGCCCGACCGAACCGCCGCCTCGGGGTCATGGGCGGCACGTTCGATCCGATCCACCATGGACACCTGGTTGCCGCCAGCGAGGTACAAGCGAGTTTCGGGCTGGACGAGGTCGTCTTCGTCCCCACCGGTAAGCCCTGGCAGAAGGAGGAGCGAGCCGTCTCCGCCGCCGAGGACCGCTACCTAATGACCGTCATCGCGACGGCGTCCAACCCTCGGTTCTCGGTCAGCCGGGTGGATGTCGACCGGAGCAGCATCACCTACACCGTCGACACGCTGCGAGACCTGCGCGCCGCCCGCGGGCCGGGCTGGGACCTGTTCTTCATCACCGGGGCCGACGCGTTGCAGCAGATCCTCACCTGGCGCAACTACGACGAGATGTTCGAGCTCGCCCACTTTGTCGGGGTGACCAGGCCGGGACACTCGCTGTCCGACGCCGGCCTCCCCGTCGACAAGGTGAGCCTCGTCGAGGTCCCGGCGCTGGCGATCTCCTCCACCGAGTGCCGCGAGCGGGTGAGTGCCGAGCACCCGATCTGGTATCTGGTCCCGGATGGAATCGTCCAGTACATCAGCAAGCGCAGGTTGTACCGACCTGACGACGAGTACGAGGCGTGACATCCTAGGGGAGTCGACAGGCCCGCACATCGAAGGAACGCGCGCTTGACCATCACGGACCGAGCCCACGAGCTGCTCGTCGCCGCCGCTGAGGCGGCCGCAGACAAGCTCGCGGAAGACATCGTGGCTTTCGACGTCTCCGACCAACTCGCCATCACCGATGCCTTCCTCATCTGTTCGGCTCCCACCGACCGGCAGGTGCACGCGATCGTCGAGGGGATCGAGGAGCGAATGCGCACCCTCGGGGAGAGCCCGACCCGGCGCGAAGGTGAGCGGGAGGGCCGATGGGTGTTGCTGGACTACTTCGACATCGTCGTCCACGTGCAGCAGGCCGAGGACCATCGGCACTACGCTCTCGAGCGGTTGTGGAAGGACTGCCCGATGGTTGAGCTGCCGGAGTCGGTCACGACGACGGCCGGTCGCGGCGACGGCACGACGTCCGCTGGGCCGGAGGAGTGAGTCGCCGCGTCGTGCTCTGGCGCCACGGCCGCACGGAGTGGAACGCCACCGGACGGTTCCAGGGGCAAAGTGATATCGATCTGGATGACCTCGGTCGTGAACAGGCTGCGGCTGCCGCACGGCACCTGGCCGCACTGAAACCCGAGGTGGTGGTCTCCAGCGACCTTGTCCGGGCCCGAGACACCGCGGCCGCTCTGCACGCGATCATCGGCGGAACAGCACAGGCGGACCCGAGGTTGCGGGAGACGTTCGCCGGGCGATGGCAGGGTCTGACCGTGGAGCAGATCCAGCAGCACTTCGCCGACGAGTACGAGGCCTGGCGCGCCGGCGACCCCACCCTCGAGGTGGGCGGTGGCGAGTGTCGCAGAGATGTGGCTCAGCGGATGGTCGCCGCCTGTACGCAGGTGTCCGAGGCGTTGCCCGACGACGGGCTGGCCGTGCTGGTCACCCACGGTGGGTCTGCTCGGTTGGCGATCGCCTCCCTCATCGGGCTCCCGCTCGAACGGTTCACCAATGTGGGCGGACTGTCCAACGGGTCCTGGAGCATGCTGCGGGCGAGCGGGCCGGGCACCGAGCACGGCTGGATCCTGATGGAACACAACGCCGGCACCCTGCCGCCGCCGGTGACCATCGAGGAAGGCTGAGCCAGGCCGAAAAGCCGTGCGCGCGCTCGAGCCTGGATGTTTCCGGGGCGATTATGAAGACCTCGACGGCGTCGGATAGGCTATGGCAGCCGTTGAGGCGAGGGGCTGTGGCGCAGTTGGTAGCGCACCTCCATGGCATGGAGGGGGTCAGGGGATCGAATCCACTCAGCTCCACTTGAGACGACGCCTTGTTGCTGGTTGCCTGACCCGCATGCGGGGGTGTGAGCAAGCTGGGACAGGGTTACGCCTCGTCGAACCAGCGCGCCGCCATGAGCGCGAGCTGGGTGCGGTTCTCACGCTCGAACTTGCGCATGAGTCTGGAGACGTACTGTTTCACCGTGGCCTCGCTGAGGTAGAGGCTGCGGCCGATCGCGGTGTTGGATGCTCCTGTCGCCACGAGCCGTAGGATTTCGCGTTCGCGATCCGGTAGGTCTGGCATCGGCGTGGCGGTC
>Ga0079225_10002680_pt1 | contig 10304 bp, 8 predicted proteins | sample Poulit2012_FD_76344 | JGI IMG/M metagenome (GOLD analysis project Ga0079225, IMG submission 76344) | Agricultural soil microbial communities from Georgia to study Nitrogen management - Poultry litter 2012 | ecosystem: Environmental > Terrestrial > Soil > Agricultural land | place: USA: Georgia...
CCGGAAGTAACCCATTTGTTCGGTTGATCCAATGTGTAAAACTGGGCAGCCCACATCTGGTTTTGACCGACGTCAGTAGTGACGATGGCTTCTCCCTTTGTATATTCGTGAATTTTCTTCGTTAACCATTGTGGTGAAATTCCTTCGCTTGAGTGTTCGTACCATAATGGATATTTTTCTTTATTTTCTTTAATTTGATCGAGCCATGCTTGATGGTCAAGAGGCTTTATATCGCGTTGTAATAATGCTTTCAATGCTTCTTTAGCATCAGCTACGACTGGAATTTCTGTCTTTATGTTTTTGCCGATTTCTGCTGGGTCGATATCGATGTGAGCAACTTTCGCCTTCGGTGCGTAATGCTCTAAGTTTCCTGTTAGACGGTCATCAAAGCGGGCACCGATATTAATTAAAAGATCGCATTCATACATCGCCATGTTCGCTGCGTAGGAACCGTGCATACCGCCCATACCTAAAGATAATGGATGCGAACCTGGGAAAGTCCCTAAACCGAGCAAAGTATTAACGATTGGAAGTTGTGACCTTTCGACAAACTTTCTTAATTCTTCGCTCGCTTCAGCGAACTGAACACCTGCTCCCGCAACGACGAGAGGTTTCTTCGCTTTTTCTAATGCTTCGATTAGTTTGACAATTTGCATCGGATTCGGCTTCGTCGTTGGTTGATATCCAGGTAAGTTAAATTCTCGGCTGTACGTCCCTTCTGGTAAAGCTTCTGAAATATTTTTCGGAATGTCGATAACAACCGGACCTGGTCTTCCTGTTGAAGCGATGTGGAAAGCTTCATTTACAATCCGTGGTAGATCCCGTACATCATCTACTTGATAGTTATATTTAGTAATTGGTGTCGTAATTCCTAAAACGTCCGACTCCTGGAAGGCATCCGTTCCGATTACAGTCTTCGCAACTTGCCCGGTAAAAATAACAAGGGGTAACGAGTCCATCATCGCATCGGTAATCCCGGTAATTAAGTTCGTAGCTCCTGGACCAGATGTAGCGATTACGACGCCTGTTTTCCCCGTTACTCGCGCATAACCCTCTGCTGCGAAAATCGCGCCCTGTTCATGACGGGTTAAGACGTGTTTGAACTTTGTCTTCGCACGATACATTGCGTCATAAATTGGCAATACTGCCCCGCCCGGGTAACCGAAAACAGTATCGACATTTTGCTCTTCTAAAAGTTCAATGAGCAAATCGGCACCCGTCCTTGGCTCTTGTTGTACAGCTGTCTCTTCTTGCGTCTCTGGGCTCATTTTTGCCTCTACTTTCACTTTCTTTTCCTCCTTAAAATTTTTTTATCATTTCAATCGTGACGATTGTCATTTGTGTAAGTACTTGCTGTATGTTCTTTGGGTAGTTAACTCATTTTTTTCAATATAAAAAACTCTTTCCTCCTCACAATCCATCTTTATGGACTTTGGGGAGAAAAGAGTTACTTTCACGGTACCACCCAAATTTGTAGCATTCTCGCGAAGGCTACCTCATGAGACTTCCCACACGAGAAGTCTACTTTGGTAACAGGTGCTTTTGGAAAAACACCCGGCTAAGCCTACTGAGAGCAAGCTCCGTTCGACAAAGCACTCAGGGATGATGTCGGAACAAGATGTAATTTTAGGTTCTCACCAGTCCCTAAATCTCTGTAATTACATATTGCCTTATTCCTTTATTCCCGTCATCGATTTGTTTTTAAATATATAAAATTCTGAATCTTTATATTACTATTATACGTATATTTTTATAAAAATACAGCAATATATATTTTTTTAAGTATTTTGTAATAATTCTGTCAACTTGCCTTTGAGAAAGACAGTTGTTTGAAAGTTTAATTTTAAATGGAATTTGAAGCTCGATTATCTATCTGTTTGTGTTAAGTAAGTTTTATCTCGATTTTGTTAGTAAAATACATTCTACAATCTTTTGTTATGTGAGTCAATTATTTTAATGTTTTCGAATAATCTGATAATTGTTTTTTACATTAAATTAGGTGGTTGGGTGTTCTATTTTTCGAAATTAACTCCAGATTGATTAAAGTATTTGTGCTTGAGCTATTCAACGCTTTGGCGTCGATTTTTTTTAGAAAAAGTAAAGTGTGCAACGTCAATATGCATTGCACACTTTTGGGCGTTTATTTTGTTCCGAATAATCGGTCTCCGGCATCTCCAAGACCTGGTACGATATAACCTTTTTCATTTAACTTTTCATCGAGGGCTGATAAATAAATATCAACGTCTGGATGGTTTTTCTGAATAAGTTCAACACCTTCCGGGGCTGCCACGATACACATTAATGCAATAGATTTCGCACCACGTTTTTTCAGGGATTCAATCGCATCGTTTGCAGAACCACCTGTTGCTAACATCGGGTCTAAAACAATAAGCTTACGTTCGGAAATATCTGTTGGTAATTTGATGTAATACTCAACGGGTTGTAACGTCTCTGGATCACGATATAAACCGATATGCCCTACTTTTGCGGCTGGTAACAATTGCAACATGCCGTCGACCATTCCTAAGCCTGCACGTAATATTGGAATTAGACCGATTTTTTTTCCTGTTAAAACGTGTGCTTTTGCAGGACAGACGGGTGTTTCGACTTCTATTTCCTTCACTGGTAGATTGCGTGTAATTTCAAAACCCATTAACATTGAAATCTCGTCAACGAGTTCACGGAATTGTTTCGTACCGGTTTTTTTGTTTCGAATAATTGTTAATTTGTGTTGGATGAGCGGATGATCTAATATATGTAACTTGCCCATGCAAAATCGCCCCTTCTTAATCGTGTTTATTCGTTACTATCTTACAGTTTTACACTCGGTTTGTCCATAAGAATAGGTCGAATTTAATTGTTTTTTCACATTCCTATTTTTGTTGTTTTACTTTTCGACTTTTCGTTTTTTAAGGGACTAAGATTTTTGTCAAATTATAGTTGTTTTTGCTATAGTTTTCTCAATTTTTAAAGAAAAAGCAGAAGTGCTCTTTTTGCTTACAGTGAGGAGAATTGAACCTTTTGTGCCTTGTATTGATAAGGCATTACTGGATTGTTGGCGGACAGCGCAAACTTTTCGCCAACCTTTTGTACCCTGTATTGATAAGGCATTACTGGATACTCTCTTTACTTACAGTGAGACAATTAAACCGTGAGATTAGATTTTTATTGTCTTGTTTTTTTAGGATAACGAGGGAAAAGATAATCCGAAATTGACTTTAGCTTCTGTTGGAAGGCGTTAAGGAAAAACTTAATAGAAAACGACGAATACTTTCTACAAAAAGAAGTTAGCGAAAAGAATGTAGCGCATACCATGTTGATCTTTCTGAGAGAGCAACGACGTGGAAAGGTTTGGACCAATTTTTGATTAAACCTTTCCGAAAGAGCGTCACCACGGAAAGGTTTGGACCAATTTTTGATTAAACCTTTTCGAGAGAGCGTCACTACGGAAAAGTTTAGGACAATTTTTGATTAAACCTTTCCGAAAGAGCGTCACCACGGAAAAGTTTAGGACAATTTTTGATTAAACCTTTCCGAAAGAGCGTCACCACGGAAAAGTTTGGGCCGATTTTTACTTAAACCTTTCCGAAAGAGCGTCACCACGGAAAGAGTGAAGCTAATTTTTGCTTAAGTCTTTCTGATAGATCCTGTTCAGATGAATAGTGACTGGGCTAAAAAAATTCCGCAAAAAGATAGTTCAGATCCAAGGGGAATGGGAAAAAATAAAGTGAATGACGCAAAGTTAAGCATATAGCGGGAAGTGTAGGACTCCATCGAAACCTGCAAGTTAATCGGGTCACATACTTGTAAGCGGAAAGTTAAGGCTTATTAATCTATTAAACTTTCATAAAAAATGGACCGAACTTCTCTATAAGTGAAAAGTTCAGTCCATTGCTTTATTTTGATTATGTTTTATTCGTATAGTGGAAACTTATCTGTCAATGCTTGTACACGCTGACGAGCTTCTTCTTGTTTTGCTTCGTCGTCTAAGTTTTTCAATGAAAGGCCAATAATCGAAGCGATCTCTTTCATTTCTTCTTCTTTAAAACCACGAGTTGTTACGGCTGCTGTTCCGATACGGATTCCACTTGTGATGAATGGACTTTCTTTATTGTATGGAATTGTGTTTTTGTTCGTTGTAATTTGTACTGCGTCTAAAGCTTCTTCAGCGACTTTTCCAGTTAAGCCAAGCTCTGATACGTCGAGCATTAATAAGTGGTTATCCGTTCCTCCAGAGACGATCCGGAATCCTTCTTCTGCTAACGCTTCTGCTAAAACTTTTGCGTTCTTTACGATTTGTTTTGCATATTCTTTAAATTCAGGTGATAAAGCTTCTTTAAAGGAAACTGCTTTCGCTGCAATAATATGCATTAAAGGTCCGCCCTGAATTCCAGGGAACACTTGCTTATCGATTTCTTGCGCATATTTATCTTTACAAATAATCATTCCACCACGTGGTCCACGTAACGTCTTGTGAGTCGTTGTCGTGACAAAATCGCAATACGGTACTGGATTTTGATGAAGTCCTGCTGCAACGAGTCCAGCGATATGAGCCATATCGACGAAAAGATATGCTCCTACTTCATCAGCAATTTCCCGAAATTTCGCAAAATCGATTGCACGAGAATAGGCGCTCGCACCGGCGACGATCATTTTCGGTTTAATTTCTTTCGCCTGTGCTAAAATTGCATCGTAATCGATTTGTTCTGTTTCTTCGTCGACTCCATAATCGACAAAATTGAATAATTTACCACTAAAGTTAACAGGACTACCGTGGGTTAGGTGTCCTCCGTGGCTTAAGTTCATCCCTAATACTGTATCACCTGGCTCTAACACAGCGAAATAGACTGCCATATTTGCCTGGGCTCCGGAGTGAGGTTGGACGTTGACGTGATCGCCACCAAAGAGTTCCTTTGCTCGATCACGGGCTAAATCTTCGGCGATATCCACGTGTTCGCAGCCACCGTAATAACGTCGACCCGGATATCCTTCTGCATATTTGTTCGTCAATACCGAACCTGCTGCCTCCATTACCGCTTCGGATACGAAGTTTTCAGAAGCGATTAGCTCGATATTATCTTGTTGACGTTTCTTTTCGGCAACGATTGCCTCGTATAATTCCGGATCATTTTGTCGTAAAAAGTCCATTAATCTTTCCTCCTAAATGATGAATATACGTTATATCATATCAAACATTTATTTATTTTACATTCATTTCCTAAATTCGATAAAGTTTGTAGCTATTTTTCCTTTATTTATATTGGGCTCGAGCGCCACCAATTAACTTCGGACGGGTGCGGGCTCCGATAATTCGAGCACTTCCGACAGTATTTTGCGTTAAGCGAACTGGTACCGCTACTTTACGAAGATGCATTCCGATTAAGGTATCCCCAATATCGATTCCTGCATCTGCTTCAATATCTTCAACGACGACCGCCTCGTCAAAATGGTTATATGCATAAGCTGTCATTGCACCACCAGCCTCCCGGACTGGTATGACAGAAACTTGTTCATAGTTGAACTTCTCCATCGTTTCACGTTCAACGACGAGGGCACGATTTAAATGTTCACAACATTGAAAGGCCAAATGAACGCCCGTTTGTTCGCGGAGTGTCTTTAGTTCATTGAATAAAATAGCTGCGATTTCCTCACTACCGCTTGTACCGATTGTTTTCCCGGCAACTTCACTCGTTGAACAACCAATGACAAAGACGTCATCCTTTTTTAAAAGACCGTTATTTGTCCATTCGTTTACAAGCGCATTCATATCTGAACGAATTTGCGCTAACAATTGCTCCATTCACTCATCCCCTAAACTACCTATTTAATCATTAAAAATTAAAGCATAATTTATCGATTAATCGAGATGTTCTTCTTCGTATTTTGAAATTTTATCAATGCGACGGATATGACGGTCGCCTTCGAATTCCGTCGTTAACCATGTATACACAATCTCGCGGGCAAGGGCTGGTCCAATGACTCGTTCGCCCATTGCTAATACGTTCGAGTCGTTATGTTGACGCGTCGCCTTTGCAGTGTAGACATCATGCGTTAATGCACAACGAATTCCTTTTACTTTGTTGGCGGAAATTGACATACCTATTCCTGTTCCACAAATAAAAATTCCCCGGTCAAACTCGCCACTTGCAACCCGTTCTGCTGCAGGTAACGCATAATCCGGATAGTCGACCGATGTCGTACAGTCTGCACCAGTATCCTCGTATTCGTAACCGAGTTCGTCTAAGACATCTTTTACCTCGTTACGTAACGTCATTCCCGCATGATCACCAGTAATGATTACTTTCATTGTTTGTACCTCATCCCTCTTTAGTTTATTGTACTTTCATTGTAATCATTATAGACAACTTTTTAAAGTGATATAGGTGTCTGCTTTTTTACAAACGAAAAACTCCCTCCAAGTAATCTTCATGTCTACTTCAGAGGGAGCTATCTTAAGCGTTAGTGAAATTGATTAATTTGTTCTTTTAACGAACTTGCTTGAGCAGTTAAATCTTGGGTTAAACTGTCTAATGTTTCGATCGATTCGTTCTGTTCGTTTACAGAGGCGCTCACTTGCTCTGTTGCTGCGGAAGTTTCTTGGGCGATTGAGGATACGTCGCGCGATTGATCCATCGCTGCCTGAATATAAGCCATCTGTTCGTTTACTAATTGACGAATCATTTTTACATCTTCAGCGACAGCTTCGGCAGAACGTTGCATTTCACGAATTGACTCGTTCGTATGCTCACCGCTAATCGCTTCTTCTTCAGCCCGTTTTACGTGTTCGCTAATTTTCGTAACGACTACGGATACGTCATGCTGAATTGTATCGACTAAGGAGCGAATCTGTTGTACTGCTTGGGCACTTTCATCGGCTAACGTACGAATCTCATCCGCTACGACAGCGAAACCTTGGCCGTGCTCTCCTGCTCGAGCTGCTTCAATCGATGCGTTTAAAGCAAGTAAGTTTGTCTGTTCGGCGATGTCTCCAACCATTGAAATGATGGCACCGATTTGCTCGGCGTTTGATTTTAATTTTTCGACATCATTTAAGGATACTGTCTGTTCTTCAGCTAAAGCTTGAATACCTTCGACTAGTTCGTTTACTACTTCGGTGCTTTCGGTTAAAGTTGATAACATTTCCGTAGAGCGTTCGTTCGACTGCTCTGCCTTTTGTTGTACATCTTCGGCAATTGATGTCGCTTGCTCTACCGCTTCAGCTGTATCTTGAATTGCGTTTGCAGCATTGACCGCACCGGACGCAATATCAGCTGTCGCTTCGCTAATATTACGGGAATGATGGGTCGTTTTTGTCACAAGGTCTTGCATTTCGTTTACAGTTTTGTTCGTGTCATCGAAATTACGCTCAATGTCATCGACCATCTGTTTTATATTCGTTAACATCGTATCAAAGGCGATGCTTAGGGAACGAATTTCGTCATCGGAGCGTGGGATTGTAATTTCTTGATTTAAATTCCCTTCCGCTGCTTCCGTCGCTGCCTCTTCTAAACGTTGCAATGGTTGTGTAATTATTCTAACGAAAACAAACGTTAAAATCCCCGTCCAAAGGATACCTAACACAAACGTAATTGCTGTAAACCACGGTTCCGATAACGGTACGAAATCCTTTATGTAGTCGTATAAAATATAAATAAAAAATGCGCTCGTTGAATATGTAACTGTTGCCACAACTGTTGTAAATAACGTTAACTTCCGTTGCAAACCAAATCGGTGACGTCGTTTCACTTTCTTAACCTCCTATTTCGGTAACTTTTTTATTAGTTTTTCAATGTATGTTTCGAGTTGGGCTGCTGTTTGTTCATATAAGGAGACATCTCCTCCGAACGGATCAGCAATATCTGTAGTTTCATTATCTTCATCGACATATTCGATTAACGTATATAATTTATGAGCTATGCCTGGATAGCGCTGTTGGATCATTTGTTTATGGCTTGTCGTCATCGTTAAAATAAGATCTGCCCATTCGATCAATTCTTCATCGAGTAAATTCGACTTGTGGTTCAGTTCGACACCTTTTCGCTCAAGGACGATCACTGCTTGTTCAGAAGCGGGGGCGCCGTTTGCTGCAAAGACTCCTGCTGACTTTACCTCAAAGGAAGGATCCTTATGACGCAACAATGCTTCTGCCATCGGGCTACGACAAGTATTTCCAGTACAAATAAATAAAATATTCATCGTTTCCTCCCGCATCAGGATTACTACTCCTAATATACCATATACTAGACCCTTTGGTCATTTTTTATCGTGTAAAAGTCCCTAATATATTATTTATTATACATTTTTCTTAAGTAAAAGGGAATAAAGGGGTGCTTCCTCTTCATTTTGTCCTATCGCCCCAAACAGTTATGTAAAAATAAATAAATGGCTAATTCCAAAACTAAATAAAATTAATCCGCCTACCATTTCACTATAGACACCGAACCATTCGGAGGTTTTTTTGCCGATGAGCAAGCCGAGCCAACTTAAAATCATCGTAAAAAGACCAAACAACAATAAGAAAAGAATAGTTTTCACACCGGATAAACCGAGACTCAAACCGACGGGGAAACTGTCAATACTAACGAAAAAGGCAATCGTTAAAAGTCGAAGACCATAAGGAGATACTGATGAGTAGTCACTAGCTTGTAAGGATGAAAAAATCATATAAAGTCCGATAAAAACAAGGATAAAACTTCCGAGCGTCGAGGCAATCGTCGTCCATTTCAACGATAAAAAGTGACCGACTAACAGACCGATAAAGGGAAGCAACATATGGAAAAAGCCAATCGTGATCCCGATTAACAAAATTCGGCGAAAGCGGAGGTTGTACATGCCAATCGCTAAACAAAGAGAAAAGCCATCTAATCCAAGGGCAACAGCAAGCAATGTAAACGAAAGCCCATCGGCAAGCATTACGACTACCACTCCTATTGATTGTTCACTTCCTTCAATATATGCGGAAGTGGACATACTTATGTGTGAGTAGTAGTTTGTTAGATTTATCCCTACCAGTTTGAAAGGGAGATGGAGAAGGGTTTTTGTCCTTTGTATATCAAAATAAGCTCCTAGCTTACAAGCTACATAAGGTGATTTTAGTTACAGTAAGATTCACATAAAAATCCCACTATATCCTTTTACATTCGTCATAAAAGAATCATAGTGGGTTATTATTCCATGTTTATTTAATAATTTCTGTTGCTGCGCGATGTAAACGGTCGTGCAATGCATGGTCGGAAAAGTTCTTTGGATATTCGCAAATTAAAACGTCGACTTCCTTCTTAGAAAACGAACGTAATAAACGATAAAGACGCTTGGATCCTTCTACTTCGTCACTGCCGAGATAGGCACGCTTCGTAATGGATAGTGTTTCGAAAGCATCCGTTTGATAAAGTAACCCAATTCGCTTTTCTGCTGCTTCGTACTCTTTAATAACTGATGGGATCTTTTGTTTTTCAACTAGAAGAAGCGGTACTTCCGGTGCGTAATGGACATACTTTAATCCCGGTGATTTCGGAGTTTCTTCTTCTTTCGGCTTGTACAGTTTACAAGCACCGACGACCTTACGAATCTCCTGCGCTGTAACGGCTCCTGGACGTAAAATAATTGGAACCGGACCCGTACAATCGAGCACTGTCGATTCAATACCGACGGAAGTTCTTCCCCCATCGACGAGGGCACTAATTTTCCCGGCTAAATCTTCTTCGACATGTTTCGCTTCTGTTGGGCTCGGTCGGCCGGAGCGGTTGGCACTTGGCGCTGCTAAAGGTCGGTTTACTTCCTTTAAAATAGCTAAAGCAACCGGATGGTTCGGTATACGAATCCCAACGGTTGACAAGCCGGCGGTGACAGTTGGTGCAACGATTCCTGCATCAGGTAAAATATACGTAATCGGACCAGGTGAAAAGGTATCGATTAGTTTTTCGACATAGGGTTGAAGATCAGAGACAAGCTCGAATAATTGTGCTTTTGTGGCGACGTGAACGATTAAAGGATTGTCGCTTGGACGGCCTTTTGCTTGGAAAATTTTTCGTACAGCTTGTTCATTCGTCGCATCTGCTGCAAGGCCGTATACCGTTTCAGTTGGCAAGGCGACGATATTTCCTTTACGAAGGATTGTAGCGATCTTCTTTACGGCGGTACCATCTAACTTTCCCTGCATTGAATATATTTCCGTTCGAAGGGGGGACTTGATTCCATCATTCTCTGTAGTATGAAGGTCTTTGTTTTCATTTATATTAAACTTTCGGTGTTCCATTCGATTCCTTCTCGCTTTCTCATGCGTGCATTTTTGAAAAAATTTTACA
>Ga0079225_10002681_pt1 | contig 10304 bp, 11 predicted proteins | sample Poulit2012_FD_76344 | JGI IMG/M metagenome (GOLD analysis project Ga0079225, IMG submission 76344) | Agricultural soil microbial communities from Georgia to study Nitrogen management - Poultry litter 2012 | ecosystem: Environmental > Terrestrial > Soil > Agricultural land | place: USA: Georgia...
AATTAAAATATAATGACAATTTGCTGACAAATTTGTTAATTCAGAATTTTGTTACAATTTAGTTAAATCAATTGCTCGACTTTTTTATTTGTGATATGCTTAAATCGTTCCTATCATAGAAAGTAGGTAGTTTTTTTATGGTCTCTATGGAAGGCTATTTACGACAATTTATAAAATATTTATCCGTAGAAAGAAACGCATCGGAATTAACGATTAAATTTTACTCACAAGATATAAAGTTGTTTATCAATTTTTTGGAAAAAGAGCATATTAAAAAATTAGACGAAGTAGAACAATCAACAATTAGATTGTTTTTAACAGAACTGTATGATCAGAAATTGTCTCGCCGTTCGGTTTCTCGCACAATATCATGTCTAAAATCATTTTATAAATTTTTAGACAAAGAAATACATTCGCTAAAAAACCCCTTTATACATATCCATTTGCCAAAACAATCCAAAGCTATTCCAAGTTTTTTTTATGAAGAGGAACTGGAAAAATTATTTCAAGTAAATGATTTAACAACACCGATAGGTCAAAGAAATCAAGCATTATTAGAAGTGTTTTATGCAACAGGTATTCGTGTGTCAGAATGTTTAGAATTATCATTGGAATCAATTGATTTCAATATTGGGATGGTACGTGTGTTTGGTAAAGGACGTAAAGAACGTTATATTCCAATTGGACAATATGCGTTAGATGCTTTACAAACTTATATACATGATGGGCGAAAGAAATTAGTAAACAAATCAAAAATAAATAATAATATTGTTTTTTTAAATCATAGAGGTTACCCATTAACGACTAGTGGCGTTCATTATATTTTAAAACAAATCGTTAAAAAAGCTTCATTAACTTTGCAAATTAACCCACATAAATTACGGCATACATTTGCGACACATTTATTAAATGAAGGTGCTGATTTACGATCTGTTCAAGAGTTGTTAGGTCATGAAAATTTATCAACGACACAAATTTACACTCATGTGACGAAAGATCAATTAAGACATGTGTATATGAACACTCATCCGAGAGCAAAATTAAACAATAGGAAAAGAGTAGGTGAAACGAATAATGACAAATGAATTTCATGCAACAACTATTTTTGCGATTCAACATAATGGCCAATCTGCGATGAGTGGTGATGGTCAAGTAACTTTAGGAAATGCTGTTGTGATGAAACATAAAGCTCAGAAGGTAAGAAGTTTATATAATGGGCAAGTGGTTGCCGGGTTTGCAGGCTCAGTGGCAGATGCCTTTACCCTTTTTGAAAAATTTGAAGGGAAATTAGAAGAATATAATGGTAATCTAATGCGTTCTTCAGTTGAACTGGCAAAACATTGGCGAAGTGATAAGGTTTTACGTAAACTCGAAGCAATGTTAATCGTCATGAATAAAAGTCATATGTATTTGATAAGCGGTACTGGCGAAGTAATTGAACCCGACGACGGTATTTTAGCAATTGGATCTGGCGGGAATTATGCATTAAGTGCCGGGAGAGCATTAGCAAAATACTCACCTTCACTGACAGCACCAGAAATTTCCAAAGCGGCATTACAAATTGCAAGTGAAATTTGTGTCTTTACAAATGATCAAATTATTACAATGGAACTATAAATAATTTAATTGAAAGGAGTTTATATCATGGGTGTACAATATACTCCGAGACAAACGATGGAAAAACTTGATAAATACATTGTTGGACAAACGGAAGCGAAAAAATCTGTTTCAGTTGCACTACGAAATAGATATCGTAGAATGCAGCTAGATGATTCCTTAAAAGAAGAAATTGTACCTAAAAATATTTTAATGATTGGTCCGACAGGTGTTGGAAAAACAGAAGTTGCGAGAAGGTTAGCAAAATTAGTAAAAGCACCATTTATTAAAGTAGAAGCAACGAAATTTACAGAGGTTGGTTATGTTGGTCGAGACGTTGAGTCAATGGTACGTGACCTAGTAGAAATGGCGATGGTTATCGTAAAAGAGGAAAAGATGGAAGCAGTAGAAGATAAAGCAACAGTAGAAGCGAACAAACGTTTAGTTAAGCTGCTTGTTCCTGAAATGAAAAAACAGAGGACTGTTAAAAACCCTTTTGAGATGCTTTTCACTGGAATGGACAATAATGATACTGAAAATACGGATAATAAAACAAATGAACAAAATGAATCAATCAGAGAAAAGCGGAAGCAGATTGAACGCCTATTACAATTAGGAGAATTAGAGGAGCAAATAGTAACAGTAGAAATTGAACAACAAGCTCCATCAATGTTTGACATGTTACAGGGTTCTGGCATGGAGCAAATGGGTATGAATATGCAAGATGCTTTTGGACAATTGCTCCCAAGTAAAAAAATGAAAAGAAAATTACCTGTTAAAGAAGCGAGAAACATTCTAATTCAACAAGAAGCACAGAAAATGATTGATTTAGAGGAAGCACAGCAAGAAGCGGTAAATCGAGCCGAACAAGCAGGTATTATCTTTATCGACGAGATTGACAAAGTAGTTGGTAAAGACCAACAAGCTGCTAATGTTTCAAGAGAAGGTGTTCAGCGTGATATTTTACCGATTGTCGAAGGTTCGACGATTACAACAAAATATGGCCCTGTTAAGACAGACCATATATTGTTTATTGCAGCAGGGGCTTTTCACATGGCGAAGCCATCAGATTTAATTCCAGAATTACAAGGTCGTTTTCCGGTTAGAGTTGAATTTGATAAATTAACTACGGAAGATTTTAAAAGAATACTTACAGAGCCTTCAAATGCTCTGTTGAAACAATATACAGCCCTTTTGGAAACTGAAGGAATAGAAGTTGTTTTTAACGATGAAGCAGTTGACCGATTAGCTGAAATTGCCTTTGAGGTAAATCAAGAGACTGATAATATTGGTGCCAGGAGATTACACACGATATTAGAGAAACTGTTAGAAGATTTGTCATTTGAAGCGCCAGATATTTCGATTGAAAAAGTGGAAATTACTCCTACCTATGTCGATGAAAAATTAAGTGCTATTGCCAAAAATAAAGATTTAAGTCAATTTATTTTATAAAAACTTATGGCAGTTTGTCAAAGTGTAAAAAAGTAGCAAAACAACTATAGAAAGGTTGGGACAAATGAGTTTATTAGAACGAAGTAGAAAAATAAATGCTTTATTGCAGAAGTCTGCTGGTAAACCTGTTAACTTTAATGAAATGGCACAAACTTTGACAGAAGTAATTAATGGTAATGTCTTTGTACTAAGCAGAACAGGAAAATTATTAGGAGTAGCCATCAACCAAGAAATAGAAAGTGACCGGATGAAAAAAATGTTAGAAGAAAAACAATTTCCGGAAGCATATATTAAAGAGATTACAGCAATTACTGAAACTACTCCAAATATTGATGTTAATAGTGTTTACACAGTTTTCCCATATGAAAATATTGAACTATTTCAAGATGGTTTAACAACCATTGTACCAATTATAGGTGGGGGAGAACGTTTAGGAACCTTAATTTTAAGTCGTCTTACTGAAAGTTTTCTTGATGATGATTTAGTATTAGCAGAATACGGTGCGACTGTAGTTGGTATGGAAATTTTGCAAGGAAAAGCAGAAGAAATTGAATTAGAAGCGCGAAGTAAAGCGGTTGTCCAAATGGCAATCAGCTCACTATCATTTAGTGAATTAGAAGCAATTGAACATATTTTTGAAGAATTAAACGCAAGAGAAGGATTGCTCGTTGCTAGTAAGATTGCCGATAGGGTTGGCATTACTCGCTCAGTAATTGTCAATGCATTAAGGAAACTTGAAAGTGCTGGAGTCATTGAATCTAGATCACTAGGAATGAAAGGAACATATATTAAAGTTTTAAATGAAAAGTTTTTAGTAGAGCTAGGGAAATTAAACACAAAATAAAATTTAATAGAAGTAGTAATAATGTCATTTGGTATTAATTTACCAAATGGCGTTTTTTGTTAAAAAAATGACGAAGTTTGTCGTAGTTTCAAAAAATGTACTAGTTATAAAGTTCTATCTTGTATAATAAAGTCGAATTTTTGCATAAAACAATAGACTTTCGTATGAAAGTGATTTAAACTTGAAATATGTGAAAAGGTGGGAAAATAGATGAACATTTTTGATAATACAGTATCATTATTGGAAAAATCAATTGATTTTTCCGCGAAAAAAAATGATGTAATCGTCAACAATATTGCAAACGTTGACACACCTAATTATCGTGCAAAAAATGTCAAATTTCAAAATGTTTTAAATAGGGAATTACAACATTTAGAAGCTCGTCGCTCTCATGAAAAACATTTGCCTTTTTCTACAGAAACAAATAGCAGTTATGTAACAGAGCAAAATAAATATATTTATCGACATGATGGAAATAATGTTGATATTGATAAAGAAATGGCGCAATTTGCTAAAAACCAAATTTATTATCAAAGTGTTGTTGATCGCTTAAATGGTAAGTTTGGAAATATACAAAATGTTATTAGAGGAGGTAAATAATTGTCGATATTTAATGGTTTTAATATAAGTGCAAGTGGTTTAACCTCGCAAAGATTACGGATGGACGTTGCCGCTGCTAATATAGCCAATACATATACAACTAGATCGACAGTTAATGAAAATGGTGATTCCGTCCCATACAGAAGAAAAATGGTCCAACTTTCTTCAAAAGGAAGTGATTTTCGTACCTTTTTACATAAAGCAAAATATGGCGGAACAGAAAGAGCCCCTCACGGAGTGCGTGTATCTCAGATTGTAGCTGATCAGGAACCATTCAAGATTGTCTTTGACCCAACTCATCCAGATGCTAATGAGGAAGGATACGTCCAATATCCTAACGTTGATCCATTAAAAGAAATGGTAGACATCATGGGTGCCTCTAGGTCATACGAAGCAAATATAACTGCATTAAATGGCACAAAAGATATATTAATGAAAACTTTAGAGATTGGAAAATGATTGTAAGGAGTGATGAGACAATTGTATAAATCTATACAAGGATTATCAAACCCAATTCCAAATACTGATTTAAGAAGACTACAACAATCAAATAATCAAATTGAACATTCAACATTTAAAGATTTGTTTAAAAACGCTTTAGAAAATGTCAATCAAATAGAAAAGGAATCAGACATAAAAACACAAATGTTAGCATCGGGTAAAGATATTAGTCTTCACGAAGTAATGATATCTGCACAAAAAGCCTCAATTACAATTGACGCAACGGTTCAAATTCAACAAAAGGTAATCGATGCATATAACGAAGTAATGCGTATGCAAATTTAATGAAATATATTTAAAGGATATGTTGTTTTTTCATATCCTTTTCGAGTATTAGTAAGTGAATATTACTGTTAAACTTTACTCGTTTGTATATATATCGGAATTATATTTTAAATGTTTAGTACTTTACTATAATTTTAAATTAAATTTTAATATTTTTCTAAACTAATAATTTAATATACTGATGGTGGGAACTTATGCAGGAATTTATTAATAACTTAAATAATCGAATAAAATCTATGTGGACAAATAGTTCCAGCAGTCAAAAATTTCTATTTTTCACTTTTATTTTAGTTTTTATTACTGGTGTATTTGTTATTTCGATATTTACACTATCTACAAGATATGTTCCTTTATACACTAATTTGCCATTAGAAGAAGTAAATCAGATTAAAGAAGAATTGGATGCAAGAAATATTTCTTATGAGTTATCTGATAGTGGACAAACGATAAAAGTACCAGATGACAAAAGTGATCAATTGCTAGTTGAATTAGCGGGTCAGGGTATTCCAAGAAGTGGGAATATAAGTTATTCTTATTTTAGCGAAAATGCATCTTGGGGTATAACAGACAATGAATTTAATATGATGAAACTTGCCGCGACACAGACTGAATTGGAAAACTTAATTAAAAGTATTGATGGTATTGAAGATGCTAATGTGATGATTTCATTACCGAAGCAATCTGTTTTTATTAATGACTCAGTAGAAGAAACGACAGCGGCAATCATTTTACATACTAAATATGGACATGAGTTTAATGAAAATCAAATTGATTCTTTATATCATCTAGTCTCAAAGGCATTACCAAATTTAGCCGAAGAAAATATTAGGATTAGAAATCAGTATTTAGAATATTTTGAAAGAAATACTACAGTTGGTGGTTTTCAAGATGAGGTTTCCCATCATCAATCTATAAAAAGAGGCATTGAAGAAGATATCCAAAAACGATTACAACAAATGTTAGGTGTTATGGTCGGGATGGATAATGTTGTCGTTTCAGTAACAGCAGATGTGGACTTTAAAAGTGAAAATCGTGTGGAGGAATTAGTTGAACCTGTTGATGTAGAAAATATCGAAGGAATTCCATTAAGTTTGGAGACGATCAAGGAAACTTATTCGGGATTATATCGTGATGGCGAAATTGTAGGAACAGCTGATGAAGACGTTCCGAATTTACCAGGTAATCTTGAGGACGGTCAAGATGATGGAGATTACGAACTTTTAAAAGATACTGTAAATTTTGAATTGAATAGAATACATAAAGATATTATTGATAGCCCTTATAAAGTTAGAGATATAGGCATTCAAGTTGTTGTTAATAATAATATTTCGAAGGATGAGGAAGAGGTACAGTTATTATCACAACAAGAGCAAAATGATGTTGAACAAGGAGTTGCTTCAATTTTAAACTCTATCATTCTTTCATCTATTGATAAAGATTTTGAAGATATTGATAGAGATGATAGAATTTCAATTGTTTTTCAACCTTTCAGTCAACATTTAGAAGCTTTTGGTATTGATGGAGATAGTGGTAAGGAAAAATCTTTTAATTGGGTTGTTGTAGTAATTAGTATCATCGTTGTTTTGTTCATTATTATCTTATTAGTAGTTGTCTTCTCACGGAGGCGTCGTCCAGAGAAAGAGACTGAAGTAGAAAGTGAACAAGTTGTTACGACAGATGTATCAGAAATAGATCTAACAAAACAACCAGAAACAGAAGCTGATATGCAAAGAAATCAAATAGAACATTTAGCAAATGAAAAACCTGAAGAATTTGCAAAGCTATTACGTAGTTGGCTAGCAGATGATTAGGGGGAAAAATCAATGGTGAAAAGTAAAAAGAAAATATCAGGATTTCAAAAGGCGGCAATTTTATTAATTAGTTTAGGTCCTGATGTGTCTGCCAATATATTTAAACATTTATCGGAAGAAGAGGTAGAAAAATTAAGTTTAGAAATTTCATCAGTTCAAAAAGTAGACAGTGAATTAAAAGAAGATGTTATTGAACAATTTCATCAAATATCAATTGCACAAGATTACATTTCTCAAGGTGGGGTTGGCTATGCAAAAACAGTTTTGGAAAAAGCATTTGGAAAACAGGAAGCGACAAATATTATCCAACGTTTAACTTCTTCCTTACATGTAAGACCATTTGATTTCGCAAGGAAAGCTCCTCCAAACCAACTGTTAAATTATTTGCAAGGAGAGCATCCACAAACAATAGCATTAGTGCTTTCTTATTTAGATCCTGAACAAGCAGGACAGATCTTATCCGAGTTAGAAGAAGATGTTCAAGCGGATATCGCTAGAAGAATTGCAACAATGGAGTCAACTCCTCCAGATATTATTGAGGAAATTGAAATGGTTTTGGAAAAGAATATTTCCACTTCTTTATCAGAAACATATACACAAACAGGTGGAATTGCGGCTGTAGTACAAGTACTAAATGAAGTAGACAGAAGTACCGAAAGAACGATATTAGATACTTTAGAAATTCAAGAACCAGATTTAGCTGAAGACATTAAAAAACGTATGTTTGTATTTGATGATATTGTTATATTAGATAATCGAGCAGTTCAAAGAATTATCCGTGAAGTAGAGAGTGATGATCTGAAACTCGCATTAAGAGTTGCCGGTGACGAAGTAAAAGACGTCATTTTCAATAACATGTCAGAAAGAATGTCGGAAACAATTAAAGAAGAGATGGAATATATGGGGCCTGTAAGACTAAGGGATGTTGAAGAAGCACAGAGCCGAATTGTTTCAACAATACGTCGATTAGATGAAATAGGAGAAATTGTTATTGCTAGAGGTGGGGGAGACGATATCATTGTCTAATCAAAATAAAATATCTAATGAATCAGATTCATACCAAGTCATTACAATTAAAGAAATAGATTTTAATGATGAACAACAGGAAGAACAATTAGATGTTTCTTACGAAGAACAATTAAATGATATCTCCGATAATATTTCACAAGCAAAAAAACAATTACACGTTTTAAAAAAGGAACAAGCACAATTATTAGAATCAACGAAAGAACAAATAAATTTTGAAAAAGAAAAATGGAAAAAAGAAAAGAAATTAGAAAGACAAGAAGCAGAAAAAGCTGGTTATGAAGATGGTTTCAATGCTGGAAAGAATGAAGCGATGGAGCAGTATGAATCACTATTGAATGAAATTAATCATCAATATGATTTAGCGATTACTGATTATTATCAAATCATTGACAACCACCGTCAAACAATTATTAATTTAGCCATGACAACAGCTAATAAAATTATGGATGAAGAATTGGCAAACAATCCCGAAAAGTTTCAAAACATAGTAACAAAAGTAATGAATAATTTGAAAGATAATGAAACAATCACCATTATAGTTCATCCAAACAATTATCAATATGTGTCTGAACAAAGAGAAGAATTAGAACAGTTAATTGATGAGGATGGTATTATTACATTGCAAGTCGACCAATCCTTAAATGAGGGTGATTGCATTATTAAACATCGCTTTGGTCAAATAGATGCAAGTATCGATGTTCAATTGCAACAAATTAAAACAGCACTAAAAGAAAGTGTGTCGGAAAATTGAAAATCGATGAACTAGTTTTAAAACAAGTAATTGAACAAGTGAATCCATATAAAAAGTATGGAAAAATAGTTCGAATAGTTGGACTAATGATTGAATCAAATGGGCCAGAGGCTAACATTGGTGAAGTTTGTTTCATTCATCCTAAATCTACTTTACATCGTCCAATTCCAGCTGAAGTTGTTGGTTTTAATCAGGAAAAAATATTGCTAATGCCATATTCTCATGTAACTGATATAGGTCCAGATTGTTTGGTAGAATCAACTGGAAAATCATTAATGATAAAAGTTGGTAGAAGTTTAATTGGAGAAACGATTGATGCTATCGGGAATAGTTTGTATGAAAAAAAATTACCTGATGGATTGAAAAATTATCCTACAGAACAATCTCCGCCTAATCCGATGGCAAGACAGCCAATAGATAAACCTATATCAACAGGTGTAAAAGCAATTGATTCTATGTTAACGGTTGGTAAAGGACAGCGAATTGGAATTTTTGCAGGGAGTGGTGTTGGAAAGAGTACACTACTTGGTATGATTGCAAGAAATAGTGAAGCAGACGTCAACGTTATCGCATTAATCGGTGAGCGAGGACGAGAAGTAAGAGAATTTATTGAAAAAGATTTAGGTGAAGAAGGCTTAAAGAAATCAATTGTCGTTGTCGCTACTTCTGATCAACCAGCATTAATGAGAATCAAAGGGGCATACACAGCGACCGCGATTAGTGAATATTTTCGAAGCTTAGGATTACATGTCAACTTAATGATGGATTCTATTACACGGTTTGCGATGGCACAGAGGGAAATTGGTTTAGCTGTTGGAGAACCACCGACAACAAAAGGCTACACACCATCTGTATTTGCTGCATTACCCAAATTATTAGAACGAGCAGGAACTGATGTAAAAGGAACAATTACCGCTTTTTATACAGTGCTAGTTGATGGTGATGATATGAATGAACCAATTGCAGATGCAGTTAGAGGGATTTTAGACGGTCACTTCGTGTTAGATAGAAGGCTTGCATCTTCAGGTCAATATCCAGCTATCAACATACTACAATCAGTAAGCCGTTTAATGTTGCAAATCGTTGAGAAAGATCATATTAATATCGCAAATAAAATACGTCAGTTATTAGCAACTTATGAAGAAAACAGTGAATTAATTCAAATAGGTGCTTATAACAGAGGTTCTGATACTAAGATTGATGAAGCAATTTTTTATTATCCTAAAATAATGAATTTCCTAAATCAAGGAATTTTAGAAAATACGAGTTTTGATGAAGCATTTAATGAAATGAATCAACTGTTTATATAAGGAAGGTGATGAATCATTTCAGATATCGTTGTACTAGAAAAAATACTGAGGTTGAAGGAAACAGAAAAAAACAATGCTCATAAAGTACATACCGAAGCTGTTAATAATTTTGAAAAAATAGCAAC
>Ga0079225_10002682_pt1 | contig 10303 bp, 3 predicted proteins | sample Poulit2012_FD_76344 | JGI IMG/M metagenome (GOLD analysis project Ga0079225, IMG submission 76344) | Agricultural soil microbial communities from Georgia to study Nitrogen management - Poultry litter 2012 | ecosystem: Environmental > Terrestrial > Soil > Agricultural land | place: USA: Georgia...
CGGCTCGTGGAGCACGCCGTCGCCTCGCGCCTGGTGAGCTCGGACCAGCTGCCCGCCCTCGACGAGGAACATGCGCGGAACGCTGTCGGCACGTGAGCCGGAAGCGGGGCCGGGCAGGAGTGCACGGGGAGTTGTCCCCATCACCCTCCGGGACCTTGGTCCCGACCCTTTGTTAGTCTGCCAAGCGGTGTCGGGGCCCAGGTGAGCCCAGGACGCCTCACTGACACACGAGAAGGCTGAGGGCGCAGCTGTGCGATTCGGACGCGGACGGGCCGGCACGACCGGCACCACGCCGCCACCGGTGCCCCGTCGCCGTCGCACCCGCGACCCGAAGCGTCGCCAGCGCGTCGTCAGCGGGGTGACCGTCGGCGTGCTCGGCGCCGGGCTCGTCGTCGCCGGTGTCCTGTACGACGGCGTCGCGACGGCGGACGTGGACCTCAACGACGGCGGCGTGTGGGTCACCAGCCAGGAGCACATGCGTCTGGGCCGGCTCAACAGCCAGGTCCAGCTGCTCGACGGCGGCCTGGCCGCTCGCAGCGCAAGCTTCGACGTGCTCCAGGAGGGCTCCGACGTCTTCCTCGTCGACGAGGGCGCCGGGGTGCTCCAGCAGGTCGACCCCGCCACTGTGACGACGACGACCACCGTCTCCCTTCCCGGGCCGCGCCAGATCGAGATGGGCGGCGGCACCGTGGCCGTCCTCGACTCCCGCAGCGGCCAGCTCCACGCAGCCGCCAAGGACCAGGTGGGCACGCTCGCCGACGAGGAGCTGGCACCGGCCGCCCGCCTCGGGGCGAACGGCGTCATCGCCGTCGGCACCGACGGCACCACCCACGGCGTCTCACCGGCCGACGCGACCCTCGTCTCCATTCCCGCCGGGTTCGACCCCGAGACCGACGAGGCCCCCGAGCCCGTCGCGCTCGGGGTGGAGCCCACGCGGCTCGGCGAGGCCGAGATCCAGGTGAGCGCCGTGGGGGAGGAGCCCCTCGTCCTCGTCCGTGACGAGCAGGACCGCGTGAGCCTCCTCCGTCCCGGCCACGAGCCGACCGACCTCACCGGCCTCGCCGACACGGCCCAGGTCGCGCTGCAGGCGCCGTCCGCCGACGGCCGGGAGGTCCTCGTCGCGGCTCGGGACGGCCTGGTCCGCGTGCCCCTCGGCCGGGGCGAGCCCACGGTCGACGCCGTGTCCGAGCCGGGCACGCCGAGTGAGCCCGTCGTCGTCGCCGGCTGCACCCACGGCGCCTGGGCCGGCGGTGCCGGCGTCTACCAGTTCAGCTGCGGCGACGGCGAGGTGGTCGAGGAGTCCATCGACAAGTCACTCACCGACGCGCGGCTCGTCTTCCGCGTCAACCGGGACGTCGTCGTGCTCAACGACCTCGTCGCGGGCACCGTGTGGCTGGTCCAGGACGCGATGGAGATCGTGGAGAACTGGGACGACGTCGTGCCGCCGCAGGACGCGAGCGACGACGAGGAGGAGTCCCAGCAGGAGATCCAGGAGCAGCTGCCACTGGACCGGGACCAGGAGAACCGTCCGCCGATCGCGCAGGACGACGAGCTCGGCGTGCGCGCCGGCTCGACCACCGTTCTCGAGGTGCTGGCCAACGACACCGACCCCGACGGCGACCTCGTCACCGTCTCCTCCTTCGACCCGCCGGCCGCGGCGTTCGGCACCGTCCGGCCGATCATGGGGGGACGCGCGCTGCAGATCGACGTTGCCGAGGGCGCGACCGGCGCCGTGGCGATGGGCTACACGGTGAGCGACGGACGCGGCGGGGAGGACGAGGCGGTCGCCAACGTCGTCGTCGCGCCCGCCGGCACGAACCGGCCGCCCGAGCAGCTGCGTGACATCACCCTCACCCTCGTCTCCGGTGCCACGGGCAGCGTCAACGTCCTCGACAACGTGCGGGACCCCGACGGCGACGAGCTCGTCGTCGTCGGTGCGACGCCGACCACCGACGACATCGTCCGGTTCACCCCGGACGGCGCGGTGACCTTCGTCGACTCCGGCGTCACCCCCGGTACCAAGCCGGTGGTCGTCGAGGTCTCCGACGGCACCGACACCGCGGAGATCGAGATGACCGTCGACGTCCGGCCGCCCGGCGCGCTGCCCCCGGTGCCGGTCTACGACTTCGTCACCGCCATCGCGGGCGAGGAGGTCGTCGTCGACCCGCTGGTCAACGACACCGACCCGGGCGGCGAGGCCGAGCCGCTGCGGCTGGCCGACGTCCAGCAGGTGGCCGACGCCACCGTGGTCCCCGACTACGACACCGGCACCTTCCGCTTCTCGGCGGACTCCGCGCAGACCTTCTACCTCACCTACATCGTCGTCAACGATGCCGGGGCCAGCGCCACCGGCCTCATCCGCATCGACGTCCGAGAGCCCGCAGCGGCCGCCCCCGTCGCGGTCCAGGACGTCGGGCTGCTGCCCGCCGGCGGGCAGGTGCTCGTCGACGTGCTCGCCAACGACGAGGACCCGAGCGGTGAGCTGCTCGCGGTCCGGCAGATCGACGTGCCGGAGGACAGCGGTCTCAGTGTTGCGGTCCTCGACCACCGCATCCTCAAGGTCTCCGCGCAGCAGGACCTCCAGGAGCCCCAGCGGCTCACCTACGAGGTGTCCAACGGTGAGGCGAGCGCGACCGGTGAGGTCGTCATCATGCAGATCCCGCCGGACTCCCTCGCCCAGCCGCCCGTCGCGCAGGCCGACGTCGCCAATGTCCGCGCCGGGGACTTCGTCACCATCCCGGTCCTGTCGAACGACTCCCATCCCGGTGGCGACGAGTTCCGGCTCGTCCCCGAGCTCGTCGAGGAGCCGCAGGCCGGTCACCTCTTCGCCTCGGGGGACACGCTGCGCTTCCGGGCCCCGGAGCAGCCGCAGACGATCAACGCCGTCTACGAGATCGTCGACTCGACCGGACAGCGCGCCTCGGCGCACGTGACGATCTACGTCCAGGCCGACGACGGCGAGCGCAACGCCGCCCCGCTGCCGCTGCCCGTGGAGTCGCGCGCGTTCGGCGGCGAGCGGGTGCGGATCCAGATCCCGCTCTTCGGGATCGACCCCGACGGCGACTCCGTCCAGCTCCTCGGCGCCGACGACGCGCCGACCAAGGGCCGCGTCGTCGAGGTGGGGCCGACCTACATCGACTACGAGGCGTACTCGCGGTCCAGCGGGACCGACACCTTCACCTACGCCGTCCGCGACCGGCTCGGCGCCTATGCCAGCGCCTCGGTCCGCGTCGCCGTCGTCCCGCCGCCCGACCTCAACCGGGCACCGGAGGCGATCGACGACGAGGTCCTCGCCCGCCCGGGCCGGGTCGTCGACTTCGACCCCCTCGTCAACGACACCGACCCGGACGGCGACCCGCTCTACCTCGGTGACCCGGCCTTCGACGAGGTCGAGGAGCTCGACGTCGAGCAGCTCGACAGCGGCACCCTGCGGATCCGCACCCCCGAGGAGGAGGGCACCTTCGCCCTGCCGTACCACGTGAGCGACCAGCGCGGCGGCACCTCGACCGGCATCATCACCGTCCGGGTCTCCGCGGAGGCGGAGCTCCAGGCCCCGGTGGCCGTGGACGACCTCGTCCGCGCGATCACCATCCTCGACCAGGAGCGGGTGACGATCCCCGTCCTGGACAACGACTTCGACCCGGACGGGACGCGCGAGCAGCTCACGGTCCGCCTTGAGGGGGCTCCTGCCCACGCCTCGGTCGACGGCGACGAGGTCGTCGTCGACGTCCAGCCGGCGCGTCAGGTGCTCACGTACTCGGTCACCGACCAGGACGGCCTCACCGCCTACGCGTTCGTCGACGTCCCCGGCCTGGAGGACTCCGGCCCGGTGCTCCGCACCGATGTCGACCCGATCGTCGTGACGACGGGGGAGACCCGTCAGCTCGAGCTCGCCGACTACGTCGTCGCGCCCAGCGGCAAGGAGGTGCGGCTCACCGATGCCTCCTCCGTGCGCGCGACGAACTCCGACGGCGCCTCACCGGTCGTTGGGCCGACGACGCTGACCTTCACCTCCGCACCGACCTACGCCGGTCCGGCGACGCTGACCTTCGAGGTGACCGACGGGGAGAGCGCGCAGGACCCCGAGGGACTCACGGCCGTTCTCACGCTCGACATCCTCGTCGAGTCCACCGAGAACACCCCGCCGACCTTCGCCGACACGGCCATCGAGGTCGTCCCCGCGGAGGGCCCCCAGGTGCTCAACCTGCGTGAGCTCGCGGACGATCCGGACACCGGGGACTACAACCAGCTGCGCTACGACCTCGTCAGTGTGCCGGACGGGATCGACGCCTCGCTCGACGGCCCGAACCTCACGGTCTCGGCGCCTGCGGACACCCCACGCGGCACCACCGGGCAGGTGGAGCTCACCGTGTCCGACGCCAAGGCCGAACCGGTGCCCGGCGTCGTCGAGCTGACGGTCACCGCCTCGACCCGGCGCCCCGCCAGGGTCAACGACGTCGACCTCGGCGAGCTCGAGCAGGGCGAGTCGCAGACGGTCGACGTGCTCGCCGGCGCCTTCAACCCGTTCCCGGGGGAGCCGCTCACCGTGGTCGACGCCGTCGCCGAGACCGGCGGTCCGCCGCCGGGCATCACCGACACCAGCGTCACCGTGACGGCGGGGGAGGACTTCGTCGGGCGGGCGGTGGCGCGCTACACCGTCCAGGACGTCACCGGGGACCGGGAGCGCTGGGTCGACGGGCGCATCACCTACTCCGTCATCGGCGTGCCCGAGCGGCCCGCCCCGCCGCGTGTCGAGGAGGTGCGCGACCAGACCGTCGTGCTCACCTGGTCCGCTCCCGCCGACAACGGCGCCCCGATCACCGGCTACCGGGTCGAGGCCGCGGGTGTGAGCCAGGAGTGCGGGACGACCACGTGCACCATCGGTGGCCTGACGAACGACGTCGAGTACACCTTCACGGTGACCGCGGTGAACAAGGTCGGTGACTCCGAGCCGTCGGGGCCCTCGGCCACCGCCCGTCCGGACGTCAAGCCCGAGCGACCCGCAGCCCCCGTCCTCACCTTCGGGGACGGCGAGCTCGACGTCGAGTGGACGACCCCGGAGAGCCGCGGCTCCGCGGTGAGCTCCTACGACCTGCAGATCGCCCCCTCGCCGGGCGGCGGCCAGATCTCCGTCTCGGGCAACTCCCACACGTGGACCGGGTTGGAGAACGGGAAGTCCTACACCGTCCGCGTCCGCGCGCACAACGACGCCCCCGACCCGAGCGAGTGGTCGGAGTGGTCGGCGCCCGAGGTGCCCGCCGGCGTGCCGGACCGGCCGGTCGCGCCGCTCGCGCAGCGCGTCGACTCCCCGGTCAACGCCCAGATCAACGCCTCATGGACGGCGCCGCGGAACAATGGCGACACGATCGCCTCCTACGACGTCGTCATCAACCGGGACGGCGCCCAGTACAAGGCCTTCACCGTGCCCGGCGGCCAGACGTCCTTCACCGAGGACGCCCCCGCGGGCAGCGACTACACGGTGACGGTGGCCGCGAACAACAAGGCGGGGACCTCGCCGGTGAGCCCGGCCTCCGCGCCGGTGCGCTCGTTCCTCCAGCCCGACCGCGTCACGAGCGTCTCGGCGTCGGAGGGGGACCGGCAGGCCACCCTCTCCTTCAGCGCCCCGGCCGACAACGGTGACCCGATCCGCCGCTACGAGTACCAGATCAACGGGGGCTCTTGGAGCCAGGTGCCCTCGGACCGGGTAATCACCGGGCTGACGAACGGCTCGAGCTACACCTTCACCGTCCGGGCGTGCAACACCTACTGCGGTGACGTGAGCCCCAGCTCCAACGCCGTCGTCCCGTACGGCCCGTTCGGCGAGGCGACGATGACCGCCCAGAAGCTCGGCCGCCACGGCGGGAACAACGAGCAGATCACGGAGCAGCCGGGAGCCGCCTTCAGCTGGACGACGCCGCCGGGCAACGGTCGCGAGGTCACGAGCATCACGCTTCGGGTCGACAACGGCTCGGGCAGTTGGGGCAGCCCGCAACCCGTGTCGGCCACCGGCACGCACCGGATCACGGACGGCGACTGGGGCACCCGCTACCGCGCGGAGATCCGCGCCGAGCGGGCGGACGGGACGGTGCGGACGGCCAACGCGACGGTGACCACCGACCCCGCGCCGCCGCCGCCACCGCCGCCTCCGCCCCCGGAGCCGGATCCCGAGCCGGAGCCCCAGCCCAGCGTGACGATGAAGAAGGGCGCCCCCGCCGGCAGCTGCAACCCCCCGGGCTGCAACTACCTCGCCTTCGACTACCGGAACTTCCCCAGCGGGAGCTACACCATCCGGTTCTCGGCCTCGAACGAGAGCTCGAACCCGTGGCGCACCTACACCGCGAACCTCTCCGGCAACGGCAGCTACCAGGCCGTGAGCTACCGCGGCTACCCCGGGGAGCGGGTGACCGTCCGCGTCACCGGCAACGGGGTCGACGTGAGCAACACGCTCACCTGGTGACCCTCGACCGACCACCGTTCCCACATCCCTCAGACGGAGCATGCCCATGACCACGACCGAGCAGCAGACCACGATGACGCCCGAGCAGGCGGCGTGGTTCGCCGACACCTTCGAGAAGATCGTCTCCGCCGTCGGCGTCGCCGTCGTCGGCAAGGCCAACGTGATCCGGCTCGTCGTCACGACGATGCTCAGCGGCGGCCACGTGCTCCTCGAGGACGTCCCCGGCACCGGTAAGACGCAGCTCGCGCGCTCGCTAGCCGCGGCGGTGCAGGCGAGCAGCGCACGGATCCAGTTCACCCCGGACCTGCTGCCCTCCGACGTCACGGGGGTGTCGATCCTCGACCCGAAGACGCAGGAGTTCGAGTTCCACCGCGGCCCGGTGTTCGCCTCGGTCGTCCTCGCCGACGAGATCAATCGCGCCTCGCCGAAGACGCAGTCGGCGCTCCTCGAGGTCATGGAGGAGGGGCGGGTGACCTTCGACGGCACCACCCACGACGTGGGCAGGCCGTTCATCGTGCTCGCGACCCAGAACCCGGTCGAGCAGGCGGGCACCTACCGTCTCCCCGAGGCGCAGCTCGACCGCTTCCTTATGAAGACCTCGATCGGCTACCCGGACCACAACGCGACGGTGAACATCCTCGCCGCGGCCTCCACCCGGGACCGCGCCGGTGGCGTCACCCCGGTGATCACCGGTGCGGCGGTCGTCGACATGATCGAGCTCGCCGGCACCGTCCACGTGGACTCGGCGGTCCTCGAGTACGTCTCCCGGATCGTCACCGAGACCCGCCGCGCCGAGAACGTCACGATCGGGGTCAGCGTCCGAGGCGCCCTCGGCCTCATCCGCGCGGCGAAGACGTGGGCCGCCGCTCACGGCCGCAACTACGTCGTTCCGGACGACATCAAGGACCTCGCCGAGCCGGTCCTCGCCCACCGCATCGTGCTCGACGCCGAGGCGGAGTTCGAGGGCGCCACGGCCGCCGGCGCGATCCGCGCGGTGCTCGCCGAGATCGCCCCGCCCACCCGCCGCGGCGGCGACCAGTAACCCGTGAGCGAGCCCTCCACCACGACCAGGGGCCGTGCCGCCCTCTCCGACCGGATGGCGGAGACGAGCGCGCTCCGGACCCTGGTCGAGCGCACCCGCGGGCCCCGCATCGGCATCGAGCGCGCGCTGCGCGCCGTGAGCGTCGCCGGCTGGGCCGTCCTCGTCGTCGGCGTCGTCGCGTGGCTCTCCGGCCGGCGACTCGGCTGGCTCGAGCTCGTCGTCCTCGGCGCCGCGCTTGTCACGACCTTCGTCGCCGCACTCGTCTTCACCCTCGGCCGCCACCCCTACGAGGTGTCGCTCAATCTCAGCGACCGCCGCGTCGTCGTCGGTGAGCGCGCGATGGCCGGCGTCACCGTCCGCAACGCCGCCCACCACCCCGTGCTGCCCGCGCGGGTCGAGCTGCCCGTGGGACGCGCCCAGGTGGGCTTCCACCTGCCCGGCCTCGGCGCGGGGGACGACCACGAGGAGATCTTCGCGATCCCCACGAGCAAGCGCAGCGTCATCCAGGTCGGCCCCGTCCGCACGGTGCGGGGCGACCCGCTCGGCCTCATGCGGCGCGGCGTCGTGTGGGGCGAGCCGCAGGAGCTCTACGTCCACCCGCGCACCGTGCCGCTCACCTCCTCGGCCGCCGGATTCATCCACGACCTCGAGGGCCGGCCCACGCGCGACGTCACGAGCGCGGACCTGTCCTTCCACGCGCTGCGCGAGTACGTCCCGGGCGACGACCGCCGCTACGTCCACTGGCGAACCTCGGCGCGCGCCGGGAAGCTCATGGTCCGCCAGTTCGAGGAGACCCGTCGCTCGCACCTCGTCGTCGGGCTCTCGCGCAACGCGCGCGACTACGCCGACGACGACGAGTTCGAGACAGCCGTGTCCACGCTGGGCTCGCTTGCCCTCGAGGCGATGCGCGACGACAAGGACCTCACCACACTCACCTCCCACGAGAGCCTGCGCGCCGTCTCCCCGGGCCAGTACCTCGATACCCTGACCCGCCTCGAGGTGGGGACCGGTCCGAGCGGGGTGGTGAGCATCGCCCACCAGATCAGCCGCGAGGTCGAGCGTGCCTCGATGGTCGTCCTCGTGTGCGGCTCGACGGTGCGTCCCGAGGACCTGCGGACCGCGGGCGCGGTGCTGCCGATCGACGCGCGCGCGTTCGCCGTCCAGGTGGTCAGCGGTGCCGAGACGAGTGTCCACACCGTCGGCGTCGTCACCGTGCTCACCATCGGCTCGCTCGACGAGCTGCGCCGCGGCTTCCGGAAGGCGGAGCACCGATGAGCGGCTACCTGTCCTTCCTCCGGGCCCGCTGGGTCGACGTCCTCGTCCCCGCCGGGCTCGTTCTTCTCGCCCTGGTCCCGCTCGTGCCCGTCTTCGCCAGCGGCCGCCTCGTGGCCGCGGCGGCGGGCGGGGCGGTGCTCGGGACGCTCGTCGCGACGCTCGGTGCGTGGCGCCGCTGGTCCACCCTCACGGTCGTCGCCGCGACGCTCGTCGTCGCTGTCGTCGGCAGCGCGCTGGCTGCCCCCACGACGGCGCTCGCCGGGATCGTCCCCACCCCACAGACCCTCGGTGCGGTCGGCAGCGGCGCGGTGACGTCGTGGAAGCAGATCGTCACCCTGGCGCCGCCGCTCGGCGCCGGTGGAAACGTGCTCACCGCCCCCTACCTGCTCGCGCTGCTCGCCGCGCTCGTCGCCGTGACGGTCTCCGTGCGCACGAGGCGTCCGGCGTGGGGGCTGCTCGCCCCAGCGGCCGTGCTCGCCGTCGCGATCCTCCTCGGCACCGTCCGGCCGCTCGCCGCGCTCCCGCTCGCGCTCGTCGCCGGGCTCGGCTCGCTCCTCTGGGCCACCTGGCGTACCGGGCGGCTGCAGCGTGGCCGCCCGGTGGCGGTGCTCGTGCTCGTCGCCGTCGCGGCCGCGGGCGGTGCCGGCGTCGGGCTCCTCGCGCCCGGGGACAACCCGCGACTGGTGCTGCGCGAGATCATCGACCCGCCGCTCGACCCGCACGACTACCCGAGTCCGCTCGCCGGCTTCCGCGCCTACCTCAAGGACCACCGGGAGGACACGATCCTCACCGTCGAGGGCCTGCCCGCCGGGGCACCGGTGCGGCTCGCGACGATGGATGCCTACGACGGGACGACGTGGGCGGTGGCGGGCAGCGAGCACCACAGCGCTGCGGGCTCGGGAACCTTCACCCGGATCGGTGAGCGGGTCGAGGCCACCGTGCCCGAGGACGCCGTCACGGTCTCGGTGGAGCTCGGGGAGTACTCCGGGGTCTGGCTGCCGACGGTGGGGCGCACCTACGACGTCCAGTTCGCCGGCCCGGACGCCACCGAGATCGAACGCAACCTCTACTTCAACCGCGCCTCGGCCACCGGCATCGTGACCACCGGCCTGGGCGCCGGGGACTCCTACACGCTCGTCGCCACCCCGCAGGTCGCGCCGCCGGTCAGCGCGCTCGAGGGTGCACCTCTCGCGCGCATCGACCAGCCGGAGCTGTCCGGCGTACCGGACATGATCGTCGCCGAAGCCTCGGCGATGATCGCCTCCGCCCAGACACCGCTGGCCCGGGTGCAGGCGTTGGTCAGCGCGCTCCAGGAGGGCTACTTCTCGCACGGCCTGGAGGGGGACGCACCCTCGCTCGCCGGTCACGGGGCCGCTCGCCTCGCCGAGATGGTCACCGAGGACCTCATGATCGGCGACGAGGAGCAGTACGCGGCGCTCATGGGCCTCCTCGGGCGGGCCGTCGGGCTGCCCACCCGGGTGGTCATGGGCTTCGCGCCGGGCCAGGCCGGGGGCAGCGGCCCGGTGGAG
>Ga0079225_10002683_pt1 | contig 10302 bp, 8 predicted proteins | sample Poulit2012_FD_76344 | JGI IMG/M metagenome (GOLD analysis project Ga0079225, IMG submission 76344) | Agricultural soil microbial communities from Georgia to study Nitrogen management - Poultry litter 2012 | ecosystem: Environmental > Terrestrial > Soil > Agricultural land | place: USA: Georgia...
TATTTTCTTCTAAGGCTCTCAATAATAAAGCTTGAACGGAGAATTCTAAATTTCCAATTTCATCAAGAAATAAAGTACCATTATTTGCAGCTTCAAATGCGCCAATCTTATCATTATAAGCACCATTAAAACTTCCTTTTACATGTCCAAATAATTCGCTTAATGCTAATTCTCTATTTAAACATCCGCAATTAATTGAAATAAAAGCTTTGTTTTTATAAATTCCATTTGTTAATCTTCTGGCTATAGCTTCTTTTCCAGTTCCTGTTTCTCCATAAATCCATACTTTATAATTTGTGTCTGCTACCAAATCAATCTGTTTATACAAAATTTTTGCTTTAGCACTGTTGGATACGATAAACTCATTTTCCAAATCTGAAACCGCTGGATTTTTTAATTTTATATCATCATTAAATACTGGGTATACAAAATTACTTTTTTCATGTAATTGCTTTTTTATATTGTTGATAGTTTGTTCTATACATAAAGGCTTTGAGAAACAATTCTGTACACCTAGCTTTGTTAAAGTAATCGCCAAATCAATATGCATATTGTCTCTTATAAAAAATATAGGAATTGTGGAAACTATGCTTGTAATTCTTGCAATAATATCTTCTGGAGGATAGGAAATAGGCAAAGGGTAATATACTACTATAGCATCGCATGAAATACTTTCTAAAAAATCGTGACACTTTTCTAAATTGTCAATTATATATACTTTTAAAGAACTATTAATTGCTAGCCTGCTGAAGGATTTATTAAAATTAATGTCATTGCTAATTAATAGTATAGAATTCATGATTAAAATATTTTATGAAAAACCAAATTACGAATGATTGTTAAAATCAAACTTAAATTAAACCACCATCCTTAACTATTCTTTTTGTTAAATGTAATTGCATGATAATTAAAGATTTATCTCTATTAAAATATTGTAATTTAAGTATTTAGTCAACAATCTTTCTATGCATTTGTTCATGATACAGCAATTATTTTTTACACTTAAAAATTATTAGAATGAAGAATTTTTCAAAAGAAAGTAAAATAAAGCAACAACCCGTAGAAAGTGAAAAAATGAATAGGGAATCAAAAACTGCTTTAAAAAATACTTTTTTAGGCGCATCTTTAAAAGGAAAGGTTGCAATAATTACAGGAGGGGATAGCGGTATAGGAAAGGCCGTCGCACTATTATTTGCTTATTATGGAATTCATTGTTCCATAGTGTATTATGATGAAAATAAAGATGCAGAAAAAACTATAGATGAGATTAAATCAGAAGGCATAAAAGCATTACAATTTCAAGGAGATATACGAGAGGAGGAATTTAGAAAAGAGATTATCAAAGAGACTGTTCAAAATTTAGGTGGTATTGATTTTTTAATAAACAATGCCGGTGTACAATATGAACAAAAAGATTTTACAAAAATTACTCCTGAGCAATTACTTCAAACTTTTGAGGTGAATTTTTTTAGTATGTTTTCTTTTACTCAAATGGTCATAGAAAAGATGAGTAAAGGTGCTTGTATTGTTAATACAGCTTCTATCACCGCTTTCAGAGGAAGTGGAGGCTTAGTGGATTATGCTTCTACTAAAGGGGCCATTGTTAGCTTTACACGATCTTTAGCAACTCAATTAGCAGATAAAGGAATTAGAGTGAATGCTGTTGCGCCTGGTCCTATCTGGACTCCCTTAATTCCTGCATCTTTTAATGAGCAACATGTTGAAGACTTTGGAAAAGATACTTTAATCGGAAGAGCGGGAGAAGCAAATGAAGTTGCACCTAGCTATTTATTTTTGATATTAGAAGAAAATAGTTATATGACTGGGCAGGTTTTACATCCCAATGGAGGGGAAATAGTGAGTTGATTTATTTTAAATAATTTTAATCATTTCTTTCGAATTAAAATATAGCAATTCTACTTTCTGGATTTTACCAAAGAAAATAAGAATTGCTTTATTTTTTTAAAAAGAAAAAAGATTTTAATCTAAAATTGGATGGCTATTAATTTCTATTTGTTGCATTATAATAGTATCCTCATTTTTTTCGACAAATTTACCTTGAATTACGATATGCTCCTTCTCTTTTATTTTCTCTATTAAACTAATATCCTTATCAGGGCAGTAGAAAACAACAATGCTATTAGAATTGTTGCCTTCGCAGTGTAATTCAATAAATAAACAATCTTCTTTTTCGGACTTATGAAAAGATAATACTTCCCCGGTTAAATCAATTAAATTGTTCTTGTATTTTTCTAATGCATTCGTTTCATTTTGACTGAAATCACTGCATAATTCAGTTGCTGTCACTGAAAATGGTAATTTTTGATCTTCTTTTATTTTTTCATCTAGACTTATGTCTTGGTATTCATCATTTGATGTCCTTGTGTTTTCCGTTGAATTATTATTGCATGCTATTACATTTAATAATACAAAAGAAATAAAGCTGGTTAGAATAAATTTTCTTATTATCATAATACTATTTTTTGTATATGGTTATTACAGTTTGTTTAAAGTATTGTTCAATCATGTTTTAGTATCATTATTTTTATATTTTAAAAAAAAATATTTAAAGATTTAAACCATTTTATTTTTTTAATGTTAGTGTGGTATAAATTCTGAGGAACATGACTTTTACTAAGAAACAGAGTTTTGTGAGATAATTAAAAATAATAAAAATGGATAATAAAAAAGATATACCACATACCATGAAAACACTTTCTAGTGTTATCAAATCTTTAAAAGAGAAGGGAATAAAAACAGAGCTTAAGTACGAAAAGTCAGGTACTTTAACAGGTTTTGGAAAAACTTATCAACCACAAGATTTATCTTTAATAAAGACTTATCGCTTTGAAGGAATATCGAATCCAGATGATAATTCAGCTTTGTATTTATTTGAAGATAAGGAGGGAAAGAAAGGCTATATTATTGACATCTATGGAAATGAATCAAACTTGGATGATAAATTTTCAGAGTTTTTAAGAAACACTCCTAGTAATAAGGAAGATTAAAGCGAAGTTAAGAAGAGAGTATATAATAACTGTTCTTCATTAAGCAAGAAATTCCATGGATGTATTATTTTCAAAAAATGCATATGTGTTTATATAAATCAATTTTTTACAATTAATATTTATTAACAATTAAAACTTAAAGTAAATTATGAGTACAATGTCAGATAAAATAAAAGGTAACTGGAATAAAATGAAAGGTAATTTAAAGCAAAAATGGGCTGAATTAACCGATGATGATTTAATGTATGAAGAAGGTAAAGAAGATGAATTAGTAGGTAGAATTCAAAAGAAAACTGGTGAAACTAAAGAAAGTATCAACGAGTTTATTGATAGCATGAAGTTTGATTAATTACATTTTATTATATAAAAAAGCTCAGGAAAAATTCCTGAGCTTTTTTTATAGTTATTATTTAAAGCTGTCCATTTCATCACGGATTTCTTTAACTAAATCCATTTTGTTTAGAATAGCATAAATATTTGATAATGCTTCTAATGATTGTTTGTAAAAGATTTTATCATTATGACTTAAGTTTCTCGCATTTCTTTGGAAGCTCATTCTAGCATCTTCAAGGAATGGGATTGCTTCTTCAAAGATTTTATTTCTTTCTAATTCTAGAGCGTCATATTTTTTTTGCTCACTAATCGGAAGACTTTGCATTTCTGAATTAATTACCGCAGCTTTGTTAAAATGAAATGCACCCATTTGATAATTGAATTTACCATTTTGAGGATCCAGAGCTAATGCTTTTTCATAAGATTTTAAAGCATCTTTATTATATTGCTTTTTTTCATTCTCATCTTTAGCATTATTTGCTAAATCTGCTTGGATTATTCCTAAATTAAAAATCAATTCAGGATCATTAGGATTTGCTTTCACCGCCTCTTTCAATTTAGAAAGCATTTTATCAACATTACCTGATTCTAAATAGTAATTCAATTCTAAAGTAGAAAGATTTTCGTCTTCAGGGAATTTTTCGCGGCCTTCTTCCAAAGTTTTTAGCATAGCATCCATATCTTTTTTCTTTTTGTATGCTTCTGCCATTATATAATATATATTTGGATCTTGATTTACAATTGGGTCATTTTTTGCTTCTTGAAATATTGCAATTGCATCATCGTTTTTCTCTGCGTAAAAAGCAGCATATCCTTGTAATAAAGAAGATTGAGAACGTACAGTATCAACCATAGGAAGATCTTTAAACATGTTTTTTCGCTCTTCTTTTAATGTGTTTTTTACTTCATCAAATTGTTCAAAAGCTTTTTTATAATCACTTGCTTGGTAAGCTTGTACAGCAATATTATAATAATCTACACCCAATTGGAATTTCAACTGAGGATATCCAGGATTTCGCATCACTTTTTCATCTAAAGCAACTGCTTTTTCTAATGCTTTTGTTGCCTCATAAGTATTCTCATGAGATTGTAAATCTTTATTATGATTTAAGTTGATGTGAATTTCTGCTTTGGTTAGCCAAGTATCTGAATTATCTTTTGTTTTTTCATGTTTTGTAGCTTCATCAATAGCACTTATTGCTTTTTTTAAAGATTCTTTTTCTTTATTTGAATCTTGTTTTGCTCGTGCTTCTATAGCTGCATTTAATTCTCTAGTAGCTTCTCTCACCTTTGCTTTTTGTGCAAAAGTAGAAAGGCTTAATAGTCCTAGACTGGAAAATAAAATTAATCTTTTTAGCATTTTTTTGATTTTTTTTAAAAGGTAAAAATAAGAAATTTTTAATTATTTCGCTATTGCTTTGACCTTTTATTCTTTTAAACGTTTAATTTTTTTAAAAAAGTCAAAGAAAGATTTTAAATTTATAAAATTTCTCTTAGGTTTGACTAAAGTATAATTAGTATATATCATGAATATATTTAAACGAAAACCTTTATCACAATTATTAAACGAAGCGCAAGAATCAGAAAAAGGATTGAAAAAATCTTTTAATGGTTTCTCATTAATAGCCTTAGGTTTGGGTGCAATAATTGGAGCTGGATTATTTTCTATTACAGGTATGGCTGCAGCGAACTTTGCAGGCCCTTCAATTATGATTTCTTTTGTAATTGCTGCTATCGGTTGTGGTTTTGCAGGATTATGTTATGCTGAATTTGCTTCAATAATACCAGTTGCCGGAAGTGCTTATACCTATTCTTATGCTACGATGGGAGAATTTATTGCTTGGATAATTGGATGGGATTTAGTTTTAGAATATGCTGTTGGTGCTGCCACAGTTGCATCAAGCTGGTCAGGTTATCTTAGTCAATTACTTCAAGGTTTTGGTGTGGATTTACCACAAAAATATCTAATGACGCCATTTGATTCTATGCAATTAGCAGATGGCACTATTATAACTGGAGTAATGAATTTACCAGCAGTTTTTATTGTGAGTATTATGTCTTTTGTTTTAATTAGAGGTACTTCACAATCGGAATGGGTAAATAATATTATTGTATTTTTAAAAGTAACGATTGTTGTTGTATTTATTATTTTAGGTTTGAAGTTTATCCGACCTGAGAACTTAGTGCCTTTTATACCAGAAAATCAAGGGGAGTTTGGAAAGTTCGGTTTTTCGGGAATAATTCGTGCTGCTGCAATTGTGTTTTTTGCCTATATTGGTTTTGATGCCGTTTCTACAGCTGCTCAAGAAACAAAAAATCCTAAACGAAATATGCCTATTGGGATTATTGGTTCTTTAATTATTTGTACTATTCTTTATATACTTTTTGCTTATGTGCTAGTAGGTGTAGCTCCTTACACAATGTATGGTCAATTACAAACAGGGAATCCTTTAGCACCTGTTGCAGTAGCTGTGCAACATATGGGTGAATGGCAAAATGGTAAGATTGTCCCTGCTTATCCTTGGTTAAACACTTCTATAATAATAGCTATTTTATTAGGTTATGCATCCGTAATTCTGGTTATGCTTCTAGGGCAAAGTAGAGTGTTTTACACAATGAGTAAGGACGGTTTAGTTCCTCGTTTTTTTAGTACTTTACATCCTAAATTTAGGACTCCTTATATCTCTAATATTGTGTTTCTATTATTAATTTCTGCTTTTGCAGCATTTATTCCTGGAAGAGTAGTAGGGGAGATGACTAGTATAGGAACTTTATTTGCATTTATATTAGTTTGCATAGGCATATTAGTAATGCGTAAGAATATTCCTGATGCTCCAAGAGCTTTTAGAGTTCCCTTAGTACCTTTTATTCCTATTGCTGGAGTGGCTGTTTGTTTATTTATGATGGTGTTTTTACCTTTTGATACTTGGATTCGTTTAATAGTTTGGATGCTTGTAGGTATGGATGTGTATTTGTTCTATGGAATGAAGCACAGTAAGATTAATGACAATATAATGGATTGGGGTTCTGTAAAAAGAGTAACATTGATTTCGATTGCAATGTGTATGCTTTTATTAGGGCTTTCTATTATTCATCAAATTATGTATCCTGGAGAAGAAGTAGGTTTATTTATATTCTCTGTTGCATTTGGAGCTATTCATCTTTTAATTTATGGAATCAATCTGTGGAATTACAATAAAAAAAGACTTTTAAATTAAGATAATAAATGTTATAAAAACATTAAAAATTAAAATAATACCAGAGAATTATACAGGAATAAGAATAAAATATTATCTTGTATGAAAATATTTAGCAATATGCATTATAAAGTTGTTATTCAGTTAAATAGTTCTGATTATTCTGTTCATAAATCCATGTTGGATCAAATATCTAATTTACTTTTAGAACTTGATGATATAGATGTTAAAGTGGTAGTTCATGGAAATGCTTATCCTTTTCTTTTGAAAAATAGTTTTTTTCAATTGCATATAGAAGATTTGCAAAAACGTAATGTTCATTTTTACTTATGTGAAAATACTATGGATAATCAGAATTTGATTCAAAAAGATATGTTAGAAGGAGTGAAAACTGTTACTTCTGGAGTGGCTTATCTAGTAAAAAAACAAAGCAATGGCTGGGCATATTTAAAAGCAGGCTAAGAGTTTTATTCTATTTTCTTTTATTTAAAATAGATGCTAATTTTAATTTAAAAAATGGAGCTTAGGGTATTTTTATAAATACTCTAAGTTTGCATTTATTTTAAAGTAGTATTATTTTATAATTTCTATGTTTTATAAAAACTGAATCTCCAAGGTTTTTTTTAACTTTGTCCAGGATTTACAAGAATGCATTTTTAGTTACGCTATATATTTTATAGCATTTGTGAAGTAAAGAGATTTAGAGATTTTTTATAATGTCAAGAATTAGTCAAAAATCAGTTCAAGAAGTTATTCATCGCATTGATATTGTCGAGGTTATTGGACATTTCTTGCAACTAAAAAGAAGAGGTGCCAATTATATTACTACCTGTCCTTTTCACAATGAAAAAACCCCTTCTTTTAATGTAAATCCAGCACGTGGAGTATTCAAATGCTTTGGCTGTGGTGTGGGAGGCGATGCAATCAGCTTTATCCGTGAATATGAAAAATTTTCTTTTGTTGAAACAATAAAATGGTTGGCTCAATTTTATCAAATTGAATTAGAAGAGGAAGAATATTCTGAAGAAAAAAAAGAGCAATTTGCAATTGAGGAAAGTTTAAGAACAATAAATAGTTTTGCTTTAGAGTTTTTTAAAAATAATTTATGGAAAGAGGAGGAAGGGCAAATTATTGGTGGGCAATATTTTAAAAGCAGAGGTTTTACGGATGAAATTATTCAGAAGTTTGATTTGGGTTATGCTTTAGATGCTTGGGAACATTTTTATAATGCCGCAATTGAGCAAGGGTATCAAAAAGAATTGCTTGTTAAATCTGGATTAGTTCGTAATAAAGAAAATAAATTTTATGATAATTATAGAGCTAGAATAATATTTCCAATTAAAAGTGCAACAGGTAGTGTTTTAGGATTTGGAGCAAGAATTTTAAATTCTCAAGCCAAAGCTCCTAAATATATCAACAGTCCTGAAAATGAACTTTATGTAAAAAATAGAATTTTATATGGTTTATTTGAAGGAAGACGAGCTATTGGAAATGAAAATAATTGTTATTTAGTTGAAGGTTATACGGATGTGATTTCGATGCATCAGGCTGGAGTGGAAAATGTAGTTGCCTCGAGCGGTACTTCCTTGACTATAGGGCAGTTGCGTTTAATTAAACAATTGACAACAAATATAACAATATTATATGATGGTGATAGTGCAGGAATTGCGGCAGCTTTAAGAGGTTTGAACTTGGCACTGGAGGAAGGATTTAAGGTATTTATTGTCCCTTTAGAAAAAGGCTTAGATCCCGATAGTTTTATAGCTGAAAATGGAGCAGAAGCTTTTCAAAATTATATTAAGGAAAAACAACAAGACTTTATATTATATAGAATTCAAGAAGGAGTAAAAGAGGGTGGAGGTAATCCTATAAGAAAGTCAGAAATAGTAAATGAAATCACAGAATCTTTATCAAAAATTAGAAAAGAAGAAGATTTTACTCTCCAATCTTACTATATAAAAACAGTTGCAGAAGCATTTGAAGTAGAAGAAGAGGGGATGGTTTCCCTGGTAAATAAATTTATTCGTAATGATTTAAATCAAGCATATAGAGAGCAAGAAAGAGAAAGGCAAGCAGAAGAAAGAGCTATTCGTTTAGGAGCGGATGAAAATAATGAAGAAGAAAGTCCTTTAGCTGTAACTTCAATAGAAAAAAAAGAACTTAAAAAAGTTACAAGTGGAGAAGAAAGAATGGCTTTTCAACTTATTAAAATTCTCTTGAATTATGGTGAAAAGCCTTATAAGGAAGCAACAGTTGCGCATCATTTTTATGAATTAATCTCCATTGATGCAATTGAAAATGCAATTGCTCAAAAAATAGCTATAATGTTTTATGAAAAATGGGTGGAATTAGGTGCTTTTCCTAAGACTAATTATTTTACCTCTAATGAAGATGAAGAAATAAAATCTTATGCAGCTAAAGCATTATTAGATACTTTTACGCCTAGTGAAGAATGGACAGAAAAATATAAAATAGATGTTCATTATGGCGATGCAATTTATAAACAAGAAGTAGCTTCTACTTTTGCTTATTTTCAACTCAAAACGATTAGAAAATACTTAGAAGAAAATAATAAACTTATTCAAGAAAGTGCCAGGGAAAATTCAGAAGATTTATTGGTATATATGCAAACACATTTAGATTTAAAAAAACAAGAAAAAGAATTAATGAATGTTGTAATTATTCGATAATCTTTTTTATGGAATATTTTATTATTTGAATTTTTAATCAACTAGGAAAATACGACTCCCCAAAAAATAAAATTTAATTTTTATAAAAATTCACTTTGATTTTATTTAAATGCGGATTGTATTTATAGTCTGCTCCAAAGGAAGGACTAGTTTTATAATCATTTTCCTCATATAAAGTTGCTTCACCAATTAATTCTCCATTTTTAATAGTTTCATAATCAATTATATTGAGGTAATCATCCTTTCTTAATTTTAAATTTGGATACTTCTTCGAAAATTCTATTGCAATTAATTGATGAACAGTTTCTAAAATATTTGAATTACTTTGTTCTTCATTAGCATAAACTATTTTTACATATTTCTTAGGTATTGCATTACTCATTGCACAAGGTTCTTCTTGAAAAGAAAATAAATAATCAATTTTTCCATCTTTATCAAAATCATATTTTTCTATTTTTATATCCTTCCAATCCACTGGAAATCCTCTAATCTGATCTGGATTTTCTTTTATCCATCTTTGTGCATTTTCTTGATAATCACCTTCTGAAAAATCACAAGGTCTTCCCAATTTTCCTTCATACACTAATTGATCTTCCCAATCGCGAATATAGTATTCCATAAGCTCCTCTTCTGTTAAAGCAGTACCTTCTTCTCTGAATTGATTTTCATTTCCATCTAAAAAATACCCACATCCATTTTCTTCCATGATAACTTTTCCATTTTTATCTGTAATTTTTAAATAAACTTGATGCGAATAATTAATATCCGACATGCCATCATTACATGAATTTTCCTTTATAGAAATTAATATAGAATTTTGTTGCCATTTCGCAGTAAAAGAAACACTCTTCTTTGTAAATTCATCTTCTTTTAATTCCGTATTAAACTCTTCAATTTGATCACTAAGTGTTTTAAAATGAAAGTTTTTATCATTGATTGTAAAACTCCAAAAAGGCTCAGTACCTAAACCTTTAAATTCATACTGTTCTTTTTCTGTCCAAAAATTATTTACTGTAGTTTCTATTCTTTGTTTATCTGCATCTTTGGATTCTTGATTTTGGCAAGAAAATAGAA